>Ga0208763_1000026_pt1 | contig 38632 bp, 25 predicted proteins | sample ETNtaG_20_FD_185756 | JGI IMG/M metagenome (GOLD analysis project Ga0208763, IMG submission 185756) | Marine microbial and viral communities from oxygen minimum zone, Eastern Pacific Ocean - ETNP201306PF45B (SPAdes) (version 2) | ecosystem: Environmental > Aquatic > Marine > Oceanic ... | reverse complement strand
CATTTACATTAACATTAACAATAAAATGCCCTCCAAGTATAGCTTCTTCTGGCAAATGACCATGATAAGCATATGTTTTTATTCCTTCTACTTTTATTAAGCCCATTATGATATATTTTGTATTGCACTATCTATTCTGGCAATTGTTTCATTCTTCCCAATAATTTCGGCGATGTTAAATAAAGAAGGTCCCATTCCAATACCAGTAAGTGCTAGTCTAAAGGCTGGCAAAAGCTGTCCCATTCCAATACTATATTGATTTAATATTTCTTTAAAATCAGCTTCAACATTTTCAGAACTAAATTCATTTAATTTAACTAACCGCTCTTTCAAACTTAACAAAATCTCTGGAGTTTCTTGCTTCCATTTTTTTCTTATTGTTTTCTGGTCATAACTTTTTGGCGCTTCAAAAAAGTAGCGTCCTTCACTCCACATATCATGAATAAAAGTAGCACGTTCTTTTAACTCATGACAGACCCTAGTAACAAATCCGAGTTCAACATTTATATTATTTTTCTTTAATATTTGCTGAAGTTCTTGTGCAAGTATGCTATTTTCCTTTGCTCTCAAATACTGTTGGTTAAACCATTTTGTTTTATCAAAATCAAATTTTGCTCCAGCTCTACCAACTCTTTCTAAAGAAAATTCTTTAATTAAATCATTCATTGAAAAAATTTCTTGAGGTGTTCCAGGATTCCAGCCTAAAAAGGCTAACATATTAATAAATGCTTCAGGATCATATCCACTTTCTTTATAGCCTGAGCTTTTTTCTTTAGTCTCTGGATTGATCCAATCAATAGGGAATACAGGAAAGCCTAATCTATCACCATCCCTTTTACTAAGTTTACCATTTCCATCTGGTTTTAAAATTAAAGGGAGATGAGCAAATTTAGGCATCTCATTTTCCCAACCCAGATAGGTATATAATAAAACATGTAGTGGGGCAGATGGCAGCCACTCCTCCCCTCTAATGACATGTGTAATTTTCATTAAATAATCATCAACAACATTAGCTAAATGATATGTTGGCATTCCATCTGATTTATAAATCACCTTATCATCCATGTTATTTGTATTAACAACTACCCATCCCCTAATTAAATCATGAATCTTTACCTCTTCATTTCTTGGCATTTTTATTCTAATGACAAATTTTTCGTTATTCTTTATTCGAGCTTGCACCTCATCATTTGAGAGTGAAAGTGAATTTTTCATATTAGACCTTGTTATATGGTTGTATTGAGGAGAAGGAACGCCTGCCTTTTTCATTCGTTCTCTCATGTTTTCAAGATCTTCTGGCGTGTCAAATGCATAATATGCGTGGCCACTATCAATTAATGATTGGGCATATTGATGATATATACTTTTTCTTTCTGATTGTCTATATGGACCATAATCTCCGAGCTTTTTGACGCTTTCATCAAAATCAATTCCACACCACTTCAATGAATCTACAATATAATCTTCAGCTCCAGTAACAAATCTAGCTTGATCGGTATCTTCAATCCTTAAAATTATTTTTCCATCATTTTTTTTAGCAAACAAAAAATTATAGAGTGCAGTTCTTACACCGCCAATATGCAGAGGTCCTGTTGGGCTAGGTGCAAATCGAACACGTACTTTTGACATTTTTTTATTTTTCACAAAGATAGTATTTAAGAAATATTTATTTCAAATTTGAGAATATTAAAATTGTATTTTTGCAGTAGTGGAAAACAGTAATAATTTATATAAAAAACTTGATCGGTTTATTAGAAAATACTACCTCAATCAGCTTATTAGAGGGGGTATACTTACGCTAATATCATTACTTATTCTGTTTATTGCCATTTCTGTTCTTGAGCACTATATGAATTTTGATGTTGTTTTAAGAACTGTTCTGTTCTGGTTTTATATTATTTTAAATACCCTGTTCATTTCTAAATTCATTGCCATTCCATTTCTCAAGCTAATAAAACTTAGAAAAGGAATAAAATATAGTGATGCGGCAAAAATTATTGGTGATCATTTTAAAGAAATTGATGATAAATTACTAAATGTATTAGAGCTTGCTGAAATGAATCAAAATAATGATTTAGTAAATGCAAGTATCGAACAAAAAACTGCTTCAATTTCGCCAATCCCTATTTTAAACGCCATAAATTTCAAAACAAATATTAAAAAGGGCTATTGGCTTCTTATTCCATTTGCTTTATTATTCATCTTATTTATTAGTGGCAAACAATATATAATCACCGACAGCTCTGAAAGAATATTAAAACATAACACTTTCTTTGAGCCAGAAGCTCCATATCAAATTGTGTTTGATGGGGAATTACTAGCTGAACAATACGAAGATTTTGAGTTAAAATTAAAAATTACAGGAAATGAAATTCCAAAGAACTTCTATGTTGAATTTGACAACAATAAGTTTATGATGCAAAATAAAGGAAACAATCATCATCTGTTTTTATTTAAAAATATTGATAAAAAGAAAAAAATTAAAATTAATGGAGGGGGGTATAAATCTCGAGATTATTTAATTGATATAATCCCAAAACCAATAATCGAAAGTGTAAAGACAAAAATAATTCCACCAAAATATACTAAACTAAGTGAAGAAGTTCTTAATAGTATAGAAGACCTAAGTGTTCCTGAAGGTTCAACTATCGATTGGACAGTGAATTTAGATAATATTGATAGTGTCTTTTTTAGATTAGATAATTTAGTAATTGAAAAAGAATTATCTGAGAAATTTATTGCTAGGGCAAAAATATTATCAAATCAAGAAGGTATTTTTTCTTATAAAAACAATTATAATCTTGGAGATAGCCTTTTGTTTAAAATCAATGTTTTAAAAGATGAATATCCCTCTATAAAAACAAATCATATTTTTGATAGCTTATATAATTATGTGTATATAGATGGTGTATTAAGTGATGATTATGGATTAAAAAAATTAACATTTAATTACAATATCAATACAAACAACAATAATTCAAATAATCAGGTTGAGCTGTCAATATCAAGAGATAGTGAGCAAAATTTTTACTATGAATTTAATCTAGATACAATAGCAATAAATGAAGGGGATGAAGTTAATTATTTCTTTGAAGTTTGGGACAATGATATGGTTAATGGAAGTAAAAAGACAAAAAGTTCTGATTACATTTTTAAGAAAAAAAGTAAGCAAGATAATATCGCTGAGAAAGACCAAGTAAATGAAAAACTTAAAAGCAGTCTAAACAATTCAGCCAATAAAGCTGAAGAACTTACCAAAGAAATTGAAGAGCTTACTAAAGAAATAATTACTAAAAAGAAAATTGGTTGGGAAGAAAAACAAAAAGCTGAAGAGATATTAAAAAAGCAAAAAGAGATACTAAAAGAAATTGAAGAAAACAAAAAACTAAATAATATTCAGCAGAAAAAACAATCGGAATTAAATCCTTCTATTTTAGAAAAACAGCAGCAATTAAAAGAACTAATGGATAATGTTATTGATGAGGAATTAAAAGAATTGCTTGAAGAATTTGAAGAACTCTTAAATGAAGATAATAAAGATAAGCTTAAAGATTTGCTCGATAAATTAGACGATAAAAATGAAGACTTAGAAAAAGAATTAGATCGAGAGTTAGAACTGTTTAAACAACTAGAATTTGAACAAAAAACAGAAGAACTAATAGAAGAAATACAACAATTGAAAGAAGAACAAGAAAAGCTTAAAAATGAAACAGAAGATAAGAAGTCAAGCAGTGAAGAATTAGCTAAAGAACAAGAAGATCTTCTAAAAAAAATGGAGGAAGTAAAAAAATCATTAGATAAATTAGAGGATAAAAACAGTCAGCTAGAGAACAAAAACAAACTACCTGAAACAAACGAGCTAGAAAAAGATATAAGTGATTTAATGCAAGAAAGCCAAAAAGATTTAAATCAAAACAAAAAGAAAAATTCACAAAAGAAACAAAAGCAAAGCATCGAAAAACTAGATGAATTACAGAACATGTTAAATACCATGTTAGAGAGTAATAGTGAAGAAATGCAAATAGAAAATATAGAAACGTTAAGAGAAATTTTAGACAATTTAATTATTCTATCATTTAACCAAGAGGATTTGATTTTTAAAACAAAAAAAACAAAAGCAACAAGTTCAGAGTTTACATCATTAGTTAGAGAACAGAAACAACTGGTTAATGACAGTAAAATTATTGAAGACTCATTATTTGCACTCAGTAAAAGAGCTGTTAAAATTCAAGCAAAAATAAATACTGAAATTGCGCAAATAAAAGACAATATGGTAGAATCACAAAAGTATTTAGAAGAAAGACAAATTAAAAAATCTGCAGAAAAACAACAGTATGTTATGACTTCAGCCAACAATCTAGCCTTATTGTTATCTGAAATTTTAAAGAATATGCAAATGGACTTGAGCATGATGCCTTCTAGTTGTAAAAAGCCAAAAAATTGTAATAACCCAAAAAATTCGAATAGCCCATCAATGTCTGAAATTAAAAAAGCACAAAAGCAACTAAACAACAAAATGAAAAATGGCAAGCAAAATGGAAAAGATAATAAAGGGAAAGACAAAATGTCAAATAAGGAACTTATGCAATTAGCAAGAAAACAAGGTTTAATTAAGAGTGAACTTGAAAACTTAAAAAATCAAAAGGAGGGTTCAAAAGGATCAAAACTTGTTGAAGAAATTAAAAAGCAGATGGAGGAGAACGAATATGATATAATTAACAATAAAATATCAAACATTACTTTTGAAAGACTTGATCAACTTATTGAAAATTTTATTGACTATGAAAAAGCAAAAAAAGAAGAAGGTGAAGAAGAAAAAAGAGAGTCAAATGAATGGTTATTAGACAGGGAAATCGAAAACGATGGTTTTAAGATAATTGTAAAAGAAAGAAAAAAACAACTAGAATTAATAAATACAAAACCAATAAATCTTAAACCATATTATAAGAAAGAAGTAAATAAATATTTTAACTCTTTAAGTAAAGAATAAATATGATAACCCTTTCATTTGAATTTAATTATAAACTGGATAATCAAAAAACGATTAAGGAATGGCTTAATCTTATTGCTAAAGAAGAAGGAAATGATATTGAAGAGTTAAATTTTCTTTTTGTTGATGATCAAAAAATGCTAGAGTACAATAAAAAATATTTGCAACATGATTATTACACTGATATTATTACATTTAACAGTTCAGATAACAATAAAATAAGTGGTGATATAATTATTAGCATTGAGAGGGTAATAGAGAACTCCAAAAAATATAATTGTAAAGAAGAGGTAGAATTAAGACGAGTAATGGCTCATGGCTTATTACATTTGCTGGGCTATGATGATAAAGACAAATTAAAAGAAAAAGAAATAAGAGAAAAAGAAAATCACTACTTAAAAAAATACTAAACTATTGATTTTCAATTGTTTATAGTCTTTTGTTTCATGTGAAACATTATGGAATACAAAAAAAAATACGATGTTATTGTTGTTGGGGGTGGACATGCCGGATGTGAGGCGGCATACGCAGCAGCCAAGCTTGGGTCAAGGGTACTGTTAATATCACAAAACCTTGAAACAATCGCAAGAATGTCTTGTAACCCTGCTATGGGAGGAATTGCAAAGGGTCAAATATTGAGAGAAATTGATGCGCTTGGAGGAATGTCTGGAATAATTACTGATAGATCAACTATTCAATTTAGGATGTTGAATAAGTCAAAAGGACCCGCGATGTGGAGCCCAAGAGCACAATGTGACAGAAAATTATTTGAAAAGGAATGGAGAATAGCTCTTGAAAAAAATGAAAATATAGACTTTTATCAGGATAGTGTTAACAAGGTATTAGTTGTGGATAAGAAGGCAGTAGGAGTGGTAACTAAAATGGGGGTAGAGATAAATTCTCACACAGTAATTTTATGCAATGGAACATTTTTAAATGGACTAATTCATCTGGGTGAAAAAAACTATAAAGGAGGGAGGTCAGGTGAGCCTGCAGCTGAAGGAATAACAAAACAATTAATAGAACTAGGTTTTACTCATGGAAGAATGAAAACAGGTACACCACCTAGACTTGATGGTAGGTCAATAGACTATACAGTAACTGAAGAACAAAAAGGTGATGAAGATTACGGGTCGTTTTCGTATCTAGAAGAAAACAAACTAGAAAATCAAAAAAGTTGTTTTATAACATATACATCAAAAGAAGTACATCAGATTCTTGAGGAAGGCTTTGAAAAATCACCAATGTTTACTGGAAGGATACAGGGCTTGGGGCCAAGGTACTGCCCTTCAATTGAGGATAAAATAACCAGATTTTCTGACAAACCGAGACATCAACTGTTTATTGAACCAGAGGGAAATGAAACAATTGAAATATACTTAAATGGATTCTCCACATCACTACCGGAAGATGTTCAAATAAAAGCATTAAGAAAAGTTAAAGGACTAGAGAATGTTAAATTATTTAGAGCTGGTTATGCAATAGAGTACGATTATTTTCCACCAACACAACTAAAAACATCCTTAGAGACAAAAATTGTAGAAAATCTATTCTTTTGCGGACAAATAAATGGTACAACTGGATACGAAGAGGCTGCATGTCAAGGCTTGATTGCGGGTATTAATGCTAATCAAAAGGTTAAAGGAAAGAATGAATTTACACTAAGCCGTTCAGATGCATACATAGGTGTATTAATTGATGATTTGATTACAAAAGGAACAGAAGAGCCATACAGAATGTTTACTTCTAGAGCAGAGTACAGATTACTATTAAGACAAGACAATGCAGATGAAAGATTAACTAAAAAGGGCTTTGATCTAGGGCTAGCTTCTTTAGAAAGAATTGAAAAATTAAATAAAAAATTAGAGGAAACAAAAAAGTTAATTAAATTTCTAGAAAAACAAAATATTGAACCAAAAACAATAAATGTAGTCTTAGAAAAAAGAAAAAGTGCGGTTGTTAAGCAGAAAAAGAAATTAATTTCTTTTTTATCTAGGCCACACATAACATTTAATGATTTAAAAATCTCAAAACAGCTTTCTGAATTTATTAAAAAAGAAAGAATTTCAAAAGAATCTATTAAACAAGCTGAAATTAAAATAAAATACGGGGGTTACTTAGACAAAGAAGCTGAAGCAGCAAAAAAATTAAGTAAATTAGAAGATATAATTATACCTGAAGATTTTAACTATAATAAACTACACTCTATTTCAACAGAGGGTAAAGAAAAATTAAATGAAATTCAACCAAGATCAATAGGTCAGGCGAGTAGAATTAGTGGAGTGTCTCCGTCAGATATAAATATTCTATTAATATATATGGGAAGATGATTAGGTTAGATAAATGCCCGTTATGCAATAGTCAAAACATAAAATTTTGGCTAAAATCAAATGATTACAGCACATCAAAAAAAGATTTTAGTATTTATAGGTGTGAAGGCTGTACATTTACATTTACAAACCCTAGACCATATGAAAAAAATATAGGAGAGTACTATTTAAGTGATAGTTATTTGTCACATACAAATAAAAAGAAAGGGTTATTTAACACCTTATATCAGCTAGTAAGAAAAAAGGCTATAAAATCAAAAACAAATCTTTTACAAAAAACTACAAAAACAAAACATCACCTGGACATTGGGTGTGGCACAGGAGAGTTTTTAAATGCATGCAAAAAGTCAGGAATTAAAACTGTTGGAATAGAACCATCAAAAAATGCAAGGAAAATGGCAATTGAAAACTATCAGCTTGATGTAAGAGAAAATACTGATATCAACCAGTTTGACGACAACACATTTGATAGTTTAAGTATGTGGCATGTTTTAGAGCACATCTATGACATAAACAATACCGTTAAGGGTCTTTCAAAAATCATCAAAAATAATGGCTATGCAATCATAGCTGTGCCAAATCACAAGTCATACGATGCAAAATTTTATAAAAAATATTGGGCAGCATGGGATTTACCAATTCATTTAAATCATTTTTGTCCAATAACTGTTGTGAAACTGTTCAAAGAAAACGGATTTTCAATGGAGAAAAAAATTGGAATGAAATACGATTCATTTTACGTTTCACTTTTAAGCAATGAGTATAAAAGTGGTAGAAAGCAATATATAAAAGGATTTATAGTAGGGTTAATTTCAAATATTTTAGCATATCTAAATTTGTACGAGTTCTCAAGCACTATATATATTTTTAAAAATCACAAATAATACATTAATTCGTAAATTTGTGATATGTCTAGATTAATTGCTGTTATATTTTTATCATTATTCTGTTTTACTAGCACCTATGGACAGTGCGGAGTGCCACAAAATACATTTTCAAATAATGTATACTTTTTTAGTGCACAAGTAAATTGGAACACCGTTTTGGGAGCCAATCATTATAAAATAAGATATAAAGAGATTGGTACAAGTCCATGGTCGTACAAGAATAATATAGATTCCCTTCTAACTTTTAGGACGTTAAATAACTTGTCTGACCAAACTACATATATATGGCAAATAAGAGCGCATTGTGATACTATTAGCAACTTCTCAAATTGGTCACAAGTAGACACATTTTATACATTTACAAACCTATGCCCAACACCTAACAACCTGACAAACAGCAACATAACATATTCCTCAGCACAGGCAAATTGGGATATTTTAACAACAGCTCATAGGTACAAAATCCATTATAGAATATTAAACACGAGCAATTGGGCAAACCTAAGTCTAGTTAATGGTAATGTTGATTCAACAAACATTCCTGTTTTACAACAAAACACTACATATGAATGGCAAATAATGGCATATCATGACTCTACATTAAATATGGGGTCACTATGGTCTGCTAGCGATACTTTTACAACATCAATATTTGTTCCGGCACCCTTTAACCCGATTATAAATACGACATTAGGAACTAGTCTTTGCAACACGCCAACAAGCTTATTGGTTCAAATAAATCAGCTATCAAATGAGCCAGATATTGAAAATAGCACAATAACAACAGATGGAGGCTATTTTGATATAGCATCAATCAACAGTGGTGATTCTGTGGGTTATGCAATATATAACTCATTATCCCAAAATGTAAACTCAACATTAAGAGCAGGGCTTATTGCAGGGCCTAATTATGCAATTATTAATTCATTTGATTCAAATGGTGATTTAATCGGTTTTTTTGCAATTGAAAACACATCTTCTGGAGTTCGAGTATCAACCACATCTCCAAATGACGGAAACAATTACACTTCTGGCTATACAAGTGATCTAAATTTTACAAACCTATTTGTAACCCCAAATTATTCTGGAAATCTGCATATTGTTATTGATATTGAATCTGAACTAAATGATCAAATATATTATAGTGATACTGTATACATACAATGCCTGTCAAACATTAATGAAATAAATAATAGAGAGAAGATCATATACTCATTTGATTTAAATGGCAGAAAAATAAATACAGAGAAAAACAAATTAATATTTAATCAACTTAACAATGGTAAGATCGTTAAGGAAATAATAATTGAATAAATCAACACAGTACTATAGTGACCCAGGGAGGATTCGAACCTCCAACCGTCAGAGCCGAAATCTGATATTCTATCCAGTTGAACTACTGGGCCCAAATTGCAAAACTAAGAAAGTCTACAGATGTACAATTTTTTTAATTAATTAAGGTTAACTAAGAGTAAAATATTTTATAATTGCCTTGTGATAAGAATTCTACTACTTACTTTAATGCCGGCTTTATTGTTTTCACAAGATGTGCCAGTTGGGCAATGGAAAGACTACCTTGGATACAATCAAATAAATGACTTAGCTATTGTAAAAGAGCGTGTTTACTGTGTAGCTCAAGGGGGGCTTTTCTATTATGACACAAGTGATAACAGCATTAACAGAATTTCTAAAATAAATGGATTGTCTGATAACAATATTGAACATCTAGGATATAATGATCAAAATAATAAATTAATCATAACATATGAAAATTGTAATATAGACATACTACATGGAAATGAAATATTAAATATTTCAGACGTAAAAAGAAAAGAAATCAATGGAATTAAAAAAATTAATAATATTTATTTTGACAACAATCTTGCATATTTATCATGTAGCTTTGGAGTCGTTGTTTTAGATCTAATAAAAGAAGAAATAAAAGACACCTATGGAATCAGTCCTAATGGAAACCTAAAGGAAATTAACCAAACAACAATTGTTGGGGAAAAGATTTATGTAGCAACATCGGAAGGCATCTATTTTGCGGATAAAAACAATCTGTTTTTATCAGATTTTGGGCAGTGGTCAAAAGATACAGCCTTTGTAAACACAAGCCTAATCAACGAAGAATATAACGCAATTAATAAAATAAATAATACAGTTGTTGCAATGGCAGAATTAGACGGTGATTCATTACTTGTAAAAAACCAAGAATGGGAAGTGATTTCAAATAATACATTTTATAGGCCAAGTATAGAAGAGACCAGTCTTGGTGTGATAATAAGTGATAGCAACAAAATATACCTGCTTGATAATAATTATAATATAAGTGAAATAGCGCAAATGGAAGATGCGTACTCTTGTGATCTAAAAAATGAAAATGAAATTTGGATTGCTGACAAAACACTTGGTTTAATAAAATATGCAAATGATGCAATTGACCAAATAATAACAGTTAACAGCCCTATCTCAAATGAAATTTATAGTCTAGAGTATATTAACAACAAATTATTTGTTTGTCATGGTGGGCACATGAACTTTAGTGTGAATTCTTTAAACAATGACGGAGCATCTTTTTTAGAGAATAATGATTGGAAAAATATTGATTTCTTTGACCTAAATCGGGCTCGGGACATCGTTGCTGTTGCCTCAAGAGGAGATAAAGATTATTACGCTTCATGGTATAATGGATTATCTGTTATGCAAGGAGAAAATCACATAATTAAGTATGGTTATCAAAACACCGGTGGTGTTCTTGACACAACATTTTACTCAAACAACAGAATACAAATTTCTGATTTAAAATTTGACAAAGACAATAACTTGTGGGGGTTAAACTCGCAAGTTCAGAAGCCACTGTTTGTAAAAACAGTAAATGACGAGTGGTTTTCTTTCGCAATGAACCAAAATATAGACGGACTATATTTTGATGATTTAATTATTGACCAAATGAATAATAAATGGGGTGTTATTTATGAGAAAGGATTATTTGTATATAATGAAAATAATACGATAGAAAACACCTCTGATGATCAATTTAAAATTTTAAATACTAGTGTTGGAAATGGAAATCTACCATCATTAAACATAAGATGTATTGAAATGGATTTAGACGGTGAGATTTGGGTTGGTTCAGATCAAGGGGTAAGTGTTTTTTACTCTCCAGAACTGGTTTTTTCAGGATTTAATTTTGACTCACAACAAATCTTAATTCAAGAGGGGGAATATGGCCAATACCTTCTTAGTAGTGAAAAAATAAATTGCATTAAAATTGATGGGGCAAATAGGAAATGGATCGGTACTGAATCTGCTGGATTATACCTGTTATCTAGTGACGGAACAAGTGAAATACATCATTTTACAAAAGAAAACAGCCCAATAATATCAAATAAAATAATTGACATTGCCTTAAATCAAGAAAACGGTGAGGTATTTATTGGAACAGACAAAGGGCTAGTTTCATACAGGTCTAATGCCACATATGGGGAAAACGCTCAAGGAGACACTTATGTTTTTCCAAACCCAGTAAGGGAAAATTATAGAGGGAATATTGCTATTAATCGATTAATAGCAAATGCATCTGTGAAAATAACCGATATAAATGGTAGTTTAGTTTATCAAACTGTTGCAAAAGGTGGTCAGGCAAATTGGAATGGGAATAATTTTAACAATGAAAGGGTTGGTACGGGAATTTACCTTGTTTTTAGCACTGATGAGAATGGATATGAAAATATGGTGAGTAAAATATTGTTTATTAAATAATGAACTATGAGTCAAGAGCAATTTCGTTGCTATATTATAAATACGGAGAAGGTTCTGTAATAGCAAAAGTTTTTACAGAAGAGTTGGGGCTAAGATCATACAGTGTTAGAAGATCTAAAAGCAAAAAAGCAAAAAACAAAATTTCACTTTTAGATAGTCAATGCCTCATTTCTATAAATGGGAAATACAACAATAAAAAAGAGGTGCAGTATTTAAATGAATTAAATCTTGAATACGCATATGAAGACAATACTTTTAAAAAGAAATTGATAAGAATGTTTATGTCAGAGGTTTTGTCAAAGACCCTTTCAGAGGCAGAGACAAACCAAGAGCTCTTTCATTTTGTATGGCAAAAAAATATAGATCTTGATCGGGCTGAGACAGTTAATAAAGAATTTAGCTTAATATTTCTGCTAGAAATGAGTTATTATCTAGGAATTTATCCATCCTTAGAAAATATAGATTTTGATTTTTTCAATATTAATCGTGGTGTTTTTACCAAAGAAGAAAATAAATCAGAATATAATTTGTTTGGGATAAATTTAAATTATTTTAAAACCTTACTAAAAAATAAAAAGACTAAGATTCCAAGTGAAAATATTAGGGAATTAATGGAGATTATTTTCACATACTATACCTGCCACCATTTTGATTTATCAAGCCTTAAGTCATATGAAATAATTAAATCTTTAGACTAGATGCGTTTTTTGATATTGATTTTTATGTTTTTAATCTCCAATGAAATAATGGGGCAAAAGGTAATTTTAATAGATATAGAAACAAAAAATAAGATAGCAAATGCTAATTTATCATCTAATATGGGAAAAGGAACTATCAGTGACAAAAATGGGTTCGCGGATCTAAACATATTTAGGCAAAATGATGAGATAATTATTCAGCACATTTCATACACACCAAAAAAAATCATAAAAAGAGAAGTGTTAGATACTATATTTTTGCTTAAAAATAAATACCTCCTTAATACTGTAGTTTTTGAAGATGTGAAAGTACCATTGATAGAAGGTGTAAGCAAATTAAGCACAATAAATAGGCGGGAGATAGAAAAATTAAAATCTAAATCTATAGCAGAACTTCTTAAACAAAGTAGCGGTATACATGTCCAAGAAAGTCAGTCGGGGGGTGGGAGTCCAAACTTTAGGGGAATGGAAGCTAATCGATTATTGACTGTTGTAGATGGCATTCCTCTAAATAATGCAATATATAGAAGTGGGCATGTACAAAGCTCGAATGTAGTTAATTCGTTTTTTATAGATGAAATTAAGGTGGCAACTGGACCATCTGCCGTAGTTTATGGTGATGGTGCAATGGGTGGTGCTGTTGTTGTAAATACTGTTGGTGGCAAATCTTTTGGTCTATCATCAAATATTTTGGAGCAAAAACATGAGAGTAGTAGTTCTTCAAGTTCAATTAAGTATTTAAGCAAAATAAAAAAAAATAGGTTTACGCTTATTAATGGTTTTGCTCTAGAGAATAGTGGCAATCTTAAAATGGGTAATGAGAGGCGTCACGGATATGAGTCATGGGGTAATGAAAAGATTATCACTTTAAATAATGAGCAACTAGAAACGGATTATAAAAAATATGACCTATTACAAAAAACATATTTTTATGGTAAGAATTTATCAATCAATTTAAATAATCAATTTTCAGGAATTTCTCAAATTTCAAGATTTGACAAATTGAACGATTATGATGATGAGGCAAATAAATATTCTCAATGGTATTATGGGCCAAAAACAAGATTTGCTCAATCAATAACAATAAAAAAGAAAAAGAAATCTAAGTTATTTGATAATGTTTCAATAATAGGTGCTTGGCAGAAAACAAATGAATCTAGACATAAACAAAAGAGAACTGACAGTTTAATGTCAAATAGATATGAAGATGTAGTAATATTTGATGGAATTTTAGATGCCAAAAAAAACATAAATAATATTGATATTAATTACGGAAGTCATTTCAGAAAACAGTTTGTAACATCTAGAGCAAATTTGTCAAGTACACAAGGAGAAAATTTTTATAACACTACAAGATACCCAAGCGGTGGAAGTGACATTTCAGACCTTTCTTTTTACTTTCAAGTAAAGGTGAAATTCCGTACAGGGACAACGATATTTTTAGGAGAAAGGTATAATATAAACTACCTAAATGCTGTTTTTAATGACAACACATTAATTAACCTTCCATTCCCTCAAATAAACACAAATAATCAATCATTAGTTTCATCAATATTTTTAAATCAAAAAATTAAAGGTCAATTTGCAATTGCAGGCTCATATTATATGGGCTTTAGGAATCCAAACATTGATGATATTGGCAAAATTTTTTCCAAAAATGATAATGATGTTATAATTCCAAATGAAAGTTTAAAGCCTGAGAAAACAAATAATTTCGAATATGGCATAACCTATAATGATAAAAATTTAAGCTTTGAGGTGTTATATTTTGAAACATATATTAGAGATGCTATTCAAAGAAATTATAGTAGTCTTAATGGGCAGGATTCAATTATTTATGATGGTGAAATAATGAGGGTTCAAATGAATCAGAATATACAAAAAGCAAAAATTAATGGAGTTAATTTTGCTTTTTCAGCAAAAAACTTAAATAATTATAACTTAAATATTGTTTATAATTATCTAAAAGGTCGTGACAACCTAGATTTGCCTCTGGCACATATACCTCCTGCAAATATTAAGCTTGATTTAAATAAAACTTTTGATAACGCAGAAGTTGGAATATCATATATTTATAATTCTTGGAAATATGCAAATGAATATGATGAAAATGGAGTTGATAATTTAGATGAAGGAACAATAGACGGAAATCCCTCATGGAATATTATTAACTTGAACTATATTAATCATATTAATGATAATATTTCAGCATCTTTTTCAGTTGAAAATTTACTTGACACACACTACAAAACTTTTGGGTCTGGCATTAGTGCAAGCGGAAGAAATTTTGTCGTATCTTTAACAAGTAAATTTTAACACTATGAATAGACTTATTTTTTTATTATTCTTTTTGTCATTTCTATCACTAAACGGGCAAGTTTGGGAAGACGACTTGTTACAAAATAATCCAAACGCCAATTATATAGAGAAAAAAGATGCTTTTGACAAATACAGAAGTAATGTTGAGTATACAAAAGGAAATGGATACAAACCTTACGCGAGAAATCTTGATTTTATTTTAAAAAGATCATCTGATGGATCGGGAATACCAAATGAACAGTTTTACAGAGAATGGCTTAAAGAAAAAACTAAAATAGAAAATCAAAAATCTATTTCAAACAGTAATTGGGTGGAACTTGGGCCAATAAATACGCCTATAATTTTATCAAATGGAAAAAAAAGAGGAAATGGAAGGATAAATTGTATTGCATTTGATCCATTTGATAAAGATGTAATTTGGATTGGCTCACCAGGTGGCGGATTATGGAAAAGTATTGATGGTGGAAATAATTGGTCAACTAATACTGATAATCTTCCGGTAATTGGCGTATCATATATTGCAATTAACCCTATCAATCCACAAGAAATGTACATTACAACTGGTGATGCGCACGCGAGCGACACATACTCCATAGGAATTTTAAAATCTATCGATGGAGGTAACACCTGGGACACAACAGGAATTCAATTTCCAGTTCCCTCTAGTAAAATGGTAAACAAACTTTTGATTCACCCTACATATACTGACAGTCTTTTTGCAGCTACAGACGAAAGAATTATGATTAGTCCAGATGGTGGACAAACATGGTCTATTGCACAAAACAGTAGTGGGTCAAATTTAATTGGAAGGTTTAGAGATATTGAGTTTAAACCTGATAACCCAAATGTTCTATACGCAGTAAAACAAACGACAGGCTCCTCTGAGGTTTTTAAATCTACTGACCGAGGACTTTCATGGTTTTCATCAAATAATGGAATATCTATTGTAAACAGAAATAGACCTCTTATTGCTGTAACACCAGCAAACCCTGATGTTGTGTATGTTTTATTTTGCAAAAACGATTACAGCTTTCATGGCTTATATAAATCTACAGACAATGCAGCAAGCTGGACACTACAGTCTGATAGCCCAAACATTTTGGGAAGGGCTACTGATGGTACAGGAACCGGAGGACAATCATGGTATGATTTGAGTTTAGGGGTATCTACTGAAGATGAGAATCTGCTTTATGTTGGTGGAATTAATTTATGGAGATCTGTTGATGGTGGAGTAAACTGGAATATAAGTGGAAGTAGCGGTAATGGATCAAATTATTCATACATGCATGTTGATCAACATGCGCTTGAATTCAACCCTCTCAATGGAATTGCTTATGCAGGAAATGATGGGGGGCTATATGAATATATGGATACGCTAAACAGCTGGGTAGATATTAGCGATGGTTTAGCCATTTCTCAATTTTACAAACTTGGTTTATCAAACACTCTGAATTCAAGAGTAGTTGCTGGGGCTCAAGATAACGGAACTGAAATGACAACAAATGGTGTTTGGGATGCGATAAGGGGTGCTGACGGAATGGAATGTGCTATTGATATCTATGACGAAGATATCATATATTCGACATCGCAATATGGTGGACTAAGAAAAAGCTATAATGGCGGAAATAATTGGAATAACATACAGCCTGTAAATTATTCAGGAGCTTGGGTTACCCCTTGGAAAGTCCACCCTATAAACAACAATATAATTGTTGCTGGTTACGATGAAATTTACCGGTCACAAACTGGAGGTGGGCAATGGGATTCTATTTCTTATAATGTTAGTAATGGGGCCTCTGTTCGAACAATTGCATTAGCTGCTTCTGATGAAGATTATATTTACAGTGCTTCTCTAAGTAAGATTAAAAGAACTAAGGATGCTGGGGCTACATGGGTTGATATCAAGCAAGGTTTAGCTAATTTTAATTTTTCGGACATTACAGTTGACTATTTTGATGCAGACCATGTATTTGTAACTTATTCTGAATTTCAAGCTAATCACAAAGTTTATGAATCCTTTGACGGGGGAGACTCATGGGTAAATATAACTGGAAATGGCCTGCCAAATCTTCCTGTAAATTGTATTGTTTACCAAAAACAAGCTAATGGTGATATATATGTAGGTACTGATGTTGGTGTATACCATAAAGACAATACCATGACTGATTGGGTACCATATATGAATGGCCTTCCTAATGTTGTGGTTAATGAGCTAGAAATTAATTATAATACTCAAAAAATAGTTGCTGCAACATTCGGAAGAGGTATTTGGGAAAGTGATTTGAACACTAACTCCACAAATACGTATAACGCGAGTTTTAGTAAAATAGGAATTTACCCAAACCCTGCTAAAGACATGATAAGTATTATGGGAATAAATAACAATAATGTTGCTGTTAATATTTACAATATTACCGGTCAAAAGGTATTATCAATTAATAATCCCATCAATAATGAAATTGCTTTAAATTCTCTAAAAAAAGGATGTTATTTTATCGAAATTAGGGGTGAAAAAATTCCACCTATAACAGAAAAATTAATTAAAGAATAGACTCAAACTCTTTAATATAATTTCTTTTTTTACTACCGGGATCAAATACTAAAGCACAGACCAATATTAGTTCGTCTGAACTGTAATAGGGCTGTATTACCAATGAGCCACCCATAAAACCATTGTGAAGTTTCCATAGCGCACGATAGGACCCATTATACATTTCAATAGGAAATGAATCTTCGATGATTACATAACTGTTTGGGCGGCTTCCTTTAAGAGTTTGTTTAAGAATAGCATTTGTTTGATCGATAACATAATTTATATCCGTGCTATTGTTATCTGATTTGTAAATTAAAATATGTTTAATAACCTCTTTATTACTCGGATTATACGAAAAATGCATAATTGTATTTTCGGTATCATTTTTGATATACTCTTTTGGAATAACAAGATCAATGTTAAAATATTTTTGAATATCTCTTGAATAGGTAGAGTTGGAATTTTTTAGCAAATTATTTTTTAGACTTGTAATTTCTTTATCATAATAAATTTTAAATAGATTATTACACTCTGCATTAAACCGATTAGCATCATCATTATAAAAAAGATAACTTACGAGTTGATTTTTAGCCCATTTATTAGCTTCAAAAAATGTAGAATCACTAGAAATAATAATAATATTAGTATGGGTTTTTAAAAGCGAGTTTAGTTGACCTTCATTAACATGTAAAATTTTAAATGCCGGCTCTGATTTTGCAATACCAGGAATATCTTGTGAAAAGATATCGAGCACTTTATTGCTCAATTTATTTTCCCATAAATAATCTGGGGAAACAAATAAAATCTCCGAGCTAGAACCTGTTGAAGCAGGAAGTGTTTTATCTTTTTCATTACAAGAAAAAACACACAATAACAATAATAGTTTTAAGATACGCATATTAAACTTTTGGAATTAAAAGTTTAGACCCTGGTTTTAAATTATTTGTTTTTAAATTATTTAGTTTTTTAATTTTTGAAACGCTTACACCAGAATACATTTTAGCAATATCCCATAATGTATCACCTTTTTGTACTTCATATGAAATATTGGATGGCTCAATATTATTTATGTCATTAACTACGTCATTTGCAACATATAATATCAATTTATCACCAATGTTTAATTTAGTTGTATTTAAATTATTCCACTTTTGGATTTGAAAGATTTTAATTTTATGCTCCTTTGCTATTCTTCCTAAATAATCACCAGCCTTGACCGAATAAACAACTCGAGTTTCATCTATTAATATCTCTTTACTTTTTACTTTAGAGGCAAAATCTCGATAAAATTCATAGTTAAAATAAAAGTCGTCAATAGAGGCTTTAGGTAATGATATTACAGAGCTAGCGGGGAATAAATTGTCTTTAAATGATGGGTTATAATTTTGAATTATTTGTGTTGTTAAACAACTAAGTTCTGATAATGTTTTAGTGTCTAGCTGAAAATCTAAAGTGATCGTGTCTGAATCAGAAACAATGATTTGGTTAGTGTCTGTATATAAATTATAAAAATTATGATATGTCATTAAATAGGTTGTGGCAATAAACTTGGGGACATAATTTCTAGTTTCTGTTCTTAACTCAGGTCTTAAATCCCAATAGTTATCATGACCTGTTTTAAGCATTAAACGTTGAACATAGCCTGGCCCTCCGTTATATGCAGCCAAAACCAAATTCCAATCACCAAAAATATCGTATAATTTTAAAAAATATCTACAAGCTGCATCTGTTGATTTATACGGATCAAGTCTTTCATCTACATATGATGTAACGTTTAAATCATATGCTTTTCCCGTAGGATACATAAATTGCCATAAACCACGTGCACCAGATTGAGATTTAGCTCTAGTATTTAAAGATGATTCAACTATTGCTAAATATTTTAGCTCAAATGGTAAATTATATTTATCTAAATAGGTTTCAAATATTGGGAAATAGTATTGGGAAAGTGATAACATTTTAGATAATAGCTTTCTATTATTTCTTAAATAATAATTAATTTTTTCCATAACTATATCGTTATTGCTAAAAACAAAAGATGAATTTAAATTAATCGAGTCTAAATGATTAGTAACTGTTTGCTCGTCTGCCAATTGAGTGAATTGGTCTGTTGATGCTAAGCATGAAAAACTAAATAAGCATGAAAAAAATAATATTCTAATCACAATACAAATCTCCATAAATAGTATCAAGAAAATTTAAATTAATTTATCAATTATTAACTTCTAGGTGTTTATTAAATATAGAATTAAATAATGCTTATATTAGATTTTTTAAAACAATAAAAGATGATGTATCTTTGCAAGCTTAATGGAAAAGATAAAAAACATATATAAACAAGGAGAGTTACTAAGTAAAGTTAATAATCCCGAAGACTTAAGGAAACTAAAAACCAGCGAATTACCACAATTAGCCAAAGAGCTAAGGCAGTATATAATTGATATAGTTTCTGAGAGAGGGGGTCACTTTGGGGCAAGTTTAGGAGTAGTAGAATTAACGATAGCCCTCCACTATATATTTGACACTCCGAATGATCAATTAGTTTGGGATGTAGGTCATCAAGCGTATGGGCACAAAATATTAACCGGCAGAAAAGAGCAATTTCCATCAAATAGAATTTATAAAGGACTAAGTGGCTTCCCAAAAAGAAGTGAGAGCGTATATGACACCTTTGGAGTTGGACACTCCTCAACATCAATTTCAGCAGCTTTAGGTATGTCAATAGCTGCTCAAAAAAACAATGAAAAAGAGAAACAGCATATTGCAGTAATTGGTGATGGCGCTATGACAGCAGGCTTAGCTTTTGAGGGCTTAAATCATGCGGGTGCAGAAAACACAAATCTTCTTGTTATTTTAAATGATAATTGTATGTCAATAGATCCTGCTGTTGGCGCACTTAAAGAATATCTAACTGATATCTCAACATCAAAAGCATATAATGCGGCAAGAAATAAAGCGTGGAAGATTCTAGGCCAAATAAGTAAATTTGGACCAAATGCTCAAAAAATTGCAAAAAAAGTCGAAAGCGGAATTAAAAGTACTGTGCTTGGGGAAAGTAATTATTTTGAATCATTAAATTTCAGATATTTTGGTCCTATTGATGGGCACAATACAGAACATCTTACCCAAATACTAAATGATCTAAAAAATATTCCCGGACCAAAAATACTTCATTGTATTACCGAAAAAGGTAAGGGGTATGAATTTGCGGAAAAAGGCGATGCAACAAAATGGCACGCCCCTGGTTTATTTAATAAAGAAACTGGCGAGGCTGTTACTGTAAAAAAAGTAAAAAGTCCTCCAAAATATCAAGACGTTTTTGGAGAAACAATTATTGATTTAGCAAATAAAAACAAAAAAATTGTTGGTGTAACTCCAGCAATGTTGAGCGGAAGCTCTCTTAACAAAATGATGAGTGTTATGCCAGAGAGAACATATGATGTTGGCATTGCGGAACAACACGCTGTTACCTTTTCAGCAGGACTTGCAACTCAAGGAATAATACCATTTTGCAACATATATTCAACATTTCTTCAAAGAGCATATGATCAAGTAATACATGATGTTGCAATTCAAAACCTGAATGTAATTTTCTGTCTTGATAGAGGCGGTTTAGTTGGCGCGGATGGGGCAACTCACCATGGTGTTTTTGATATTTCATACCTTAGATGTATTCCTAATATGATTGTATCGGCACCAATGGACGAATTTGACTTAAGAAACCTAATGTATACTGCGCAAAAAAATCAACTAGGTCCATTTTCAATAAGATACCCTAGAGGTAAAGGTGTTCATCTTGATTGGAAAAACAAGTACAAAGAAATAAAAATTGGTAAAGGAGCAAAGGTAAAAGATGGTGAAAAAATTGCAGTTTTATCAATTGGTCATCCTGGTAATTTTGTAAAACAAGCCTGTAATAGTTTAGAGAAAAAAGGAATTTTAATTGGTCATTATAATATGATATTTATAAAGCCTCTTGACGAAAAACTACTACACACTATATTTAAAAAGTATGAAGAAATAATTACTGTTGAAGATGGTTGTTTACAGGGCGGTTTTGGAAGTTCAATATTAGAATTTGCCTCTGATAATAATTACAACAAAAATATTTCTAGACTTGGAATAAAAGATGAGTTTATTCACCACGGCACACAAGAAGAGTTATGGAAAGAATGTGGCATTGATTCGGAAAGTATTGTGAAAAAAGTTGAACTCATATTGAAGAAAAATCAGGTTTCGCAAGCGGGTTAATTTTATAAAAAATGCAAAAAACAATTTCAGATATATTAAGGTCGCCAAATTTTAATTCTAAAACAAGGATTAATGGTTGGGTTAGAACAAAAAGAGGCAGTAAAAATGTTTCTTTTATAGCCTTAAATGATGGGTCAACAATAAAAAATTTGCAAGTTGTTGCAGAAGCAAATGATTTTGATGATAATCTAATAAAAAACATAACTACTGGAGCTTGCTTAGAAGTTTTTGGTACACTTAAAAAATCCGAGGGCAAAGAACAAAGCTTAGAACTTCTTGCTTCTGAATTAAAAATTCTAGGGGAGGCAAACGCCGAAGAATACCCATTACAGCCAAAAAAACATAGCCTTGAGTTTTTAAGGGAAAAAGCACATTTGAGATTTAGAACAAATACATTTTCAGCTGTATTTAGATTAAGACATGCTTTGACTTTTGCAATTCATGAATATTTTAATAAAAATGGATATGTAAACATTCATACTCCTATTATTACTGGAGCGGATGCCGAGGGAGCGGGTGAAATGTTTAAAGTATCTAACTTTGATTTTAATGCAATACCTAAAAATGAAGGTAAAATAGATTACAGCCAAGATTTCTTTGGAAAACAAACAAATCTGACAGTTTCTGGTCAGCTTGAAGCAGAGCTTGGAGCTCTCGCCCTAGGAAAAGTATATACATTTGGACCAACATTTAGGGCGGAAAACTCAAATACTTCAAGGCACCTTTCAGAGTTTTGGATGATAGAGCCTGAAACTGCATTTGCTGATTTGAATGACAACATGGATTTGGCTGAAGAATTTCTTAAGTATTGCATCAAATATTGCCTAGATAATTATAAAGACGATCTTGATTTTTTAAATCAGAGATTAGAAGCTGAAGAAAAAGGATTAAAGAAAGAAGAAAGGTCTGAGCTTGGATTAATTGAAAGATTGAGTTTTGTTTTAGACAATAAATTTGAAAGAATAACTTACAGTGAGGCAATTAATATTTTGCGTAACTCAAAACCAAATAAGAAAAAGAAGTTTCAATACTTAATTAATGGTTTTGGTGATGACTTACAATCAGAGCATGAAAGATATTTAGTAGAAAAGAAGTTTAAAAAACCAGTTATTATAACCGATTACCCTAAAAGCATTAAGGCTTTTTATATGAAGTTAAATGATGATGATAATACCGTTAGGGCAATGGACATCTTATTCCCTTTAATAGGAGAAATGGTTGGGGGATCACAAAGAGAAGAAAATTTAGAGCGTCTTTCTAAAAGAATGGAGGAGATGCATATAGATAAAAATGAATTGTGGTGGTACTTGGAAACTAGGAAATTTGGCACATGCGTTCATAGTGGTTTTGGATTAGGCTTTGAGAGGTTAATGATGTTTATTACAGGAATGAAAAATATCAGGGACGTTATTCCTTTTCCAAGAACGCCAAAAAACGCTGAGTTTTAAAATGCAAAAACAGAGGCAAACATTAAATCATAAACTTAATCTAAGTCCACAGCAAATTCAATTCCTAAATTTATTACAAATACCAATTGTTGATTTAGACAAGAGAATAGAAAGAGAAATCGAAGAAAACCCAGCAATTGAAGAAGAAGAATCTCAAGAAAATGAATCTGAAAAAAGTTATCTAAATAACAATAACTACGGAAATAAAAAAACAGATTTTATAGTAGATAATTATACAGGCAAAAGTAATACACTAGCTAATTATCTTCACAACCAGTTAATTGGTAGTGAAATAAATAACGAAGAGCTAGATTTAATTAAGTATCTAATTGACAGTTTGGATGAAAATGGTTTTCTTAGAAGAAATTCAAGCTCCATTATTAATGATTATTATTTAAGTACAGATTTTGAAGTAAGTAAATTAGTTTTTGATAATGCGCTCGACAAATTAAAAGAATTGGAGCCTATTGGAGTTGGAAGTAAAGATTTACAGGAGTGCTTAATAATTCAAAATAATAAAAGTGAATTTGAAAACAAGAAATTAATAAATTCCGTTTTAGCAAACTACTATGTTGAATTCTCAAATAAAAATTTTGAAAAAATCATTAAGGAGTTAAACATTAGTAAAGATGAATTAGCTCAAGTTTATAAAAATATTGAGCGGTTTCACCCTATCCCGGGTGCTGGATTTTCAAAAGAAAAGACTGAGCTTGAATTTATTATCCCTGATTTTAGCGTAGTCAATAAAGAAGGGTCTGTTGAGGTAAGGCTTAACAAAACAAGAAAAAGAAACATAAATATAAGTCACTATTATAAAAACCTTCTTGCAGAAACCAAAGATGAAAAAACAAAGGATTTTCTTAAACAAAAATTAGAAAAAGCAAGATGGTTTATAGAATCATTGGAAGCAAGGGAAAAAACTCTTTTAAATGTTATGGAAACAATTGTTGACATACAAAAAAACTATTTTCTTTCAGGAGAAGAAATGGATTTGAAGCCCATGAAGCTTGCGGATATTGCTGAAAAAATTCATTTAGACATTTCTACAATTTCAAGGGTTACCAATAGCAAATACGTTGAGGCAAATTTTGGAACCTTTCTGTTAAAAGACTTTTTTTCTGAAGCATATAGAAAAGATAATGGTGATTTAATATCAACTAAAGAAATAAAATCAAAATTGGTTGAAATAATAGGCTCTGAAGACAAAGAAAACCCATTAACGGATGAAAAACTTTGTGGGCTGCTTGGGGAAAATGAGTATCATATTGCAAGAAGAACAGTTTCTAAATACAGAGATGAGTTAAATATACCAACTGCAAAAAAAAGAAGAGCATTGTAATGAGTCTTGAAAAAATAGTCTCTATTTTGTTTCACCCTGTTTTTGTGCCTACAATAACAGTTTTTTTAGTTGTTAAAATCTATTCTAATATAATTATTCTTGAAAACCAAGCCGGAATAATTCTCATTGGAACTTGTGTTTTTTCCTTGATATTGCCTCTTTTAAGTGTATTTATTTTACTATTAACAAAAAAAATAGATAGCTTAGAAATGCCGAAAAAAGAAGAAAGGTTTTTGCCAATTCTATTTGGATCAATTTGGATGATATTAGGCTTTTATTTCATGAAAGAAATCTTTAGTTACGCTCCAATAATGAAATCTATTTATTTGGGAGCGATATATGTTATGCTAATAGCATTACTAATAACTAAAAAATGGAAAATAAGCCTTCATATGCTTGCCATTGGTGGTGCTACTGGTGTGTTAATAATGCTTGAATTTCTTTTTGGTCAAAACCTAATGCTCTTACTAATTACAATTCTAATCTCGGGAATATTAGGATTTTCTCGACTAAGCTTAAAAGCACATAGTTTAAATCAAATATATGCCGGCTTTATTCTTGGAAATATTATAATGGGTTTGAGTATTCTTTATTTATAAGAGTCTATTTTTAAAATTGACACTTTTCTATTTAACATTGCCTCAGACCCATATATATTTATAATTGCATCATTTGTTTCAGCCTCGGCACTTTCAGATTCACCGAGTGGTGCTTCAATTACATTTAGGCTTTGATTTAGAAAATATGGTTTTAAAATACCATTTTTATATGTTGAAAAATAATTTAGCAGAGACTTAATACGCATTGAAGAAATTTTAACATTATATTTTTCATCAGCAAGTTGACTAGCATAACCCCTAATTTTGATAGTTATATTATATCCATCAATAAGATTTTGATACAATATATCTATAAGCTCATTTAACCTGTTAAAATTGCCTTTTAAAGAGTCTTCAAAAAAAGTCCCCGCATAACTACTATTATATCTGTTATACCTGTCAAAATTCATAAAATAATCTATGTAAGAGCTTTTATAATTGTATTGAGGAAATGTCTTAAAATCAGAAATAGAAGGCTTGTCATTATCAAAATACAAACTTAATGGCAAGTATGATGAGAAATTGTAATTACTATCAACAAATTCTTGCAATATATCTTCTTGAAGAATTTTGAAATAAAAAATATCGGCACAGCATGAGTCTAAAGAATTGCAATCTGAATTCCGATTTGATGAGAAATAGCCATTAAATTTATCATAAAAAGTGAAATACATTTCATCTTTTGTTGTGTTAAAATCAAAAAGGTTATTTGATTTATTCCATTTATTTGGATAACCCGAAGATGAATAAATGTCATATCCTCCAAGATTTTTGGTTTCCCGATTAGAACTGAAATATAATTTGGATTCTATTTCATTGTAAAATGGAGAAATTTCATCAAAAGAAGTATTAATTGTTTTTCCTGCATTAATTGGCATGCCAATATTACCAGACTTATCAATAACGGAAAACCATATATCAAGCCCTCCGTATCCTCCCTCACGATCAGAAACAAAAGCTAAAAAAAACTGACCATTAAATGTAAAAAAACTAGGCTGTGAATTATACTTATTAGTAAAAGCTTCGGTATTGATTTTGTTAAAACTTGTAGTGTCTTTACCGTTCACTCTAAATAAATTACAAAACGTATAGTCAAAATTACATCGAGTGATATAGCTTATATTTTCAAATGGAGTAAGGGTAAGATTTCCAGAATTGTAATTGTTGTAATTATTTTTCACTGAAAGCCATTTTCCATCTATATTCTTAGCTTTAACAATTGAGGATTTCAAATTATTATTGTCTGTAAAAAACTTAGTAAAATATGCTGTTGAATCATTTATTTGAACAAAATTAATTTCTGAATTATCTGAATTTATATCTCCATTTAATTTAGAGATTATTACCTGGGTTTGAGCTTCAATAAAGCTGCACAAAAAGAAAAAAACTATAAGTATCTTGGACATATAAATTTGTTTTTATTTTTTACTTTTTTCTTATTCCAATGGTACATAACAGCAAATTCTAATCCTCCAAAATTGTTTGAAGCTTTTGAAAAATCAGAAATATTAACATCATATGAAATATTAAAGTCTAGTTTTTCAAAAGAAAATGAAAGGCTTGGGATAACCGCATCATTGTATCGGCAGTAAAGTGCTGCCGATAAATTTATTTTGTCATTAAATCTTTTTATTTGATCAGCTAGTTCAAGTCCAAATATAAATTCTTTTTGATTTGCTTGGTAACTGTAAAATACTGATGGTATGATATTAAAATCATTATACATTAGATTATAATCAATATGAGTAATGTATTTAGCTGGAGTGTTCTCATTAGAGCTTGTAAAAGATTGATTAGGATTATTAATATGATAAGCTGAAAAACCAAGATCTATTTTAGATAAAGTATTGATTTTTTTTTGATAAAAAATTCCTGTAAATAAATCAACAAACAATAATTTATTTGCGATAAATTGTTCGTTTTCATAAAAAGTTAAAGAATTAAAATCATAAGACCTTTGAAATGCCCCAAGGCCAAGACCAAATGAAAAAACCTGATCTTTATTATTCAAAAGTTTTAACGACGATGAAACATTAAATCCAGTTGTTGCAAAATCAGAAAGACCTGCCACATCATTTAAAAATTCTATAGCAAAAGAGTATTGTTTATATATGTCTTTACGATAAAAGGCAATAGATATTGTTTTAAATGGATCAGTTACAGATCCCCACTGAGATCTGCGTTGCAAAATAGCAAGATAATCTGATTCCTGATCTCCAGTTAATGCTGGGTTTATATTGATTTTAGAATTTTTAAATTGTGAAAAATGAATGTCTTGTGCATTTAATTTTAAAAAAACAGTAGATAAAAATATTATAATAAAAACTCTCACCTTAGTAATGTAATATTTCCTTTAGTAAATAAGTTTGTGTTTCCTGCACAAGTCATTTCAATAAAAAAATCAAATACTTGAGGCTGTAATTCGACTGATTTAAATCGACCATTCCAATTAAAGTTAATGTCATTTGAATTGAACACTAATTGACCAAGACGATTATAAATCGAAATATTGAAACTAACAATATCAACTCCATTATTTTTTATTTTATAAGTGTCATTAACTCCGTCAAAATTAGGTGTAAAAGCAGTTGGTATAACAATACTGTCCAAATTACAGTAAACTTCTCTTACAGCTACATAAACCGAGTCTATAAGTTCACAAAAGCCATTTGACACAGTTACGTTATACCATGAGGACAAGTCTGGTGTAATTTGAATTGTTGGATTTGTTAGTTGATTATACCACAATACAGAATCATTAGACAGAATATTTAATTCTGTGCTCAATCCTAAGGGAACATTATCACTACTTGCCCATAGCGAATCAATTATAGGCCTGGGATAAACGATGATATAAAGCGAATCTTTCATATAACAACCTACACTATTAACAATTTCTACGTAGTGCCAATTAGAGTTAGTTGTTAAGATCCTAACGTAAGAAGAATCTATATCATAAATAATTGAGTCTGGTGAACTCCATACATAATTAGTAATTGGGTTGTTTGGCGTGTTATTTTCTACCGAAATTAAAAGAGTATCAAAGCCACAAGAAATTGAATCTGCTAAAAGATGAATATCAATTAGATCTGATAATATTTTAACGCTATCAATAGCATAACATAAACTATCAGTAATTTTTACATGATAAGTTGATGCGGAAGAACTTAGGTAGTTAAGCTGTTGAGAAAGTGTATCACTAAAACTATTATTACTTGACCAAAGTATTTGATCAAATGGATTTGTAAATACAGGATTTATTAATATTGGTTGAGAGCAATATGATGTGTCATTAGGCAAAGAAACACTTAATTCATTTACTAGAACTTTTTGATATAACGTATCATTACATTGATTTCCAGAAATTACAAGTCTATAATTTGTGCTGGCATCTGTTGAGGTATATGGGTTTGAAATAGAATTATTATTTAAAAAATTATTTGGAGTCCAATTAAAGTTTAAAGATGAATCTAAAATTGATGGAAGACCTATCTGAATATTACTATAACTACATTTTACAACATCGCTTAATGTATCTGCCGTTCCTGTAAGAACAAAAATTTCTTTGCTAATAGTGTCAGAAAAATTACAGGCCTGATTTGAGCTTGCAATTAATTTAACTGTATATATTCCCTGTGTTTGATATTGGTGGTTAGGATTGGTTAGAGTAGAAGTAGTTCCATCACCAAAGTCCCAAAAATAATTTGCGTTACTTAATTGATTAGTTGTTGAATTATTAATGAAGCTAACTGATGTTGTACAGGTGTAAGAAGGCGCTATAAAATCAGCAATTACAATTGGGCGTTTAAAATCGAACTTAAAAACCGCGTTATTACAATTTGGGCTATTATTTGTTGTAGAGACAGCACCTGGGTTTGGGTAAATAGGAAAATCATTATTTCCTCCACAACCAGCACATACAGATTGATATACTATTCCGTTTTTGTCAAACCTGCTTGTTCCTCCATCAACATGTTCTGTGCTTTGGTTACCTCCAAAATATGTTGCATACTGCAAGCTATCTATAAACTCATTAAAAACGGCTAGATAAAAATCATTACCATCTGTTGTATTCTGAAAAGCAGTTGATTGTGTAATGGGCAAATTTAATGTCGAAAGTGCACCACCTAAATTAGAACCCCATCCTGAAACATAAATGTTATTACACTTATCAACTAAAAAGGCTGTTGGAGATATATCCGGTGTTCCTTTTCCAGTTCCAAGCATGGTAGATCGTATTAAGTTTTCAAGCTTATTATCAAAAACTGAAATAAACTGACCACCGTTGGGAACATAATAATTTGTGTTAAATACTAGAGAAAGAGAGTCTGCTCTTGTTTGTCCTAAAATATAAATATCATTAAGATTGTTAAGTTCAATAAAATATGCCTGATCATATGCTTCTGATCCAAAAAAAGTTGATGCAACTATAAATGAACCATCATTATTTATTTTTGTTATGAATGCATCTGGGTTTAAAGAATCGTTATAAGAAGTATTATACGCCAAAGCTGTAGTAGGAAAATCACTTGATATTGTTCCTCCAGCTACATATATATTATTTTTCTCATCAAGCTCAAGAGAATACACAGCATCATCCTTGCTTCCTCCTAGAAATGAAGACCAAATTATAGTAGATAATTGATTATCAATTTTTATAATACATCCGTCTTGATCTCCAGATAAAGTTTGATTAAATGCATTTTGTGTTACTGGAAAGTCGTTAGAACTAGTAGAGCTTGCAACATAAATATTATTGTTTATATCAACATCGATTTCTCCCCTAACTTCATCAGCATAATTATATTTTAACCTTGAAGATATATTCAAACCATCATTGTTTGTTCCTCCAAGAAAAGTTGAAGAAAGCAATGCCCCTCCATTTTTATTGATTTTTGTAATAAACATATCGGATCCATTTGCAAAGCTTACGCCTAAACCAGAAGGGAAAAAACTAATTCCTCCATTAAAAACAGACTGAACAACATCTTGAGTTATAGGAAAGTCTGCGGATCCTGTAGTTCCAAGAACAAACAACTCATTATTTGAATTTACAACCATACTATGGGGAAGTTCATCTGATGATCCACCTAAATATGTAGAATATATTCTATATGTTCCTGTTGTATCATATTTGGTTATAGCAATGTCTGTAACTCCTCCTTGAAAACTCTGCTGGTAAGCCCCTAATGTTGTAGGATAGTCAACGCCGAAAGCAGTGCTTCCAGAATATAAATAGCCATCATTATCATATGTAGCTGTGTACCCAAAATTATCTGATATCGAGCCAGAATATGTTGAAAAAATTAATGTTGGGTCGATTACAAGATCGTTGCTATTGTCATATCCATATGGAAAATCAAAACTCAACTTATCTTTTTTTAACACATAATTACAAAGCACCTCCACAGTATCATTATCAATAACTTGATATGCGTAAGGACGTAGTTCTGTGATAGTATTAACACTTGTTGATATAACTACATTACCCTCTTTCAATGTAATACTAGAATGTCCACTATACTTAATTTTAATATCCTTATAGTTTGATTCTTTTGAAAGTAATAAATCGTATTTTAAATTATTATCGTGATTATAAATTAAAAGGTCTATTCCCTTATAAATATTCTTTTGAATATGTTTTTGATAGTGATTGACACCTGTAGCCCAACTAGATGAATCTCCTAAGTAATAATTTTCGGTAAAATCAAGTTTGTTTAAAAATTTAGTGTCAAGAGATTTATTTGTATTAAGAAAAGAAACTGAATAAGAATGAAAATTTATATTATTGTTATTTCCTACTCTATTATGGAAATTTTTAAGTTGAATTTGATCATAAAACGAGAAGGTTAGCTTTGCTTGTTCAATAAACAAAGCCCCTCCTTTGATATTTTTCTTTGCAAAAACATTATTGGGTAATTGTCCTTGATTTTTAATAAAACCTTCAGCAAAACTAAAAGGCTGAAATAACAAAAGTAAAATTATTGTAAAATATGTTTTTAAAAAACGAGGGCTTAACATTAGGGAGTTATATATTACTATTTAATATAGTCATTAGACTATCCTTTACAGTCATATATGCTCCTCTATTTTCTTTACTTATTGGGTCTCCTGGTGGTAATTTTTGTTTATATGGATCGACTTGTTTCCCATTTTTCCAAAATCTATAACAAACGTGTGGTCCTGTTGCCAAACCAGTACTACCTACGTATCCAATTATGTCTCCCTGTTTAACATAAACACCTTTTTTGATTCCCTTTTTAATTTTAGACATGTGTAAATACTGTGTGGAATATGTGCTATTGTGACGCACTTTAACATAATTACCATTATTTCTAGTATAACTAGCAGTAACAATAGTCCCGTTTGCGGTTGACATAATTGGAGTGCCAGTTGGTGCAGCATAGTCCGTTCCAAAATGACCTTTCCATTGACCAGTTACAGGGTGTTTTCTGTTTTTACTATATCTTGAGCTAATTCTATAAAAGTCTAAAGGAGCTTTTAAAAATGCTTTTCTCAAAGTTCTTCCTTCCTCATCAAAATATTCTCCATAGTTATCATTTTCTTTATAATAAAATGAATAAAATTCTTTACCCTTGTGAGTAAACTCGGCCGCAAGTATTCTGCCTATTCCAATGTACTTGCCATCAATATAATTATTCTCATAATACACCTTATATGCATCACCTTCTTGAATTTTAAAAAAGTCTATTGTCCATGCATATATTTCAGAAAGTTTAATAGAAACCCTTGGGCTAACCCCCTGATTTTCGATTGATTCTGATAATGATGAAGAAATTATACCAGATGAAAGTTTAAGTTTAGTAACCACTTCTTTTTCTCCACGATATACTTTGGGCTCATTATTAAAATCAAAAACTATATAGTTTTTAGCCGTTTCTTGATATATAAAATAACTAAGAGTTTCTATAGAGTCTTGTTTACATAGTAGGGTATATTCTTTGCCTGAATTAACTCTTCTTACATCAAAAATTCCTTTAGATTTTTTAACAACCTCGGCAATTACAGGATGATCTATATGGTTTGAATACAATATCTGACCTAGTGTTTGGCCGTCTTTTACTGTACTATTAATAACCTTTAAGGAGTCAACGAGTATTCCATACAAATACTTGGGTTCTGATTGCTCTATTAGGTTTGTAGTTCTCTCTACTTCATAATCTTTATTAAAGAGACTATAAAGAACAAATACAAAAACAACTAAAACTGAAAATACCTTAAAGTAATTTTTCATGCATGCAAAATAAAATTTTTATTGGTAGAAAGTAAATTCAATTATGTCTATTTATTGACAATAGAGTTTTAACTTTTATAGGTATGCTTTCGAAAATGATAAAAGCTTTTCTTCCTCGAAATTTTTAGCTATTAATTGAAGGGCGTGCGGCATTTTATTTGAAAGGTTTTTTGAGGGTACAGAAACAGCTGGATTACCGGTAAGATTTGCTAATACCGTATAGATATCTTCTAAATACATTTGTGTTGGATCAGCAACTTCATTTCCAATTTGAAATGCAACATGCGGAGTTGTTGGAGTTATTACAAAATCATAGGAAGACAATATCTCATTGAGTTTTTCTTTAATTAAATGTCTTACTTTTTGTGCTTTGGTGAAGTAAGCGTCATGATATCCAGCACTCAAAACAAAAGTTCCAAGCATAATTCTTCTTTTAACCTCTTCACCAAATCCCTCTGAACGAGTATTTACATATGTGTCTTCCAAACTATTTGAATTATCTGATCTGTATCCATAATTAATTCCGTCAAATCTTGAGAGGTTAGAAGATGCTTCTGCTGTTGATAAAACATAGTAAGTTGGAACTAAAAAATCTAAATAGGGAAATGAAACCGGCTCAACAGTGTGGCCATTGTTTTTTAAAGAGTCAATCTTTTCAAAGAATTGATTTTTTATATTGGAGTCAAGACCTTTATGATTGATAAATTCTGAAAAATAAGCAATTTTCTGATTAGAGATATCGACATCCAATTTGGAATAATTTGCTACGTGTTTTCTTGAAGATGTAGAATCATTAACATCATGTCCAGAAATAACCTCAAGAACTAATGCAGCATCATCAATATTATTTGCAATTGGTCCAATTTGATCAAAAGAAGAAGCGAATGCAATAAGCCCAAACCTTGAAACTCTAGAATATGTTGGCTTTACTCCAACAACACCACAAAATGAAGCGGGTTGTCTTATAGACCCTCCAGTGTCACTTCCAAGAGCCACAACACAGAGGCCAGATGCTACTGCTGCTGCTGAACCTCCAGAAGAACCTCCAGCAACTCTTGAATAATCATGGGGGTTTTTAACAGGCCCATAAACTGAATTTTCATTAGCACTTCCCATTGCAAATTCATCACAGTTAAGGCGGCCAATAATAATGGCGCCTTCATTTAGCAATCTTTTTATAACAGTAGCGCTATAAATTGATTTAAAATCTTTCAAAATTAGTGATGAGGCTGTGACAACATGGTTTTGGTAACACATGTTATCCTTGATACCAATTATTAAGCCTGATAGTTTCTTTCTATTATTGTTGGATATGTCACGATCAACAAGTTTTGCTTGTTCAATTGATGATTCATCAAAAGTTTCTACAAATGAATTACACTTATCATTTGTTTTGATTTCTTTTAAATAAAAATTGACTAGTTCTTCACAAGTAAATTCATTATTCTCTAATCCCTTGCTCAGGTCTTGAAATGAACGAAATGTCTTCAAGGTAAAATTTAATTTTCTTCAGCTTTTTCTTCTGATTCGTTTTTTCCTTTTTTAAACTCATTTATTCCTTTACCTAAACCTTTCATAAGTTCAGGAATTTTTTTGCCACCAAATAGCAAAAGAACAACAAGAGCAATCAACAACCATTCTGTACCCCCCATGGTAAATAATAAAATTGATTTCATAAAAGTATTTTTTGATGTTTAGACAAAAGTAGCCAATTTGTTTTAATTTGCTTCATAAAGCCACAAAGATGGGTCAAGTTTTTCATAACCCTGCCATATTTCAAAATGCAATTCTGTTTTTCCTTCGCCATTATCGGTCAAAACAGTGCCTATTTTTTCTTTAGTTAAAACTTCATCTCCTAACTTAACAGCTACTGTTTTTAAACCTGAATATACAGTAAAATACTCTCCATGATTAATTAAAACTGCCTTACCCTCACCCTTAATGAAAAATATTCTTGAGACTTTGCCCTTAAAAACAGATCTTATAATAGCGTCTTCACTAGTTGCAATATTTATACCATTATTAAATGTTTCAACATTACCAAAAACATGATGTTTTTGCTTTCCAAAATAAGCAACTATTAGCCCCTGTTCTAGTGGCCAAGGCATATTTCCTCTATTGGAACTAAACTCATCAGACAGTAGCCTTGCTTCTGGAGTTAAAGACATGGTAGAGTTTTTTTCTTTAAGTTTGGCTCTAGCAGCTTTTATTTCTTCTTCAATAATTCGTTTGATTTGTTCTTCGATTAAGCGTGATTGCTTCTGCTGCTCCTTAATCTTCTTCAAAAAAATGTTTTCTGACTTTTGCAAATTAGCAACAACTTTATTTTTTTCATTTTTGGATTCTAGAATCTTATCTAGATTTTGTTTTTTATTTGAAATTAAAACTAAGCTTTCATCTTTTTTCTTTGTTATAAGATTTCTTTGCTTAAGAAGTCTTTCTGATTTAACAGATAAACTGTCTTGAGATTTTTGAATTTGTACAAGTTGAGATTTCCTAAGACGAGAATATTCTCTTAAATACAAAACTCTCTTATAAGCCTGGTTAAATGTTTGAGAGGACATTATAAACATTAAGTTGTTTCTGTCATTTTTATTTTTTTGCAATGAATACAACATTTTTCCATATTCTTTTTTTAGAGCTATTATTTCCTTTCCTTTTTTATCAATCTGTTTTTCTGTAGACTCTATTTTAGATTCAAGCTTTAGGATTTGTTTTTTTATTAAATTAAGTTCAATATTTGATATTTGAATTAATCTTTCTTGGCTACTTATTTTTTTATCCAAATAGCTAATATATCTCATTGATTCCTTCTTATTTTCCTTTGTTTTTTTTAGAAGTGTGGATGTATATGATATCTCTTTTTCAAGTGCTTTTTTTTGCTCTTTTAATTGGTCTTTGTTCTGTGAAAAACAGAAAAGAGGAATTACAACAACAATAAGAAAAACTCTAATTGACCTCCTCATATCTTTGGGGTATTTTAAAAGAAACTTTATCAATTTCTCTTTCTTCTACTTTATTATATAATAGCTCAACATTTAACTCTGGCTTAGATGTAAAAACATTTAGACGTTTTGGATAACCATCAGAATAATCAGAATATTTTATTGTTAACTTTTGTTTTTGAGAATAGTTTATGTTTATTTCATTAATAAATTTATAATCAGTATTAATCAAATATGAAACAGAATCTATATTGTCTTTGATAAGTAAATCATTATTATTTACAAGACTTGTAATAGGATAAAGTGGCGATACTCTATTTTCATTTTTTATTTGTTCAACAGGAATTCTAATATTGTTTGACAAAAACGCTTGAATATCGCTGTATGAAAGCGAGACCCCAAATTGATTTTTTAATTGTTTAATAGGCTTTATTAGCCATGTTGAATTTGGCCTATTTATCACATACAAAGAATCAGGTGTTAACATAACTCGATTAATTTCCCCAATAATTGGGGCGCTTATTGAAAGCCAGATTAAACTATCTTGCCTAATTTTCATAGATACGCCTAAAGTAACTTTGTCATTATTAGAGATCATTTTAATCTTGCCCTTAACATAAAGCCAATTGGAATTAATCTTATTAGAATTTATTTGAGATACAATATCAGTAATATTAATAGATTCTAATTCTTTTACAACATTCTTTTTTACCCCACAAGAGGTAATAAAAAATAATCCAAAAAAAATGCAAATCTTATTCAAACAAATCTTCATTTTTGATTTTTTTGTCTAATAATTTAGAATCCGGGTCTATTAATTTTGCTTTCTTCCACTCAACAACAGCTTCTTTTTTCTGACCTAGTTTAAATAATACATCTCCGTAATGTTCAATTATCACAGCACTTTTATCCCCACCATTTTTCAAAGCTTTTTCAAGCCATTTCTTTGCGTTTTTATAATCACCAAGACAATATAAAATCCACGCATATGTGTCTTGGTAAGTTCCGTTATCCGGCTCTAATTCATTACACTTCTTAGACATTTTCTTGGCCTTTTGCAGATCTTTTTTTCTTAATGAGAGATAGTAACTATAATTATTAAGGACTATTATATTTTCTGGATTTGTATTTAATATTTCCTCATATAATGAATCTGATTGAGTATATAATTCCATTGAATTATATACATCTGCTAAAGAGTTTTGGAATTCTGAATAAAGAGCATCATTATCAAAAACATATTCAATCCCTTCTTCTAGTGAAATTTTTGCTTCGTTTAAATTGTTAAAAAATGAATTAGACACTCCGTTAAAGTAATAGTAAAGGGGTTCTGTGGGATAAAACATCAAAGCTTTTTCGCTATATAAAAGTAAAGAATCATAGTTTGCATCCTCAACATCAAGAAATAAAATTTGTGTCCAAACAGGTTTTATACTTTGCTTTATACCAACTGATTTCTTATAATATTTCTTTGCATTTTCTTTTTCTCCTACCGCATAATTTAAATCACCGTATATGGCGTATAATTCTGCATTTTTAGAATAAAGAGAGTCTAGAATATTAATTAATTCAAAAGCTTGGAATTTGATCGTATCATTTGCATTTATTATGGTGAGATAAGATGCTAAAATTGTCAGCTTAGTTTCAATATTTACGTTGTCACTAATAAAGGCATTTTTTAACTGTTTATAGGAGTTATTAAGATCACCATTATCTCTATAGAAATTAGCTAGCGTTAAATTTAATTGGCCATTTGTTGGGTCTTGCAATGATATCCTTTCATAGATTTTCATCGCTTTGTTTTGCTTATTAGCTAAAATATATGCCTCTGCTAGAATCTGTAACACCTCAATATCTTGTGGAAATTTTTCAGACAAATCTTCTAAAGTTTTTGTTGCCTTAGTAAAGTTTTTTATTTGCAAGTAAAGTTTATGTTTTTGCATGGAAACCATTTTGTCTATTCCTTTTTTTTCTTCAAGATCATCATATACTTTTATAGCTTTTAAATAATTCTCATCATATATATAGGTGTCCGCTAATTTGTAATAATTAAACTCGTTATTAGGCTCGAGGTCTATTATTGATTGGTAATTTTTAGCTGCCTCATTATACTCTTGGTTAAGAAAAAGAATTTCTGCATTATTTCTTAAGTACCATATATTTTTTGGCTGAATTTCTATAGTTTTTATAGAGAATTCCTTAGCTTCAACAATACGGTTTAGCTTCTTGTGTAGTATAGAAAGTTGGTAATAAGCTTCTACAAAGTCTGGTTTTTTTTCAATGCATTTTTTAAATAATGTTATTGAGCGTTCGTAATTTTCAAGAGATTTTTGCTTAAGTGCATTAAAAAAAAGAGTGTTATAACTAAGGTTGTCTTTTTCTTTTTTTTCAGTGGAAGCTTGACTCTTAGTGTTTTGTTTTTTTTCAGGGTAAAAACTTTTCCATTGAGCATAGGATATGCTATGTGAAACAAGGAAAATTATGATAAATATCTTATGTTTTAACATTTATTTTATTTCGCAAAAGTCCCCAATACTAACTTCATGCGGTGTGTTTTTACCATTATAATAAACATTATTGCCTATCATTGATTTTGCAAGTTTTGCATTATCAATATTTGTGTTTTCTTGAATGATTGAGCCTTCAATTTTACTGTTTAAAATTTTAGTGCCTGATCCTATTGACACATTTGGACCTATTATGGAATTACGTATTATTACTCCAGGCCCAATATAACAAGGTTCTATTATTTCAGTTTCTAAAATTTCAGCATCATTATCAATTAAGTTTAAATTCTTATTGTGATCTAAAACTCTTTCACATGTATATACGGTAGCATCCTTATTACCACAATCTAGCCATTCGTCTACTTCTCCAGTTGTAAAGCTTAAGCCTTTATTTTTCATGTTTTCAAGTGCATTTGTGAGCTGATATTCACCCTTATCTTTTATATCATTATCAATTAAGTATTGTAGTTCTTTTTCAAGGTTTTCTCCGCTTTTAAAATAATAAATACCAATAATTGCTAAATCTGAAACAAACTCTACAGGTTTTTCAACAAAATCTGTAATAACCTTTTCATCATTAATTTTTACCACACCAAAAGCACTTGGGTCATCTATTTTATTGACCCATATAATTCCATCATGATTTTTATCTAATTTAAAATCAGCTTTGAAAAGTGTGTCAGCGAATGCCACAACAACATTTCCTTTGAGAGATTTTCTAGCACATAAAATTGCATGAGCAGTTCCTAAAGGTTGGTCTTGGTAA
>Ga0208763_1000024_pt1 | contig 39015 bp, 42 predicted proteins | sample ETNtaG_20_FD_185756 | JGI IMG/M metagenome (GOLD analysis project Ga0208763, IMG submission 185756) | Marine microbial and viral communities from oxygen minimum zone, Eastern Pacific Ocean - ETNP201306PF45B (SPAdes) (version 2) | ecosystem: Environmental > Aquatic > Marine > Oceanic ... | reverse complement strand
AACAATAATTTTGTATCAAGGAAAAAGTACCAAAAATAGCCAGATATACGTGTATAATTTATAAAAATTAAAATTGATTTAGACTTTAGAAAATTACAAAACATAAAGAAGAAATTTTTGAAAGAATCGACATTTCATTTTTATTAGTTATATATTATAATATTAAAAAGATATACAAAAAAATAAAAACCTTTTGGAAAAGTTTTTATTTGTATTAAATAAAGTTTTTTTATATTATTTTAATATGATTACTGACACTCAAGTTTTTACGGCCTTAGCATTAGCACTCGTATCTTCACTTCTTGCTATTCGACTAGGTATGACACTTTACGTATAATTTTAGCTTATGTGTAAAACTTTAGAAAAACAACGATAACTATATATATAAAACCCCGAGTATTTTAAAGTGCTCGGGACTAAAATAAATAAAAAATTATGACAGAACAAAAAAAAACTAATCCACCCGTTTTCCCTTTTACTGCAATCGTAGGACAAGAAGAAATGAAATTAGCTCTACAACTTAATGTTATTGACCCTCAAATTGGTGGTGTAATGATTATGGGTGATAGAGGAACAGGAAAATCAACTACAATTCGGGCAATTGCAGATTTATTACCAGAAATTGATGTTATAAAAGATGATCCTTTTAATACATCCCCAGATGGGAATACCGATAGAGAAATAATAAAAATAAAAACTCCAATGATTGATTTGCCTCTAGGAGCCACTGAGGATAGGGTTTGTGGAACAATTGATATTGAAAAAGCTTTAACAGATGGGGTAAAAGCTTTTGAGCCGGGACTACTTGCAAAAGCAAACCGTGGTCTTTTATACGTTGACGAGGTTAACCTTTTAGACGACCATTTAGTTGATATCTTATTAGACTCTGCCGCATCAGGGTTAAATACTGTAGAACGTGAAGGTATTTCAATTAGACACCCTGCAAGGTTTGTTTTAGTTGGTTCTGGTAACCCAGAAGAAGGTGAGTTACGGCCACAGTTGTTGGACAGGTTTGGTATGCATGCTGTAATTAAAACTGTTAAAGACCCTAAGCTAAGAGTTAAAGTAGTTGAAGAAAGAACATTGTTTGATTTAAATCCGCAAGCTTGGATTGATAAATACCATGAGGAACAACTAGTTTTAAAAGAGAAAATTGTTAAAGCACGTGCTCTAATTTCATCAGTAAAGATAAATGATGACTTCAAATTAAAAATTTCACAAGTTTGTAGTGAACTAGATGTTGATGGATTAAGAGGTGATATTGTTACAAATAGAGCGGCAAAGGCTTACGCTGCCTTTAATAATAGAACAGAAGTAACCATTGAAGATATTGAAAAGGTAATAACACTGTGTTTAAGACATCGGTTAAGAAAAGACCCATTAGAAACAATGGATTCTGGTGATAAGGTTCAAAACTTATTTGAAGAAGTATTTGAACTTTAAAAAAAATAAGGAAAGGGAATAGATATTCATATCTATTCCCTTTCCTTATTTTTTTTAGGCCCAGTAGGATTCGAACCTACATTAGAAACTTAGAAGGTTTCTGTCCTAATCCCTTAGACGATGAGCCCTTACTTAAATCTCTCAGAAGATATATTAAATTAAAAGATTGTAAAGTTTTAACTAAAAAGAAATGGGCGATACTGGACTTGAACCAGTGACCCTCTGCTTGTAAGGCAGACGCTCTACCACTGAGCTAATCGCCCTCTTAAAGCTTTTAATTATAGTAAATCAAATTTATACTTTTGTCTAGATTTTATTTAAATTTAAATATATACGATTTGAATTAGAGCAAAGAGGATCAAAACTAAAAGCAGTTCAAAATTTCATATTTGAAGACCAAATACAGAATTTTGAGCAAGTAATGATTAATACTTTTCTCAACTATAACTATTCAAAAAAAGTATTAATAACAAGGCTATAAAAATTTTAGTTTACAACAGAATTCTCTCACTTCGATTCTTAAAACCGGTAAACGTGGAAGTCCAAACTATTTTCGTGTTTATGAAAATCACACAAAAATAAGTAATTTATAGAAGATATTATTTATATTTACTAAATTTTCCACATTAAAAAATTGAAAGTTGATAAATATTAAATTTTTTATTTTAAAGTCTTGATTTTTTTTCCTTAACATTATACATTGCTAATATAAACTTTTATGGCTTTGTAGCTCAGTGGTTAGAGCAGGGGACTCATAAGCCCAAGGTCGCAGGTTCAAATCCCGCCAGAGCCAGACAGGAGAAATGGCTGAGTGGTCGAAAGCGATAGATTGCTAATCTATTGTACATTTTTTTGTACCGAGGGTTCGAATCCCTCTTTCTCTTTTAAAACCTTACATAAATCTTTTGTTATGAAGTAAAGTATTCTTTTTGAATAATTTTTAAAAACTTGAGTTTTTTCAAGTTTTTAAAAATTACAAAAAATTAAGATTTTTCAACTTTTTTGTTGTCTTTTTTCCATTCTTCTGTGAAAATTATATCAGGGTCATAATCAACCATACCTAGCATTTGAGCATTACTTTTTCCAGGTGCAACCATAGGATAACAGTTTTCTTCACGGTTTACTCGAAAATCAACTAAGACAGGACCATCATGATTAAACATTTCTTCTACTTTTTCTGTTAAATTGTCTCCTTTTTTAACAATAAAACTTTTAATACCATATGATTCTGCTAATTTTACAAAGTTTGGCTGACCTTCACTCATATTTGAATGACTATAACGAGAATCATAAAAAGATTCTTGCCATTGTCTTACCATTCCTTGAAACTTATTATTTATAATGGCAATTTTAATAGGCAAGTTATATTGTACAATTGTTCCTAACTCTTGTGGATTCATTTGGAAACTAGCGTCACCAGATATACAGACAACAGGTAAATCTGGACAAGCAATTTGGGCCCCAAGTGATGAAGGAACGCCAAACCCCATTGTCCCTAAACCAGCACTTGATACCCACTTTCTAATTCCACACTTTAAAAATTGAGCTGCCCACATTTGATGTTGGCCCACATCAGTTGTAAAAACAGTATCTTTTGGGGAAACTTTATTAATTTCATTAATAATTTGTTGAGGAGAAAAAGCCTCTTCTGGGGTTGGGATTAACAATGGATACGCTTCTCGCCAAGCATTAATCCTGCTTCGCCAAGCTTTTGTACTTTTAGGTTTATAAATATCTGTATTATTTGTATAAATTTCTAAAAGTTCTTGTATTATCCTTTTCACATCACCAATTAAACCAACTTGGGGTATACAGTTTTTAGCTATTTCGGCTGGATCAATATCAATGTGTATAATTTTTGCATGTGCAGCAAACTCGTCTAGTTTTCCTGTAACACGATCATCAAATCGTGCCCCAACAGCAATTAAAAGATCACACTCGTTTATTGCAAAGTTTGCATAAGCAGTCCCATGCATTCCTAACATACCAAGACATAATGGGTGGTTTTCGTCAAACGCACCTTTTCCTTTTAATGTAGTAGTTACCGGTATGTTAAAATAACGTGATAACCTTGTTATTTCATCTCTAGAATTAGAAATAACAGCACCACCACCAACATATAACAATGGTTGAGATGAGTGTGTTAAATAATAAAGAGCTTGATGTATTTTAGTTTTATTTGATTTAAATTTAATATGATAATCTTTTAATCTTAAAAAATTATATAATTCGACGGGGCAATAATTTTTTATCACTTCTAAACCAACATCTTTTGGTACATCAATTAAAACAGGTCCAGGACGACCTGTTTTTGCAATATAAAATGCTTCATTAATAATGTTAGAAATATCTTCAGCATTTCTAAGTGTATAAGAATGTTTTACAATTGGAAGTGTTATGCCAAAAATATCAACTTCTTGGAAAGCGTCTGTACCAATAAATGACCGACCTACCTGACCAGTAATTATAACCATAGGAACTGAGTCAATTTGAGCTGTTGCTATTCCTGTAACTAAATTTGTTGCTCCAGGACCAGAAGTTGCAAAACAAACCCCTACTTCTCCCGTTGTTCGTGCATAAGCGTCCGCAGCATGAGCTGCGGCTTGTTCATGTCGTACCAATATATGTTTAATAATACCTTGTCTTTCCCAAGCGTTTAATTCATCATAAATTGGTAGAATTGCTCCTCCAGGATAACCAAAAATATATTTTGCACCGTTTCTAACCAAACCATCTAATAATGCAAAGCTACCAGTAGTTTGGTCTATAATCATTTTTTCCACTAAATTTGTAAATCTCACTAAAAACTTTATTATTAGTTTGAAGAACTTTTTTAATAATTTACATTTAAGTAATTAAAATTCACTTGTAAAAAGAAACACCAACAAATGCAATATAAACAATTAACAGTTTTAACTTTTGAATAACATTATCTAAAAATACTATGTTAATTATATTAATTTGGTTTTTCATAAAAAAATTATTATGATTTAAAAAACCAAAATTTAACTTTTTATTTTACAAGATGCTAGGTTTCTCTATATAATATTTCAAATCTTAAATATTTGGCGGTATAGCCAAGTGGTAAGGCAGAAGATTGCAAATCTTTTATTCCCCAGTTCAAATCTGGGTGCCGCCTAAACTTTTAATTTATTTTTTATTAATAATATGAAAGTTTTATGATATAATATATTTAGATTTAAAGGGGGTGTGGTGAAATGGTAGACACAACGGACTTAAAATCCGTTGACTTTTAACAGTCGTGAGGGTTCAAGTCCCTCTGCCCCTATTATAATTTTTTATAGTTAGTTTTTTATTTTAAATTAAGTAACAAAAAAATAAAATGTGCATTTGTTTGAACTGTCAATATATTAATGTTTGTAAGCAATATAATTTTATTGAAAAAAAACACGATGAATCAAATATAAATAAAAATCCGCCCTTTTTGCCATCTCAGTCAATTACAAGAATAAATATTTTATCAATAAACGGCCAAGCTGAAATTGAATGGGATGTTATTGAATGTCTCTCATTTAAAGAAAAACCTGGAAAATGGTTGGGTTTTATTAAATAATCAAAGATTTTTTTCTAAATGAGGTTTTTTATTTTACACCTTAATACTATTTAATAGAAACCATATTTTTTAGGATTTCTGTATTTACATGTGATTCTCTTGTCAAAGCAACTTTTCCTGTTCTAGCTATTTCCATAATGCCAAATTTACTTAGCGCTCTCTCAATTACAACGATTTTACCTGGATCACCTGTAATTTCTAAAGTTATGGATTCTGAGGCAAAATCTATAACTTTAGCTCTAAAAATGTTTACAATTTCTAAAATTTCTGGTCTCGTTTTAGTTGAAGCATTAACTTTTAAAACCATTAATTCTCTTTCAACACATGGTACATCAGTAATATTTTCTACTTTAATAACATCTATTAATTTATAAAGTTGTTTTATTACTTGTTCAACACTTCTTTTTGTACCAGGTAACACCATTGTTATTCTGGAATAACCTATTTGTTCTGCAGGTCCAACAGCTAAACTTTCAATGTTATAACCACGACGAGCAAATAGACTAGAAATTCTTGTTAAAACACCTGTTTCGTTTTCAACTAATACAGATAGTGTGTATTTCATTCTGTTTTTATAAAAATTTTAATTTTTTTTCAAATAATTTTGCACATATAAAAAATAAATATTTTTTTAAACTTTTTAACTATAACTTAATCTATTCCAAACTGATTGTAGAAGTTTTATTTTTTAATTTTCATAATATATATTAATAATATTTAAAAAAAAACATTTTTAAAGTATAAATATTTTAAACTTATTAAAATAAAAAAATCTTTATTTATTAACAATTATGGCTAAAAGAATTCTTTATCAAGATGATGCTCGACGTGCTTTAGAAAAAGGAATGGAAATATTAACTGAGGCCGTTTCGGTTACTTTGGGACCTAAAGGTCGAAATGTTGTTATTGAAAATAAATTTAGTTCGCCTGAAATTATCAACGACGGTGTTAGTATAGCAAAACAAATTGAATTAATTGATAATGTCGAAAATACTGGTGTTTCTCTTATACGACAAGCTGCATCAAAAACAAATGATGTAGCAGGGGATGGTACAACAACCGCAACAGTTTTGGCATATTCAATTGTAAAACAAGGAATGAGAAATGTTGCTGCTGGTGCAAATCCTATTTTATTAAAAAGAGGCATTGAAAAAGCAACACAGTTTTTAGTTGATAGTATAGCTGATTCAGCAATACCAATAGAAAATATTGAAGCAATAAGACAAGTAGCGTCAATTTCAGCAGGAAATGATAAAGAACCAGGTGAAATGATTGCAAATGCTTTTGAAAAAGTTGGAAAAGATGGTGTTATCTCATTAGAAGAAGGAAATTCTACTTCAACCGTATTAGAGATTACAGAAGGAATGAGAATTAGCAAAGGTTTTATCTCACCTTACTTTATGACGGATTTAGAAAGAATGGAAACAACATATGAAAACCCGTATATTCTAATAACTGATAAAAAAATAACTTTAGTGCAGCAAGATTTAATACCAATTCTCGAACAAGTTTCTAGAACAAAAAGACCTTTGTTAATTATTGCCCAAGATATTGAAAAGGAAGCATTAGCAACTTTAATTTTAAATAAGTTAAGAGGTATTGTTGATGTTGTTGCTATTCGTGCACCTGGTTTTGGTGAACAGAGAAAACTTATCTTGGAAGATATAGCTATTTTAACCAATGGGGTTTTAATAACTGAGGATACTGGTAATAATTTTGAAAATATTGAATTAGAAAATTTAGGTCACGCAAGAAAAATTGTAGTAAGTAAAGATAATACAACAATTATTTCTGAAGGAAACAAAAAGAGAATACAACAACGTTGTGAACAGTTAAGAAAACAAATAAATTTATCTGAAGTACAGTACGATAAAGAAAAACTTCAAGACCGAATAGCTAGACTTTCAGGTGGTGTTGCTGTCATTAAAGTGGGCGCTGTTACAGAAACAGAAATGAAAGATAAAAAACTAAGACTTGAAGACGCAATTAATGCAACCCGTGCAGCCGTTGAAGAGGGAATTGTTCCTGGAGGAGGAACAGCTTTTGTTCATCTATCGGAACCTTTAAAAACCTGGGTTAAAAATAATTTGATCGAAGATGAGCTTAACGGCGGGTTAATTGTCGTAAAATCTATTCTAGAACCTCTAAAAAGAATTGCTCAAAATAGTGGTAAAAATGGCATTGTTATTTTAGAAGAAATTCAAGAGAAAGATTTTTCGCATGGTTACAACGCTGCTGTTGAAAGTTTTGGTAATATGTACGATTTTGGTGTTATTGATCCAGCAAAAGTTACTCGTTCAGCTATACAAAATGCGGCATCAATTGCTAGTATGATTTTAACGACAGAGTGTATTGTTGTAAATAAGGAAGACGAATAGCTAGTTGGCAGTTTGAATTATGTTTTGGTATATTTTTCCTTTTGAAGATTTTTATAAAAATTTAAATAATTTAAACCGTTTAGCATATAAAAATATGAAATGAATAAATAAACTGTTGGGGGGCATGAAGAGGTTTTAGGGACTAATTTTTTAATAAAAAAATGTGCTCTTTTTTTATATTCTAAAAACCAAAAATCAAGGGTTATGAGATCTTTTGCCCCAAAGATTTTTATTTTGTTCGCAAAAAGAGTGTTTTCTAATATGATAAAGAAATAAATAAGATTAAATTTTTGTTTACAAAAAGAGATATTTAAGTTCTTTGATAATATTAATAAAATTTGTTTAATTTGTTGTCTAAACACTTTAGAGTTTAATAAAAATAAAAGCTGTTTGGATTGTAGGTTTTTATTAAAAAAATCTATTCGATTCATTACTCTTAATAAAGAAAGTACTATAACTAATTCTGAAGAACGGTTAGTTGTTCTTAATTCTTCCAAAAAACGTTTGTAACTAAAAGTATCAAAAGATTGAAAAACTATTAGACTAATATCAAGTGTCTCGCAAAAAAGACTAAAGTAGGCAGTTGTTTTTTTTTTCATGAATATTATAAGAATTCAATAAATAATTAATTTAATATTAATTATTTATTGAATTAATGAAAATTTAATCTATTGCAATTAGAGTGAAATTTAGTTCTTTTTCAAGCTCATTAATGTTAAAACGATCAACTTTTTCTAAACTATCTTTCCAAGCACAAATAATTTTTGTATACCCATCTAAAATTTTTACTCTTTCTTTTTCTGATAACCAAGGTTTCAATTCGAGTTCATGTTTTAATAACTGCCACCCATTTACTCTTGGCCAGAAATAAAAGGACGTTATTGGGGTTTTTATGTTATTTTTAAAATTCTTATCAACAGCAATTCCCACCCGATAATTTAACCAAACGACTTTAAAACAAAAACTCGACAAATTATTAACCCCGTAAAATTATTTTTAAAAAATTAATTGAAACTTTATTACGCTTTTCCTTCAAGAATATTACTTTTTACAAGTAAGTTGAATACTGTTTTAGTTGGTTTTACCCCATTTTTTAGGGCAACTAAAATTTCTTCAGTATTTAATTTAATATGGTCAGTTATTGGATTATATAAACCAACTTCCTTAATTGGTTTACCATCACGACGTGATGTACTTTCCATTATTACAATTCTGTAACAAGCAAGTTTCTTTCTTCCAAAACGTTTCAATCTTAATTTAAGCATAATTTTAATTTCTTTAATGTTGTATTTATTTAGTATAATATTATACCTATAGTATAAATTATAAAATCAATAAACACAACACTATAATAGTTCTTGTTTTTATATAAGGCCATAATATCTATCTGACATTTCAGATAAATATTGACAATATCTTATTGTACTATCCAAAGTGTAAAAGATAGCCCAGGTTGAAAAATCTAAATGATAAAACTTAGGAAAACGCCAACTTAAAGGTCGAAAGACCATGTCTACTGGTTCTGTTAAAATTGGCCAAGGCCAGTTCCAAGGATTAATATTAGGAAACCAACCAATACACAATCTTACATTACATACGTTTCTAAAGGCAGACAACACCAGCTTTATACATGAAAAGAAAGTTGGCGGCGTATTCCGAATAAGAAATTCAGGTATCAGAGTTTCAATTCCAGCAGTTATTACATCTTTAGTTAATTGGATAGGAAAGTCTAGTTTAGCAATTAAAAAAGAATTAACTGTTTTAATTAATCCAACATTTTCTCTTAAAGCTTCCCAAAATCTAAGTAGAAGCTGATATAAAAACATGATCAGGTCCAAATGAATCATAACGTAAATATATTTTTGATAAGGTTATTAAGATATTTTATAATTATATATTGATAAACAATATTATTACAATATACCTCTGCATGATAGTGTCACACAAATATAATCTAATGTCAATACATAACAATAAAATTTAATTTATTAACTTTTTATGGCTATTTTATTATTTGGCAAATTGTTTTAGCAATTTGTGGTGCTGTATTTTTTTTTACAGTATAAATTGGGATTTGTTTAATCTTGGCAACTTGTCTCAATTTTTTATTTTCTTTAATATAGGATCTTAAGCCTAAAACCGCTGTAGCTTTATCAATATTCTTTGTAAAAACTGGGCTAAAACCAAATGATTTACAAATTTGTTGTAGTTTATTAATAGAAACTGAGTAAGAATATATATGAATTTTGTCTTTAATTTTTTTAGAAGGGCCTTCTATATTTTTATTTGATCCCGTTTTCCAAGTATTATTTTTTTCAGAAAAATTTGAAAATTTTCTGCTTATAGTACTTTCTTCAGATACTTTTTGGCATATATTTACTTTATTACTTTGTTGTCCTAATCTCAGTTGTAAATATGGCATCTGTTTTTTTAATAAAAAATCAACAGAGTGTGAAACATTCTCATGAACAACCCATTTGTCTTTTTGGTTTATTTCAACAGCAGTTTGAAATGCTGGGGATGCTTTTCTTTCCAAAATATTTTTTTGTGTTCCTCTTCTTTTTGCTTCTTCATCACTCAACGTAACATTTTGTACACCGCCAACAATATCGGTTAATGTCGGGTTCTTTATCAAGTTCTCCAAACAATTACCATGCACAGTACCCACTAGCTGAACACCTCTTTCAGCAATTGTTCGAGCCGCTAAGGCTTCCAATTCAGTCCCAATTTCATCAACAATAATTACTTCCGGCATATGATTTTCTACTGCTTCTACCATAACACTATGTTGTAATTCAGACTTGGAAACTTGCATTCTTCTTGCTCGACCAATCCCAGAGTGTGGAATATCACTATCTCCACCAATTTCATTTGAAGTGTCGACAATTACGACTCTTTTTCCCATTTCATCAGATAATATTCTTGCAACTTCTCGGATTGTAGTTGTTTTTCCTACTCCTGGTTTACCAAGAATAAGTAGAGATTTACCAGACTCTAAAATATCTTTTATCAAGCTAATCGTGCCAAAAAGAGCTCTCCCAACTCGACAGGTTAATCCAATTATATTACCTTTTCGGTTTTTAATACAACTAACTCTATGCAAAGTTCTTTCTATTCCAGCTCGGTTATCATTGTTAAAATTCCCTAATTGTTTTGTACAAAAATCCAAATCCTGCCATGAAACAATTTTTGATGATAAATAACTAGACCCATCTAAAAACCTCCCTTCAGGTCTTCTACCAAGATCTAAAATAATCTCAATTAAATTTAAACGGTTAGGATGATTTTGTAAAGATATACGAACATAACCCGGTAAAACTTGCATTAACTTATTTAAATCTTCATCGACAAACATTACTTCTTTTCGTATTTTTTACTTGTATTTTTTAATAATTGAAATTTTAAATTATTGTTATTAGATATAATAAACTATTTAAAAAATTTTTACTATATATTAAAATGTATTTTAAATTTTATTAAGGTATTTAAAATACAAATAAAATAATAGTTATAATAATAATTGAAAACTCATTTCAGAAAAATTAACTTCGTTGAATATGAGAGTTTCTTAACATTTTATCTCCAAAAAGGAAATTAAATGGTTACAAGCTCAACAGAGCAAAAAAAGGTTCGTGTTGTCGTAGATAAGAATGTAGTAGAAACTTCGTTTGAAAAATGGGCAAAACCTGGTCATTTTTCTCGAACTTTAGCCAAAGGTCCTAAAACTACTACGTGGATCTGGAATTTACACGCAGATGCTCATGATTTTGATGGTAATACAAATTCACTAGAAGATGTCTCTAGAAAAATTTTTAGTGCCCACTTTGGTCAACTAGCAATTATTTTCTTATGGCTAAGCGGAATGCACTTCCATGGTGCATACTTTTCTAATTATTTAGCTTGGCTTAATAACCCTACAGGAATCAAACCAAGTGCTCAAGTTGTTTGGCCAATTGTTGGACAAGAGATTTTAAATGGAGATGTTGGTGGAAATTTCCAAGGTGTTCAAATAACTTCTGGTTTCTTCCAATTATGGAGAGCTGAAGGTATTACAAGTGAAGTTGAACTTTATTGGACTGCAATAGGTGGTTTAATTATGTCTGGTTTAATGTTATTTGCTGGTTGGTTCCATTACCATAAAGCAGCACCAAAACTAGAGTGGTTCCAAAATGCTGAATCAATGTTAAACCATCACCTTTCTGGTTTATTAGGTCTAGGGTGTTTATCTTGGTCTGGTCACCAAATCCATATTGCTTTACCAATTAATAAACTTTTAGATGCAGGTGTTGCACCGCAGGAAATTCCATTACCTCACGAATTCTTAGTAAATCGAGAATTAATTGCTCAACTTTACCCTAGTTTTAATAAAGGTTTAGTACCATTCTTTAGTGGTAATTGGAGTGAATATTCGGACTTTTTAACTTTCAAAGGTGGACTAAACCCTGTTACAGGTGGTTTATGGTTAAGTGATATTGCTCATCATCACCTAGCACTAGCAGTTTTATTTATTGTTGCTGGCCATATGTATAAAACAAACTTTGGAATTGGTCACAACATGAAAGACATCCTTGAAGCACATAAAGGCCCTTTCACAGGTAATGGTCATAAAGGTTTATATGAAGTATTAACAACTTCTTGGCATGCACAACTAGCAATTAATTTAGCTATGATGGGATCTCTAAGTATTATTGTGGCGCATCATATGTACGCTATGCCTCCTTACCCATATATTGCTACTGATTATCCTACACAACTTTCTTTGTTCACACACCATATGTGGATCGGTGGTTTCTGTGTTGTTGGTGGCGCAGCTCATGGTGCTATATTTATGGTAAGAGATTATAATGCTGCGAATAATTACAATAATTTACTAGATCGTGTTATTCGTCATAGAGATGCTATTATTTCTCACCTAAACTGGGTTTGTATTTTCTTAGGATTCCATAGCTTTGGTTTATATATTCACAATGATACAATGCGTGCTTTAGGTCGTTCTCAAGACATGTTTTCTGATAAAGCAATCCAATTAAAGCCAATTTTTGCTCAGTGGATTCAAAGCTTACATGTTTTAGCACCTGGTAATACTGCCCCTAATGCTCTTGCCACTACAAGTTATGCTTTTGGTGGTGATGTTGTTGCTGTTGGATCAAAAATTGCTATGATGCCAATTAGTCTAGGCACAGCTGATTTTATGGTACATCATATTCATGCATTTACAATCCACGTTACTGTACTAATTTTATTAAAAGGTGTACTTTACGCTAGAAGCTCAAAACTAATCCCAGATAAAGCAAATTTAGGTTTCCGTTTCCCTTGTGATGGTCCTGGTCGTGGTGGTACATGTCAAGTATCTGCTTGGGATCATGTATTCCTAGGTTTATTCTGGATGTATAACTCAATTTCTGTTGTTATCTTCCACTTTAGTTGGAAAATGCAATCAGACGTTTGGGGTTCTGTAAGCCCAACAGGTGTGGTTTCACATATTACTGGTGGTAATTTTGCACAAAGTTCAATAACAATTAATGGTTGGTTAAGAGACTTCTTATGGTCACAAGCTTCACAAGTAATTCAATCTTATGGTTCAGCTTTATCAGCATACGGTTTAATTTTCTTAGGAGCACACTTTATTTGGGCGTTTAGTTTAATGTTCTTATTTAGTGGTCGTGGTTATTGGCAAGAACTTATTGAATCAGTTGTTTGGGCACATAACAAACTAAAAGTAGCACCAACGATTCAACCAAGGGCTTTAAGTATTACTCAAGGTCGTGCAGTTGGATTAGCTCATTATTTACTAGGTGGTATAGGAACTACTTGGTCGTTCTTCTTAGCAAGAATTATTTCTGTTGGATAAGTTTATTTAAAGAGGTAACAAAAAAATATGGCAACGAAGTTTCCAAAATTTAGCCAAGCCCTTGCGCAAGATCCAGCTACACGAAGAATATGGTATGGTATAGCAACAGCTCATGACTTTGAAAGTCATGATGGAATGACAGAAGAAAAGTTATATCAAAAAATCTTTGCTTCTCACTTTGGTCATTTAGCTATAATCTTTCTATGGACTTCAGGTAATCTTTTTCACGTTGCATGGCAAGGTAATTTTGAACAATGGGTATTAAACCCATTAAAAGTAAAACCGATCGCACACACAATCTGGGATCCTCATTTTGGTGAGTCTGCTATTAAAGCATTTACAAAAGGCGGTGCTTTTTATCCTGTAGATATTTCGTATTCTGGTGTTTATCACTGGTGGTATACGATTGGAATGCGAACAAATAATGATCTTTATAGTGGATCATTAGGTTTACTAGCATTATCAGCTGTTCTTTTATTTGCAGGTTGGCTACACTTACAACCTAAATTTAGTCCAAGTCTTGCGTGGTTCAAAAATAACGAATCTCGTTTAAACCACCACTTATCGGGCCTTTTTGGAGTAAGCTCGTTAGCTTGGACTGGTCATTTAGTACACGTAGCTATTCCTGAGGCACGAGGAACTCATGTTGGTTGGGATAATTTTTTAACAACTTTACCCCACCCAGAAGGTTTAACACCTTTCTTTGCTGGTAACTGGAGTGCATATGCTCAAAATCCTGACACAGCACAACATGTTTTTGGTACAAACGTTGGCGCAGGAAGTGCGATTTTAACTTTTGTCGGTGGTTTTCACCCACAAACACAATCACTTTGGCTAACAGATATTGCACACCACCATTTAGCAATTGCTGTTGTTTTTATTGTAGCAGGTCATATGTATAGAACAAACTTTGGTATTGGTCACAATATGAAAGAAATTCTAGATGCACATAGACCACCAGGTGGAAGATTAGGTGCTGGTCACAAAGGTCTTTTTGAAACTATTACTGAATCATTGCATATGCAATTAGGTTTAGCTTTAGCTAGTTTAGGTGTTGCGACATCTTTAACAGCACAACATATGTATGCTTTACCTGCTTATGCGTTTATTTCAAAAGACTTTACTACACAAGCAGCTTTATATACACATCACCAATATATTGCTGGTTTCTTAATGGTTGGTGCTTTTGCTCACGGTGCTATCTTCTTTGTTCGTGATTACGATCCCGAGTTAAACAAAGATAATGTTTTAGCTAGAATGTTAGAACATAAAGAAGCTATTATTTCTCATTTAAGTTGGGTAAGTTTATTCCTTGGTTTCCATACTCTTGGTTTATATATACACAACGACGTAGTAGTTGCTTTTGGTCAACCAGAAAAACAAATTTTAGTTGAACCAGTTTTTGCTCAATGGATTCAGGCAGCATCAGGAAAAGCATTATATGGTTTTGACGTATTACTATCTTCAACAGAAAGCCCTGCTACGGTTGCCAGTAGCCAAATTTGGTTACCAAGTTGGCTTGAAGCTATTAATAGTGGCAAAAACTCATTATTCTTAACAATTGGTCCTGGTGACTTTTTAGTTCACCATGCAATAGCTTTAGGTCTACATACAACAACACTAATTTTAGTTAAAGGTGCATTAGATGCTCGTGGATCTAAATTAATGCCAGATAAAAAAGATTTTGGTTACAGTTTCCCTTGTGACGGTCCTGGTCGAGGTGGTACTTGTGACATTTCGGCTTGGGATGCTTTTTATCTTGCTATGTTCTGGATGTTAAACACAATTGGTTGGGTTACTTTCTATTGGCACTGGAAACATGTTACAATTTGGCAAGGCAATGCAGCACAATTTAATGAATCTTCAAACTACTTAATGGGTTGGCTTCGTGATTATCTATGGTTAAACTCTTCACCATTAATTAATGGTTATAACCCATACGGTATGAATAATTTATCTGTTTGGGCATGGATGTTCTTATTTGGTCACTTAATCTGGGCAACTGGTTTTATGTTCTTAATTTCTTGGCGTGGTTATTGGCAAGAACTTATTGAAACACTTGTTTGGGCTCATGAAAGAACGCCTTTAGCTAATTTAGTTCGTTGGCGCGATAAACCTGTTGCTTTATCAATTGTTCAAGCACGTTTAGTTGGTTTAGCACACTTCAGTGTTGGTTATATATTAACTTATGCAGCCTTTGTTATTGCATCAACAGCAGGTAAGTTTGGTTAAAAATTCTTAAAGATATAAAATGCAAATATAACAAAAAAATACTAATTGTAAAAAAAATACAATTAGTATTTTTTTGTTATATTTATATTTTTAAATTTTTAAAGTAACAGTTTTTTAAATAAATTTATTAGAGAAAAAACAATTAAAAGGTATAACAAAAATTAATAAAAGTTCTTACAATATTTACATTTACCGTTTAATGTTATAGGATTATTTAAGTTATAAGAAAATTAAATTAAGAAAACGTTTAATTGTATAAATATAAATTAAAACAACATAAAAAAATAAATTATGGCCAAAAAGAGTATGGTTGAGCGTGAATTAAAACGCCAAAAACTTGTCAAAAAATACGAGAAAAAAAGATTAAAGATTTTTGAAGAATTTTACAACAGTACAACGTATGAAGAAAAATTAATCATTCATGGGAAATTACAAAAAATACCAAGAAACGGGTCAAAAGTTAGACTACGTAATAGGTGTTGGCGAACAGGTAGACCACGTGGTTTCTACAGAGATTTTGGACTTTCAAGAAATATGTTAAGGGAAATGGGTCATCAGGGGTTATTACCTGGTGTAACAAAATCAAGTTGGTAATATTGTAAACAAAAAAGTGCAAGTAGAAAAAATCTACTTGCACTTTTTTTTATAAACCCAACTGATTACCACGTCTATACTGTAAGTAAGCAGCAACAAATAAACCTATTAGTGTTACAGGTATCATACCTAAAACGATTCCGAAAAGAAGTGGCTCAATCATATAAATTTTTATAACAAAAGGTAAAATTAAATAAAATTTGTTCTATTTATTACCATGAGAATGTTTGTTTAGTTTTTATCTAAAACCAACAGATGCTTGCCAAACAAAAGCTAGCAATAAAAATAAAACAGGAACAACAGGTAAAATATCAACGATAGGGCTAAAAATTGCGTAAGCTTCTGGTAACTTTGCTAAAAGAATTCCTTCCATATAAGTGAAGATCGTTTTTTTTTAACTTATAAATTATTTCTTGAAAAATAGAATTTTTAATCAAATATATTTCGAAAAAGCCAAAACTTAATATCCAGCAATACAATGATATTAAGAATTAAAGAAATTTTTAAATTATACTAATTATAGTATAATATTATTTTGAAACTTATTCATAAGGCTTTAAAATGTCTTATCAAGAAATAAAAGTACTTTATAATATAAGTTCCTAAATATTGTGAACTTATTCAATTTTCTTCATATTGAATTATATACCATAAATATAAAATTTTTGTCTCCTTGGAGAAAAATATATGTCACTTCTTATACAAATTTTAGTATCTTTACTAGTTCTTTTATCTTTTGTTTTAATTGTTCTAGTACCTGTAAGTCTAGCCACTCCAGGTGAATGGGAAACATCACAGGGTAAGATTTATAACCTTGCAAAATTTTGGGGAACTTTAGTTATATTAACAGGGTTTGCACAAGGCTTTGCTTAAAAGATAAAAAATTAAATAGTTAATTTAAATTTTATTAAAGTTTTTAACTATTTAATTTTTTAAGTATTGACAATAATAACGATTATGCTATATATATATATATATATAAATGATCGTTTAAATTTTTAAAGCGGGTATAGCTCAGTTGGTAGAGCGCGACCTTGCCAAGGTCGATGCCGCGTGTTCGAGTCACGTTACCCGCTTATTTTTCATTGTTGAAAGATCCCGCTCCCTTTATTGTACCGAGGCTATAGTTCGTGTAATAGATACGGAACAAAAATACAAGTAATACTTTTTTAACAAATTTACTCACGGATATACGATTTTCGCCAACTTTTTTATCTATAATCAATTTTTCAGCTTCGGTCAATTTTGATGAGTACGAAATGTACAAAAGTGAAGTCATAGCTCTTTTATATATATATCCTACTAATTTTAAAATAGTACTATTAAAAAAGTAACCACTTTCTGATATACAAACTATAAACAAAGAAAAAAGAAAACAGTGGGGTCCGGTTTACTGTTGCTAGCAGAAGCACTATATCATATGCCCAGCCAACTTTACTTTTGACTATCAACAGGTTACTAATAAAGAAGCTCTTACCTAAGGCTTTTACTGCTCTAGTTAAAAACCCTTTCAGTATTAATGGAGAGTGAATAAAACCTGAATTATAGAAATTGACCCGATTATCTCGTTTAGTTACCAAACCTTTATTAATACAAGAGTTTAATAAAGTCTTTGATAGTTAAAAGTTGGTTATATATTTAGCGAGAAACGTTGAAGATCATGCACCTAAAACATAAATTAAACCCCATTAAGGTAAAAACTCTCACGAGTACGAATAAGAATAGTGTTAGGGTCCAAATCTACCATTCCTTACTGTTTTTCTTGTACCAATTTTTAAACCCCTCTTGTATACTTATACCTGTTTTGCTAGCTCTTTTTTTAATCTCCTCTTAGCTTCCTTTGGACCAACAAGAAGGTTCTTTTCGAAAACTATCAAATATCTAATACCTGACTGCATAAGGCTAAGGATTAATTTAATTGTTATTTTGGAAATAGTATCATGTTACAATAGTATTAAAATACTATTGTAACATGAATTTAATGAGATCTTAATATTATTAGGTTATTTTAATGCTATTGTAGCTCCAGCTTCTTCTAATTGCTTCTTAGCGTCTTCTGCTGCATCTTTAGAGATAGCTTCTTGAATAGTTTGTGGTGCAGTGTCCACTAATGCCTTCGCTTCTTTTAACCCTAAACCAGTTATTGTTCTAACGACTTTTAAGATTGCAATTTTCTTATCTGCAGGAACTTGTTCTAAAACAACATCAAATTCTGTTTTTTCTTCTTCTGCTGATTCAGAACCACCACCAGCAGGCCCTGCCATCATCATCATTCCACCACCAACTGAAGTATCAACGTTAAAAGTTTCTTCAATTTTTTGAACAAGTTCTGACGCTTCTAAAAGTGTTAATGTTTTTAATTCATCGACAATACTTTCAACTTTAGACATAAATTTTAATTTAATAGTTTTTTACGTGGATAAAATGAGCAGTGTCTTATTAAACTTTTAGGTCTGATAAACTTATTGATATTGACGGTCCCATAGTATTGCAAATATAAAAACTTTTAAAGTATTTTCCCTTTACACCACTAGGCTTGTTTTGTTCTACAGATTGGTAAAATGCTACCAGGTTTTCCAAAAGATCTTCGTTTGAAAAACTTGTTTTTCCAAAACTTAAATGGACAATCCCTGTGCGGTCAGCTTTATATTCTACTTTTCCTTTTTTAAACTGATCAATAGTAGATGAAATATCATCAGTAACAGTACCAGATTTTGGTGATGGCATAAGTCCTTTAGGGCCCAAAACTCGACCTAATTTTGCTAGTTTAGGCATCATATCTGGACTAGCAATTAAAATATCAAAGTCTATATTACCTTTTGTAATTTCTTCAATTAAATCATTTGACCCAACTATATCAGCCTGTTCGTTATATTCTGGTTTAATTTTTTCTTCTGGTAATAAAACTGCTAAGCGAACAGTCTTGCCTGTTCCTTTTGGTAATACTAAAGTTGTTCTTAACTGTTGATCAGCATATTTTGGATCAATATTTAACGATACGTGTGCTTCTGTCGACTCAATAAAATTTGCTGAAGCCGTTTTTTTTAAAAGTTCAACTGCCTCTTTTATTGAATACTCTTCTTTATTAAGCAAATTTTTTGCTTTTTGTAACCGTTTTGATAGTTTTTTCATAAAAAGTTCTCCAAATGTTTTAACAAAGGTTATGTATTAATTGAAACACCCATGTTTTTTGCTGTTCCTTCGACAATTTTCATTGCGCTTTCTAGTTTTGTTGTGTTTAAATCTGGTAATTTTATTTTTGCGATTTCTTCCAGTTGTTCCTGTGTAATCGAACCAACTTTTAGTCTGTTTGGTTGAGATGAACCTTTAGCAATTGCCGCTGCTTTTGCTATTAAGACAGATGCCGGAGGTGTTTTTAATACAAATGAATATGATCGATCTTCAAAAACCGAGATTTCAACAGGAATAATCAAACCCGCTTGATCAGAAGTTCTAGCATTATATTCTTTACAAAAACCAGCAATATTTACACCATGTTGGCCCAATGCAGGTCCAACCGGGGGGGCTGGTGTTGCTTTACCAGCAGGTAAAGCAAGTTTTATTATTGCAACAAGTTTTTTGGCCATTTTTTTTTAACCGAAACTAAACTCAAAAATTCTAACTTTATAACTATATACTTTAATATTATTAAGATTACAAGAGCTTAAATTAAAAAAATTTTCGCACGTCCTGTAGGACTTGAACCCACGACATTTGGTTTTGGAGACCAACGTTCTACCAACTGAACTAAGGACGCTTTTTGTTTGCTTGACATATATATATATATTACGATAGAGAGCGGTTTTTTGTCCATACTTTAATCTATTAAAAGAAAAAAAAGAATGGATCTTATTCTTTTTTTTAAATAGACTAAAATACTATTTAATGTTATGTTGAAAATTAATGATTCAAAATTATTGTTGAAGTAGGGTTTATAAACCCAACACGTGAATCAAACTTAATACAAATAAACAAACTTAATACTCCCCTTAAACTTCTTGATTATTTTACTCAATTCTTTAATGAAACTAGCTTTAGTTAATATATTAGTATACAAAAAGCAGAAATGCAGTTATTATACTATATAACTTTAAGAGGGCGATTAGCTCAGTGGTAGAGCGTCTGCCTTACAAGCAGAGGGTCACTGGTTCAAGTCCAGTATCGCCCATTTCTTTTTATAATAATATAAAAACTTAATTTAAAAATAAAGAATAAAATAGTTTTTACGTTTATAGAATAAGCAATAAATGTTGTGCTAAAAACTAAAAAACCAATACGACCTAACATTTTTATTCTTAGCATTTTTTCTACCTATAACCTACAAGATGATAGCTGGTGAAGGGACTTGAACCCCCAACCTACTGATTACAAGTCAGACGCTCTACCAATTGAGCTACACCAGCTTTGTTCGTTCATATATAAAATTATACCATAAATACTAAATATAAATATCATCAAAAAATTCTTTAATTAAATTACAATTTTTATGAGTTTTTTTTTCTTAAAGATTCAATTAGGTTTTTATAGTTTAAAAACCAGAAAACAATTAAGAAATGAAAAAATGGGAACATTAATTCAAAATTTGTGTGATGGAATAATTTTATTAGACTTGGATCTTAAAATTGTTTATATAAATTCTCAGGCTTTAAATCTTTTAAATTGGGAATTTAGTAATGTTTACCAAACAAGTTTTCTTAATCATTTTGAAGCAAAAATTGTTGACTTATTTTTGTTAAAAATTAAAAGTCTTTTTAAAAAGAAAAGAAATTTATTATCTGAAAAATATTCCGAGACACATAAGGAAATTAATTTACAATCAATTGGGGTTTTAAATAGAACAATATTGATTATTTTTAAAATTGCTTTTGAAAAAGAAAAAGTTGTTGGTGTTATAATAACGATTCGGGATATTTCTAAGGAAATTAAGATCAACAAAAAAAAAATAAAGATCTTAAGTACTATTTCTCATGAATTAAGAACACCATTATTTAATATTCAATCCTTTATTCACACATTGGACCAATATTCAAACAGACTTGATCAAAAAGAAATAAAAGAATTTCTAGAAATAACAAATAAAGAAATTTCAAGATTAAGTCGTTTAGTTAATACAATTTTAGATTTTTCGAAGTTTAATTATAAAAATTTATATTTATTTTCTGCAATTGATATAAATGAAGTTTTAAATCAAGTAATTCAAGTTTACAGTATCAGAGCTCGACAAAAAAAAGTTAAAATTCGAAAAGAAATCGAACAAAATCTATCTTTTATTTTAGGAAAAAAAGATCTACTTTTTCAGGTTTTTGATAATCTGTTAAGTAATGCTTTAAAATTTTCTAATTACAATAGCATTATAGTCTTTCGAGCATACAAAATTTCAAATAACAATTTAAATAAAATTCGTGTAGAAATTTGTGATACTGGTTGGGGAATAAAAAAAAAAGATCAAGAAAAAATTTTTAAAAGGTTTTCTAGAATTAATAATGAAACAAAAATAATTTATGGAACAGGCTTAGGGCTTTCAATTGTAAAAAAAATTCTTCAAAAACATGGAAGTAAAGTTCGTCTTTCAAGCAACATAAATGAAGGAACAATTTTTTTCATCGATTTTATTTTAACCGTTAAGAATTAAAGTTTTTTATATTTGTTTAAGAGTTAAGATAAATAATTCTCTTAGCCCTTAAACAAATATGAACAATAAAATATTAATCTGAAACTGTTTGGACAATTTTTGAAAATGCTGTCGGGTCTAAAATAGCAAGTTGTGATAGCATTTTTCGGTTTAAATTAATATTTGCTTTTTTTAGTTTACTTATAAATACGTTGTACTTCATGTTATGAACGGCAGCAGCAGCATTAATTCTGGTAATCCAAAGTTGTCTGAACTTTCTTTTCTTTTCTTTACGACCCACATAAGCATAACGTAAAGCTTTCATCACTTGTTGATTAGCCGTCCTAAATAACCTAGAATGTGCTCCCCGAAACCCTTTTGCTCGGTTTAATATCTTTTGACGACGTTTTCGGGCTACATTTCCCCTTTTTACTCTAACCATTTTAATTCTTAAAGTTTTAAATTAATAACATTTTTTTAATATTTTTAACATCAGCTTTAGACACAGTTATTGATCTAGATAATCCACGTTTTCGTTTCGCAGACTTTTTCGTTAATATATGTGCTTTAAAAGCTTTGCGTCTTAAAAAATTGTTATTACCTGTTTTTTTATAACGCTTTAAAGCGGCTCTACGTGTTTTTAATTTAGGCATAATCTTAGAAACGAGAAATTTTAAATAAAAATTAAATTGCTTCAAAATAAACTTTAGAGCCGACAGGGTCTGGCTTCATAGTTTTACTACCAGGTTTCCAGTTTACTGGACAAACCTCATCCGGGTTTTCTTGACTATATTGAATTGCTTGTAATGTTCGAAGAGCTTCATCAACATTACGACCAAAAGATAAATTGTTAACTGTTGAATGTTGGATGATACCTTCTTTGTCAATAATGAAAAGAGCCCTTAATGCAACACCGTCTTCAGTTAATACATTATAACTTGAACTAATTTCTTTTTTAAGATCAGAAACTAGAGGGTACTCTAGTTCACCCAAACCACCCGATTTACGGTCTATTTGAGTCCAAGCTAAGTGAGAAAACTCACTGTCTACGGAAACACCTAAAACTTCTGTTGATAGTTCTTTAAATTCTTTGAATCTATCACTAAACGCCGTGATTTCCGTTGGACAAACAAAAGTGAAATCTAAGGGATAAAAAAACAATACAACATATCTTTTATCAAGATAATCAGATAGTCTAATTGTTCCAAATTCTTGGTCGAAGACAGCAGTAGCTGTAAAATCAGGTGCCTTTTGGCCAACACGAATACTCATAATTGTTTTTTTTTTTTTAATTTTTAATAACCTTATTAATTTTATCATAAGATGAAATATAGATCAAATTATCTAATATTCCATCCTATGATAAAATTAGAATACAACTTCCCATTCACTATCTGTATCAATAGGTCTTAATAAAAATAACTTTAATAAATAATTTACTAAAGAGAATGTTTTAGAAGTCTTTTTAAGAGTTTTTTCAAAAATATTTAGTTCTTCTTGTTCAAGATTAACTAGTTCTAAATTAATATTTGAACAGCTTTCCAGGTATTCAAAGAATAAAGGATTATCAACATCTAATACAGTAGGAAATAATCTTGCAGAACTTTGATTTGTTTTTCTAATAACATGTATATCAAATTTTTTTGCATCTAAACCTATAGTTGCGTAAAACCCAGATCTTTGAACATCATTTAAATACATTGTTACAAATACAGAAAGTAAAAAGAAACGACACCAAAGCTTTGATTCCCAACCATTTATTAAATTAGGTTGAGATTTTAAAACAGCAGCAAAAAAGTCACCGTGTCTATTCTCGTCTTGACACCAGCTTTCAAAAAAGCGGAAAATAGGATAAACTCGGAATTCAGGGTTCTTCTCTAAATGGCGATATATTGTAATATAGCGCCAATAACCAATTCTTTCTGATAAATATGTTGCATAGAAAATAAATTTAGGGGCAAAAAATGTATATTTTCTACTTTTTGTTAAAAAGCCAAGATCAAGTGATAGATTAAAATCACTCATTGCTTTATTAAGAAACCCTGCATGTCTAGCTTCATCTCGAGACATAAACGAAAAACCTTCAGCTAACAAAGGGTTTGTATCTTTTAAGTTTCTTGATAACTCTTTATATAATAAAAACCCAGAAAACTCTGCAGTACACGACCTTTCTAAAAACTCAATAAATAAGGCTCTAGTTTTCTCATCAAATTGATCCCAATTCATAACAAACTCTTTATCACGAATAAAGTGCTGTTGATTATAGTCCGCCCTAAACTCGTCTAAAATAGCTTGAATCTCCTCAGTATTTGAAGAAATATCTAATTTAGCCATTTCTTCAAAGTCTGTTGTATAAAAACGTGGTGTTAATAGTGTTTCGTTTGTTGGGTCTTTTGTTGATATTTTTGCTTTAGTTGTTATTGAATTTACCATATTTTTGTATAGTGATATATAGTTTTTTTATTTTTAAATATTTTTACAATCTTGCTGATCTTTTCCACTAATTTTTTTACATTAATTAGAGGTTTTAAAACCGTTCTTATATTTATATATAATATTTTTTGATTTATAATTAATATTATAAAATATTCTCATAAAAAAATATCAACTAAAAAGCAAATACTATTTTATGGACATTCTAAGTTTAGGGTGGGCAAGTGTTATGGTAACTTTTACTTTTTCACTTTCTCTTGTTGTTTGGGGCCGTAATGGGTTTTAGTTTTAGCTTACACTCTATAAAAATTTAAATTATAAAACTATTAAGGAGGGAGTTTTGTATGGGAGAAATGTTAACAACTTCTGCTATATGTTTTGCAATGACTTTAATTGGTTTATCTCTAGGGTTTGTTCTTTTAAAAGTAACACAAGGTGAATAAACTAAAAATCCCGAATCTATAGTCAATCTGGGCTGGGATTCATTTTTTTTATTAAAATTTTTTAACCATTTAATTGATTATGATTATATTTTTTATAAATTTTTTTGAAATATTAAAAAAAATTTGGCTGATTGTTAGCTTAATTTTAATTGCTTGTACTTTAATTAGAAAAGCTGATGATGAAGGTTTAAATTCTTTAAAACTCCCCTTTTTAAACGGCTCAAAAAAGTCAGAAGTAGTTTTTGATAACTTTATTTGGGTTCTTATATCAATTTATCTTAGCTTGGGGTTAATTTTTTCAACAAAATATTTTTCATAGTAAAGTCTTTATGCAGCAAAAACCATATCGAAAATTTTATTGTCCAGTTCCAGAAGAACAACGCCCTTTAAACGAGTATTTAAACTTAAAAAACTCTTTTTTTTTTAATTGGCCAACTTTTAATATATTGAATTATATAAAGAAACTTGTAAAGTTTAGTTTTTTAGTACTTTTATTTTCAGTGCCGATTACAAGTTACTTTTATCCAATAGTTGAATTTCCTACCCAATTTTTTTTAACAAATATTTTCATCGTTAATAGTTTTTTAATCTTTTTGTTAGGAAGGGTATACTTAGGTTGGTCGTATGTTGAAGAACGTTTATTTAATCCAACAATTGAGTATGAAGAGTCTGGTTGGTACGATGGTCAAATATGGGTCAAACCTGTAAGAATTTTAAAGCAAGATAGATTAATTTGTTCATATAAGGTTTTTCCTGTTTTGAAAAGATTAGAAAAAACTATTGTATACTTTATTTTGACATCTATATTAATTTTTTTATTCACTATTCTCGTTTAATTTTTTTATAAGTAAAATTTTTTATTATTTGTATCAAATAACTAGACATAAGAAAAAAGTGACGTGTATAATTATAGAGCTATCGCGGAGTAGAGCAGTCTGGTAGCTCGTTGGGCTCATAACCCGAAGGTCGGTGGTTCAAATCCATTCTCCGCTATATCTCTTTATTTTAAATATTTTTAATTTTTAAATAGGTATTATTAAAAAAGTTTTAATTATGACACTTAATTTGCAAACATTTTCTCCAATATTTGGTGGTAGTACAGGTGGTTGGCTAAGAGCAGCAGAAATAGAAGAAAAGTATGTAATTACTTGGACAAGCTCAAAAGAGCAAATTTTTGAAATGCCGACAGGTGGTGCTGCAATAATGTTACAAGGTGAAAACTTACTTTATTTAGCTCGTAAAGAACAATGTTTAGCTTTAGGTACTCAACTTAGATCCTTTAAAATTACTGACTATAAAATTTATCGTCTTTTCCCTAGTGGTGAAGTTCAATATTTACACCCTAAAGACGGTGTCTTTCCTGAAAAAGTAAATCCAGGCCGCTTATCAGTTGGTAGTCGTGGTTTTTCTATTGGTAAAAACCCTAACCCTGTTTCTGTTAAATTCTCAGGAAAAAGTAGTTTTGAGTCATAAAAACAAATAGTTTTAATAATAAAATAAATAAAATAAAAAAGGATCTTATAGACTTAAAAGTCTATAAGATCCTTTTTTATTTTATTTATTTTATTATTGAAACTATTATTTTCTAGAATAGTATTCAACAATAAGTAATTCATCAACCGAAATCGTAAAGTCTTCTCGAGTAACAACCTCTTTAACAACACCAGTTTGCTTTGACTGATCTAACTCTAAAAATTTAGGACAATTGACAAATGACGATAAAATTTGTTGGTTTTTTGCTAGTTTTGGTTTAAGTGTTAATTTATCACCCGGTTTACAAATGAAACTTGGAATATTTACCTTTTTGTCGTTTACTAATAAGTGCCCATGATTAACCAATTGACGTGCTGCAGCAATAGAACTTCCCCATCCTAGGCGAAAAGCGACTGTATCTAAACGCATTTCAAGCATTTGTAATAATTGTAAACCCGTTGAACCTTTAATTTTTCTCGCTTTTTTAACATAATTTAAAAGCTGTTTTTCAGATACCCCATAATTGTAACGGAGTTTTTGTTTTTCCATTAAACGTAAATTATATGGTCCAATTTTTTGTTTTGTAATATCTTTCCCATGTTGTCCAGGAGAATTTTTACGAATACTATTGTTGTTTTGTTTTAAACCATCTAATGAGCCTAATCGACGCAAGATTTTTACACGAGGTCCACGATAACGTGACATTTTTAACTCCTTATTTATTTAAAATTTGAAAATTATTGAATATTAATATATATATATATTAATATGAATTTTTTATTAGATGCGGGCGAACGACGGGAGTTGAACCCGCGAATGATGGAACCACAACCCACTGCCTTAACCACTTGGCTACGCTCGCCATTTGTTTTACTAAAAACAAATATATTATAAACGCGTATTGACCAGAATGTCTAGTAATTGTTAAGATCAATATATTTTAGAATTTATTAATAAATAATTAAAAAATGTTAAAAAATAAAGAAAATTATATAAAAACTGTATTTTTTATCTTAAACGGAAAACAATATAAAGTTAGATATTTTAAAAAGATAAGTCTACATCACTTTCTTATTTTTTTAGGTTATAAATTAAATTTAATTGCTGTTGAATACAATGGAAAAATAATTACTCGCACTCAATGGAAAGATATTTATTTAACAAATAATATTAATCTTGAAATTGTAACAATTGTTGGGGGTGGATAAATCTAATCATTAATATTAACAGACTCAAAAGGTTTTGAAGAAAGAGAAATGCGTCCTCGATTTAAGTTTATATACAAAATTGTTACAGTAATTAATTGACCCTTTTTAAAAAGTTTTGTTAGGTTTTCTATTCTTTTTGATGAGATTTCTGAAATATGCAATAAACCCTTTAAACCATAAATATTAACAAACAAACCATAAGGTTTTATATCAGTAATACAACCAGTAATAACTTGCTGGACTTTTAAAAAATTTGTTTGATTTTTAAAGTGTGCTAATTTACAACTCATTAAAATTTTGTTATTATTCTCGCTTAATTTAAGAAATTTTAAAGGTAAATTTAATTTATTTAGTTGTTTACGGCGATAATACTTTGGCAAGTGGTAATTTGAAACAAAACCTTTAAAACCTTGACTAGTTATTAGTTTTCCTTGTTTTGTTGATTTTTCAACTTGACCCGAAACAATTAGATTTTCTCGTGCTAATTCTTTTAGTCTCTGCCAAATTAAGAGTGATTTTAACTGCTTTAATGAGACAATAATAGTTTTTTTTACTGGATTATATATAATTAGAATAAATTCACCAATTTCGTCTGAACTAAATATTTCTTTTGTTGAAAATACTTGAAACTTAGAAATCTCTGAAATAGGTAAATAAGCCAAAGTCTTTGCTCCAATGTCAATTAAAACCGACTTTTTTTCGAACCCTATTATTTTACCAGCAACTATATCACGAACTGTAAATTGGTAATTATATTTTTTTAAAAGTTGAACAAAAATACTCTTTTCAAAAATTGAAGAAAATTTTATTGACATTTTATTTTACGTTTATTAATTAAAAGTTTATTAAAGTTTTAATTAAGTTCTAACTTTAATGTTTAATTTTTTTTCAAGTTCTTGCTCCATACTCAAAAGAATTGGATCAATTTCAGTTTTTAATAATGTTTTGTTTAAGGACTTAAAATACAATTTGACTGCTAAAGAATAACAATTCTCAGATAAACTGAATTTTTCGTAAAAATCAAAAAGCTCAATTTTATTAAGTAAGCTTTTTCCATTTATTTTAATTATTTTTTCAATACTTTCAAATCTTACTTGTTTTGGTACTAATAATGATAAATCAACGGTTATGTTTGGATACAATGAATACCCTTGATATGTTATCATTTTTCTTTCCTTCTTTATTTTCATAAGCTTTGTCAAACTTAATTCAAATAAAAAACAATTTTTTGATAAACCCTGTTCATCAGCAATTTGAGGATGTATTTTACCAAAGTTCCCAACTTTCTTTTTATCTAATAATATTTCTAGTGAATTCTTAGGATGATAAAATTCTGTATGCTGATCAGAATTAGTAAGCTCAAATTCTATTTTCAAACTAGAAAAAATTTTTTCCAAAACCCCCTTTGCTTGAAACCAATTAAATTCTTGAATTTGTTCTGACCAGCTAGTTTTATAATTACCCCCTCCAAAAATTGCTCCAATTGATTCAGTTTCAAAAATATTATTATTGCTTTTTTTTCCAAAAGTACGACCAATCTCAAAAATAGGTAAAACTTGGTTTCCTTGAGCAATATTTATATGGAGTGTTTTAACTAATTGTGGAACTAAACTCGTTCTCAGAGAAGAGTACTCATTTGTTAAAGGATTCAACAGTTTAGGGTTACCACCCTTTTCTTCCAATTGTGTTAATGGGTAATTAAAAACTTCTACAAATCCCAAACTTAAAAAAGCTTGTCTAAATTTTCTTCTGTTGTTTACATATTTTGAAATTTTTCCAATCTTATTTGGTTTTGGTAAAATTGAAACAAAATTATTAAAACCAATAACTCGTGCTATTTCTTCAATAATATCAATTTCTTCTTCAATATCTAAAAACCTTGTAAAGGGTACAGAAACAGTCCATTCTGATTGCAGTGGTTTTTCAACTAGTATGAAATTTGATCTCTCTAAAGATTTGCAAATTTCTTTATTAGAAAGACTTCCTTTTCTCTCCAAAGAAACCAGTCTGTTATGAGTTTTATTGCTAATGAAACCCAAAGTATTAGACACATTATCGTATGAAAGACTAATCTTTCTCATACGTACATCTTTTTCTTTGAAATACTTAATATAAAGATTGGTTTTTAATAAATCATTGTTGTTTAACAACTTAAAAAGTTTTAAAAACCTATTGTAACTAGGTTTTAATAAAAATTTATTAACACCACGTTCGTATCTAAGTGAAGCTTCTGTTCTAATTCCAACGCTTCGTTCAGAATTTCGAAATATTTTTGGATCAAAAATGGATGCTTCAATAAATATATTTTTAGTATCCGAATCAATGCAAACCTCTTTTGAAATTTTACTGCCAGCTATAGAAATAGGATAATTATCAGCTACAACCAAAAGAGTTTCTTTCGTTAAATAATATTTTTTTAAATCTGAGTCAATAAAAGTTTCTCCTAGCTCTGCAAATCTTGTTTGGATTTGAGGGTTTTCATTTTTTGTCAGTGTTTTTATTTTATCAAAATCGTAAATAAAAAAAGGCTGACCCCATTCTAAAGTAAGGTAATTACCTAAATCGTTTAAGTTTTTTTCTGGTGTCAGTCCGTTAGATAAAAGCCTTCGTTGAATCCATACTGGGGGTTCTTTAAAACTAATACCCTCAATTTTTGACCCTATATAAGCTAATGTGTTATTAAGGTTTAAAGAATTTGACGATAAATCTTCTATATTTTTTTCGTAATTGCTAAAAAAGTTGACATCTTTTTTTTTAAAAAAGGGGGGGTTAATATCAACATCCATTAAACTAGTAATTTCGTTCACTATACCAGCAATACTTAAAATATCTGGTCTATTTGTCGTTGCAGCTAAATCTAAAATGACATCAGTTCTTTTCAAAACTTTTATAGTTTTTGTTTCTTCGACTTCAAAACCAGCTAACGTTAATCTTTCTTTTAATTCGGTTAAATTAATTTGATTTAAATTTAAAATATAATTAAGCCAATTTGTTGATATCTGCATTAGTTTTTTTTATAAAAACGTACTTATAGTTGAAGTTTTTAATTACTTTTTTAGATTTCCGATGAGTTTGCCTTTGTGAAAGTTAAATCATTTGATAAGCTATATCTTTCCATAAAACGCATAAAACGGTCCCAAGCTTCTCGGTTTTTCATTATATAAATTGCTTCAATTGCTTGGGGTGTCCCATTTATATATCTAGCATTAACTTCACGAGTTACTAAACTACCTTCTCCATCAACTAAATACATTCCTGTTATTTCACCCATTTGAGCCATATTTTTATCTAAGATTGTTGGTTGATCAAAACGAAACGTTGCTGTTCCAGTATTACCATCTCTTGATCTTGTCAATTTTACTGCCGGAATAACCTCTTCGTCGATACCCTTAACAAATTGAATTGCAGCTTTCATAATAATATTTTCCATTTTCTAAATAAAAAGTTTTTTAATAAGTAAATTTTAAGATATTAATTAAAAATAAAGAAATTTATAAAATTTTCTTAAAAAAACAAAACATAAATATTGCATATATGCATCATATATCTTATTATAAATATAATTTTTATTATTTGGTAAAAGTTTTCTTTAGTTTTTTGTTATTATGATTGACAGCGCTAAAAAAGCGCTAAAAAACCTATGTTTTGAAAGTTTTTTTCGTTCTGGTATTGACAAAACTAAATTTGTATAGTTTACTAGGATTTAGTAAATAACCTTTTTTATTTTTCATGAACTATGTCAGATAAAAAATTAAGCAGCATATCATAAAAAAAAACAGGTTATTTTAATAACTAAGTAGTTTGTAAATAATATGGGGTGTAGCCAAGTGGTAAGGCAGCGGACTTTGACTCCGCCATTCGTAGGTTCGAACCCTACCACCCCAGTTAAAATTCTTATAACTATTTATTTATACTTTAAATTTTGAAAATGAAACAGAGAGAACAATTATAAAAATATTTATTTTTTGCTAATTGTATTTAAATAGCGAAAAAATTATGTTTTTTATCAAAAACTCATTGGAAAATTAAATAAAAAAAAAGAGGACTTACATATATTGACAAATTAGATGGAAACATGTATTATAATAGGAATAGTTTAGAAATGTTTCTTAAATTAAGCTAATTATTTTCGTTTGTAAAAATGAAAGGGTCTTGGAGAGATGGCAGAGTTGGTCGATTGCGTCTGATTTGAAATCAGATGAATTTAATAGATTCCGTGGGTTCGAATCCCACTCTCTCCTTACTATTTATATTTGTGGGAGTATTTCTATTCGAAAGCTGTCCTAAAGCATGCAAAAGACAGGTCCCACAATAATTCAAAAAAATTTCGTGGGTATATAAGTGTTGGTAGAATCTGAAGACTGTATGGAGTTCTCTAAACTATATGTGTTATATGTTTCAATTAAGTTGGATAAAAATGTTAAATCTATATTTGGCAAATATGTTGAAGAAGAATTTACCTTTAAAGAGACTAAAACGAATCTATACTCTCTTTTGAGATCTGTTAAATATCTAGAGATGTTTAGTAAACAAAAGGGGTGTACTCAAATAGACCCCGCATATATGAGAAGTCCGGAAACCTGTCATTAAAGCCAAAGTACTTTTTGAGTTTTCAGAGAACTCCCGCTGAGATATCTGCAAATTCAGTAAGGAGGGAAAAAGATAACTTGAATCTTTTAGGGTGAAGAGTATTTAGATAATACGGGGCATTAAAACCTCTGTATCCGTAAAAAGAGAAGAATAACTTTTTTTAAGATGTATATTGCAAAGTTATCTGAAAAAAGCGATTCTTAAGTTGATCGTTTAATTTAATGTTATTATTATAATATAATAATATTAAAAGATTGTTTTTATTACTTCTTTATACTATTATAATATTGTATTCGTTTGACAATAATATGCGAGTATAGTTTAGTGGTAAAACCTTAGCCTTCCAAGCTAATGATGGGGGTTCGATTCCCCCTACTCGCTTAGTTCTTTAAAGATTTTTACTTGGAATGTGTAACAACAAAAATATATCTGAATAAGATCAGGAGAAAACTTATATGTCTGGTGGTTCAACAGGTGAAAGACCTTTTTCTGATATTATTACAAGTGTAAGATATTGGATTATTCACAGTATTACGATTCCTTCTTTATTTATTTCTGGATGGTTATTTATTAGTACTGGTTTAGCATACGATGTTTTTGGTACTCCTCGTCCAAATGAGTACTTCTCTCAAGACAGACAACAAGTACCATTGGTTAATGATCGTTTTAGTGCAAAACAAGAATTAGAAGATTTAACTAAAGGATTATAAAAAGGAGAAAAACGTGACAAAAAATACAAACCAACCGGTAGCATACCCGATTTTCACTTTTCGTTGGTTAACAATTCATGCTTTAGCTGTTCCGACAATTTTCTTTTTAGGTGCAATCACATCTATGCAATTTATTCAACGATAGGAGTTTTTTTATGACAGGTCCAAATCCTAATAAACAACCTGTTGAATTAAACCGTACTTCACTTTATTGGGGATTATTACTTATTTTTGTTTTAGCTGTATTATTTTCTAGTTACTTCTTTAACTAAAATATTCTCTACTATAAAAATTTTTAATTTATTTTTTTTTAATTTCCTTAGGAGTAAAAACTATGGCAGGTACAGGAAGAATACCTCTATGGATGGTTGCAACAGTGGGTGGTCTAGGTGTTCTAGGTATTTTAAGTTTATTTATTTATGGCGCTTATTCAGGCTTAGGCTCATCTTTATAACTAATTAGAGTTATAAAAAATTTAATGTAAGAAGGGGTGATATTTTTTAATCACCCCTATTAATTTTTTCTAGTTTCTAGAATCAGAATAATTTTTTAGTACAAATTATTTACAAAGTGGATCTAGAGGCCCTGCTGCATAAAGATTCCGAACTTGGTCACAATCTATTAGATAAGGCTTTCAAACCCAATAATTTACAGTTTTTTTCAAGAAAGGTTTACACATTATACCTGTAGCAGTCTCGAAACATGCTGAAATAATAAATAATGTGCCACAGATATTATCACCGTTCTTAATTACCTTGAAACCACTTGTGGTAAATCGTCTCCCACTTTGACTCGTTAAGACTAGTTTGGGTGTACCCCGAATAGCCTTGGTCATATTTTCCCAAATCGTTAACTATCCTTTTTACGACGAGTTTCGTTCTACAAATGGTAGCTAAAACACCTATTTATATTACCAATAAAAATTATGATATAAGTCTAGTATCTTTATCGGTTATTTTCAAAATCTAGGGTTACCTAAAACTTTTCTTTCCGTTTAGGCGGTAAAATGATGGGATTTTCTAAAATTGGTAACATTTATAAAACCATAAGAATAACGGGTTCACAATATAATCTTTTGAGTTTTTCTTTTGAAAATTGAAAAACAAAGTTGAAGGTTCCTTTTCCCTAGCTTTCCAGAAAGTCTAGCCCCTTTTCACTTTTTAGAAGGTTGACTGCCTCTTTATTTTTTGCGTTTTTTATTAAGAGACTTTACCTTAATCGCCCCATTTTCTTTAAAATCAAGGTTAAAATATCCTAGTATCGTACTAACTTTAGTAGAATTATTATTGTTTACCATCTATATTTAATCTCCGTTCTTTTTTTATGATATTTAATATGATGCGTTTATATAAATTGTGATACATTTTTTTGTTACATTAAAAAAAAGTTTATATCGTAAAACTAAAAGTTTTATAGTCCCTCTAATTTTACTTCTAAAAATAAAGCTAATTCTGAAGCCTTTTCTTCAATTTCACTTAAAGGTAAGGGTTGCTCAATAGGACTTAAAGGTATTTCTCTTTGGTCTTTTGTACATAATAAAATAACTCGTCTAGGGTTTAAACCTTCTTTAATGCTTAGTTTAATAGATTTTATATTATTAAAAGGATAAACTAAAAAGATATTTCGGTTTTTACCAGGAAACCCTTTTCGAACTATCCGAACAAGTTTTTCTTCTTTGTTAAATTCATTATAACCGCCCCCAACATCCCAAAGAATGGTTAGAAAAATATAAAAACTAATCATTAAAGCAGCTGAACCATAAAAGGCCATTATAATTCCTTGTGGTATAAAAACTAATTCTTTTGGATTGGCAAATGGTAATAAATTAAATTTTAAATAACTTGATAACCCTGATAATAAAAAACCGAGTCCGCCAACAAGTAAAACACCTGACCACCAAAAGTTACTTAGCCTTTTTGATCCGGTAATAATGTCTTTTTTTATTAAACTATTTTGTGTTGAACTTATTTCAAATGATGTTTCAGTCATTATTTTGTAGTAAAAGCAAAAGTTTTTAATATAGATTATATTACTAATTAAAGAAGTTTTAAAAGGTTTAAAAAAAAGGTTTTTGATATTTCTTTTTTATTTAGAAAAAAATACCCCCAAGGGAATTCGAATCCCTGTTACTTCCGTGAAAGGGAAGTGTCCTAGGCCTCTAGACGATGGGGGCTAAATTTATATATCTATATAATTATATATACCACTTTTTTAAAAGCTTTGTCAACCTATTAAAAATTTTTAATTTACTTATATTAATAAATATTATATTTATTTTTGAAAACTAGAGATCACATATAATTTGAAATGTCTTTAAAACCAGAGGTTTGTTACTTTAAAAAATAAAAATTTTTAAGTTCTACCAATTAGAAACAATTTAAATTTACATTTTAAAGATAAAGGTTATGTGGAAAAAGTTTTAAATTCTTTTAGAATTGGGGTTTTATTTTGCAATACCATCTTGTTATAATTATTATAAGAATTTTATAATAACAGGTAAGGGATATATTGATATTTGTTTCCTATTATCCTATTTTAAAAAGTTTATTGATATTTTAAAATTATATTTATACATATTTATAATTATTATTAGATTTTAATCGGGATGACAGGATTTGAACCTGTGACCCTCTGCTCCCAAAGCAGATGCGCTACCAAACTACGCTACATCCCGACTGTTGTAAGTATATAAATATATTAGTGCTTTTTTTTGTTTTTGTCTAGACTATTATTTAATTAAAAATTTATTTTGGGTTTATAATCTTAAAAAATATTAAAGTTTAATACTTAAAAATTACTATGAATATAAGTGAAAAAACCTGGAGTTGGGGGTTAACACAAAGTGCAGAAATAATAAATGGTAGAGCTGCTATGATAGGTTTTTTTTCTTTAATTATTATAGAACTTGTAATAAAACAAAGTTTTTTATCATTTATAGGATTAAAAGGTTAATAAACAAATAAAAAAGAACGAGAAAAAGCTTTAAAGCTTTTTCTCGTTCTTTTTTATTTGTTTATTAATTAAATTAAACTTATAAATTAATCAATTGGACGCATAGATAATACTGGTTCTGTTTCACGGTCAATACCTTTTTCGAAACCAGCAGCAGCAGCTCTTGCACGTCCAGAGTGCCACCAATGACCAACAAGTAAGAAGAAACCTAAGAAGAAGTGAGATGTTGTTAACCATGAACGAGGAGAAACATAGTTTACTGAGTTAATTTCAGTTGCTACACCACCCACAGAGTTTAGTGAACCCAATGGAGCATGAGTCATGTATTCTGCAGCACGACGTTCTTGCCATGGTTGAATGTCATTTCTAATTTTGTTAATGTCTAAACCGTTTGGTCCTCTTAATGGTTCTAACCAAGGCGCACGTAAATCCCAGAAACGCATTGTTTCACCACCAAAAATGATTTCACCACTTGGAGATCTCATTAAGTATTTACCTAAACCAGTAGGACCTTGTGCCGATGCTACATTTGCACCTAATCTTTGGTCACGAACTAAGAAAGTGAAAGCTTGTGCTTGTGAGGCTTCTGGTCCAGTTGGGCCGTAAAACTCACTTGGGTACGCTGTATTATTGTACCAAACAAAAACTGATGCACTTAATCCCATTAAAGATAGAGCAGCAAGACTGTATGAAAGGTATGCTTCCCCAGACCATACAAAAGCTCTACGAGCCCATGCAAAAGGTTTTGTAATGATATGCCATACACCACCAACAGTACATAAGATACCCATCCAAATATGACCACCTACTAAATCTTCCATGTTATTGATTGACATAATCCAACCATCACCACCAAAAGGTGATTTTAAAACATAACCAAAGATAACTAATGGGTTTAGTGTTGGACTAGTAACGAGACGTACATCACCACCACCTGGTGCCCATGTGTCATATACTCCACCAACGAACATAGCTTTAATTACTAATAAGAATGATCCAATTCCTAAAAGAACTAAATGAATACCTAAAATTGTAGTCATTTTGTTTTTGTCACGCCAATCGTAACCAAAGAATGGGAAAGACTCTTCAAGTGTATCAGGACCAATTATTGAATGGTAAATACCACCAAAACCTAGAACAGCTGAAGAAATTAAGTGTAAAACACCTACAACAAAGAATGGGTATGTGTTTGTTATTTCACCGCCGGGTCCTACACCCCAACCAAGAGTTGCTAAGTGAGGAATTAAAATACAACCTTGCTCATAAAGTGGTTTTTCTGGAATAAAGTGAGAAACTTCAAATAAAGTCATAGCACCTGTCCAAAAAACCATAATACCAGCGTGTGCTACGTGTGCTCCTAGCAGTTTACCAGAAACATTGATTAATCGAGCATTACCCGACCACCAAGCAAAACCTGTAGATTCAATATCTCTACCAGCTACATTATTAAAGGGCGTTTCCACGTGGTAAAACCTCCTCTGGGAATACAAAGTTTTCATGTGGTTGGTCTTGTGCAGCCATCCACGCACGGATACCTTCATTTAGAAGGATATTTTTTGTGTAGAAAGTTTCAAATTCAGGATCTTCAGCAGCTCTTAACTCTTGTGAAACAAAGTCATACGCTCTTAAGTTTAAAGCAAGACCAACAATGCCTATTGCACTTGTCCAAAGACCTGTTACAGGTACAAATAACATGAAGAAGTGTAACCAACGCTTGTTTGAAAATGCTACACCAAAGATTTGTGACCAGAAACGGTTTGCTGTTACCATTGAGTAAGTCTCTTCAGATTGTGTTGGAGTGAAAGCACGGAAAGTATTCGCAGCATCACCATCTTCAAATAAAGTGTTTTCAACTGTTGCACCGTGAATAGCACATAATAAAGCACCACCTAAAATACCTGCTACACCCATCATGTGGAATGGGTTAAGTGTCCAGTTATGGAAACCTTGTAAGAATAATAAGAATCGGAAGATAGCTGCAACACCAAAACTAGGTGCAAAGAACCAACTTGCTTGACCCAGAGGGTAAAGTAAGAATACTGAAACGAAAATTGAAATTGGTCCAGAAAACGCAATAGCATTGTATGGACGAATACCAACTAAACGTGCAATTTCAAATTGACGCAGACAGAAGCCAATTAAGCCAAAAGCACCATGAAGTGCAATAAAAGCCCAAAGCCCACCAATTTGACACCAACGTGTAAAATCGCCTTGTGCCTCAGGTCCCCATAATAAAAGAAGAGAGTGTCCCATACTGTTCGCTGGTGTTGAAACAGCAGCCGTTAAGAAGTTACATCCTTCTAGGTAAGAACTTGCTAAACCATGTGTGTACCAAGAAGTTACAAAAGTTGTTCCAGTAAACCAACCACCAACAGCTAAATAAGCTGTTGGGAAAAGTAATAAACCTGACCAACCTACGAAAACAAATCGATCTCTTTTTAACCAATCGTCTACAAGGTCGAAGATTCCTCTTTCCTGATTTTGTCCAATTGCAATGGTCATATATTGTTAAATTGAATAATTTTTTAGTATATTTAAAACTATTACTCTTAAATAATTAAGGTCTAATTAAGTCGACTTAAAATAAATTTTTATAATCGTCAAATCTTTTCTTTTCAGCTTTTTTAATTAAATTATACACGTTTTTAAATTAAAATTTCAACTGATTAACAATCGACCAAAAAATTTTAACTAATTCAAAGAGTTGGTTTTTTAAAAGAAAATTTATAACCAGCTCCTCTAATAGTATGAATATACTGTGGGTTGTTTGGTTCGTCTTCAATTTTTGACCTTAATTTTGAAATATAAACATCAACAATTCGGGAATCAGAATGATTAAAAGAATTAAACCCCCAAACACGGTTTATAATTTCTTCACGAGAAAAAACTTTGTCTTTTTCATTTAAAAAAAGTTTTAAAAGTTTAATCTCAATTTCGGTTAATCTGAATGTAAGTTTTTCTTTCAACAAACTTCTTTTTTTAAAATCAATTTTTATTTTACCAATATTTATCTTCGACAATTTTCCTTTATCTTGATTTTTTTCTTTAATTGTTTTCTTTAAGGCCAAAAAAATCCTATGTTCGATTTCTTCAATTGAAAAAGGTTTAACTATATAATCAGTTGCTCCTATTTCAAAACCTTTAACTTGATCACCGACAGTACCTAATGCAGTTAAAAATATGATGGGTATACTTGATTTTTTTCTTATTTGTTTACAAATTTCATAACCATTAATACCTGGTAGCATTATGTCTAAAATAATTAAATCGGGAAGGAAAAAACTTAATAACTTTAAAGCTTCACGTCCGTTCGAGGTCGTTAAAGTTTTATAACCGCGGTTTTTTAATCTCTTAGATAAAATACGTCTAATATTTATTTGATCCTCAACAATAAGTATTTTTTCTTGATTTTTTAAATTCACAGTTGTAATTTTCTAAAGTCTAAATCAATTTTAATTTTTATAAATTATACACGTATATCTGGCTATTTTTGGTACTTTTTCCTTGATACAAAATTATTGTT
>Ga0208763_1000022_pt1 | contig 39429 bp, 31 predicted proteins | sample ETNtaG_20_FD_185756 | JGI IMG/M metagenome (GOLD analysis project Ga0208763, IMG submission 185756) | Marine microbial and viral communities from oxygen minimum zone, Eastern Pacific Ocean - ETNP201306PF45B (SPAdes) (version 2) | ecosystem: Environmental > Aquatic > Marine > Oceanic ... | reverse complement strand
TTTTTTCTCAAGAAAAATATACTCTTAGTGGATATGTATCTGATCAAAGAAATGGTGAGAATATTATTGGTGTTAATGTATACTGTAAAGATCTTAAAAAAGGTGTTACTTCAAATGTTTATGGTTTCTACAGTCTTACTTTACCTGAAGGTAAATACGAAATTTCGTTTTCATACATTGGCTATAAAACACAAGAATTTATATTAAACCTTGATAAAGACATAACTAAGAATATTAGCTTTAATCTTGAATCATTTACAGTTGGAGAAATACAAGTAAAAGGAAAGGCAAACATTGTAAATAAAACTCAAACTTCAATGATTGAAGTTCCTATTGAGCAAATAAAAACTATTCCAGCTCTTCTTGGTGAAGTTGACATAATAAAAGCTATTCAATTACTTCCAGGTGTGCAGTCAAGTGAAGGAACCTCAGGTTTTTATGTTAGAGGTGGCGGACCTGATCAAAATTTAATTTTACTTGATGGTGTTCCTGTTTATAATGCCTCGCATATTGGGGGTATTTTCTCTGTTTTTAATGCAGATGCTGTTAAATCTGTCAGATTAACAAAAGGAGGATTTCCAGCTAGATTTGGCGGTAGACTTTCATCAGTATTACAAATTGATATGAAAGAAGGAAACTCAAAGCAACTTAAAGGAGATTTCACATTGGGACTTGTTTCTTCAAAATTTACATTAGAGGGTCCAATTATTAAAGACAAAACCTCATTTATAGTTTCTGGAAGAAGAACCTATATTGATTTAGTTGCTGCTCCATTTATTAACGCTGCATCAGATCCTGGCTCTGAAACTGATCTTATTTTATACTTTTATGACCTCAATGCTAAGGTCAATCATAAAATATCTAAAAAAAATAGACTTTATTTAAGTGCTTATACTGGAAGAGATAAATTAGGAGTAAATTTTTCAGATGATTACTCTGATCAATATTCAATTGAAGAAAATAATTTAAACTTTGGTTTAGGTTATGGAAATATAACTTCAACATTGAGATGGAATCACTTATTTAATGACAAACTTTTTAGTAATACTACACTAACTTATAGCCGTTATTCATTTAATACTGACTTTGGGGTAAGATCTACTTACATTGAAAATAATCAATCCGAAATTTGGAATGTAAATTTTGGTTATATTTCAGGTATTGAAGATTTAGGAGCAAGAATAGATTTTGACTATATTCCAAATCCAAACCATGAAATTAAATTTGGAGCATCCTATACAAACCATTTCTTTTTTCCAGGAGAAACAAATCTATCCATTAATGAAATTCAGCCTGATCCGACAGAAAACTTTTCTATTGATACAACAATTAATTTTTCTGAGAATGTTAGAGCAAATGAGATGTATATTTATGTTGAAGATAATTTAAACATAACTAACAGGCTTAAAGCTAATGTTGGATTTCATATAGGTATATATAATTCAAATGATACAAGCAATGCTAGTTTAGTTACAAATATTTATAATAATGATAATTGGTCTGTCCAACCTAGAATTTCAGCAAGATATCTCATAAATGACAAATGGTCGCTTAAAGGATCATATGCAGAAATGACTCAAAACATTCATTTATTATCAAATTCTTCTATTGGTTTCCCTAGTGACATTTGGGTACCGGCAACTAATAGTGCCCCTTCTCAGACTTCTAAACAATGGGCAGGAAATATTTCAACTGAAATTTTTAATGGTAATGTAGAGTTTAGTCTTGAGGGATATTATAAAACAATGGATAATCTTATCACTTACAAAGCCGGCTATTCTAATTTATCAAGTACCGAGCCCTGGCAAAATTCAGTTGAAACTGGTGGAAAAGGAGAATCATATGGTGCTGAATTACTATTTCAAAAGAAAAAAGGTAAAACAACTGGTTGGATTGGATATACCCTTTCTTGGACAAATAGAAAATTTGACAATATTAACTTTGGAGAATGGTACCCATACAAGTTTGATAGAAGACATGATTTTTCAATAGTTCTTTCTCACAAGTTTAATGACAAATGGGATGCTGGAGCAACATGGGTTTATGGTACAGGAAATGCAATGACTTTTCCTCAAGCTATTTATCTTGGAACACCATATAATGGTTCTGAATCTGTAGATTACATTGAGTATTATGGAGATAGAAACTCAACAAGACTTGATCCGTATCATAGATTAGATATTGGTTTTAATAGAACAAAAAAGAAGAAAAGGTTAACTAAAACATTGTCATTTGGTGCATATAATGCATATAGCAGAAAAAATCCATTTTTCGCTTATCTTACATATGAAAGAGGTAATAGAGTTGCTAAACAAGTTTCGTTATTCCCAATTATTCCATCAATTTCATATAGAATACAATTTTAAAAAAATGAAGAAAAATTATAAAATCATAACTATACTTTTAATGTTTTCACTTTCATGTTCTGATATGGAAACAATCGTTGATTTAGAAATCCCTCCTCATGAATCTATGCTGGTTTTAAATGGAAGACTTGATACAGATAAAGAAATTAAAGTTTTGTTATCTAATTCTGTAGGAGCATTTGATAACAATAGACCCGCAATGGTTAATGATGCAAATATTACTTTATTTGAAGATGGGGTAAACTTAGGTAATCTTGAAATTGATTTAAATAATTACATAGCTCCATATGTTAATGATGGAAACTGGCAGACTTGGGATACTTTAGTGATGAACTATTACAAAATAAATTATGTGCCAAAAAAGGATAAAACATATCGCTTAGAAGTTCAACATCCAAACTACAATTCCATTTCTGCATCTACCTATATTCCTGATGATATTCAATTATATAATATTGAAATTGATTCATCTGATAACGGAGAAAGAATAAATTTTGAATTTAGCTTTGATGATGATGTTAATATTGAAAATTTTTATTCGCTTTCAATAGATGTTAGTTGTACAAAAGTTTGGGATGATTATTGGGGCTATGAAGATTTTTATACCTATGAGGGTTTTGTTGAAATGAATTCTAATGACCCATCATTTCCAATCAATAATATTTTTGATGGATATACATATACGGGCGAAAGAGTAATTTTTAATGATGCTTTATTTAATGGTCAACAAAAAAATATTTCTATTGACATCTTTACTGATGATTTTAAATATGATGATTGTGATACTATAAAATTTGAATTTGCAACTTTTAGCGACGATTCATATAGATATTATAATTCTCTTGCAGAACAAAGAAACAATGGAGGTGTAGATATTTTTGGAGGTGAAGTAGTTCCAGTTTATACAAATATTGAAAATGGACTAGGGATTATAATTTCTAAAAATGCTCAAGAAATTTTCGTTAAACCTAATTAATTCTTAGCTCGCTCTAAAAAATAGTTTTCGTATCGTACAAGAGGGGCATTTATATTAACCTTTCCAGAATTCATTCTAAATTTGTCGAAATCATATCTCATTTCATCTACACAAAAGTGCATCATAATATTATAAGCTACAAATGAAAAGCGAGAAGGCGTCAAAAGAAATTTTTCTTCAAAACCGTAAAGAAAAATACTATCTTTTTTGATATGCTGATTAAAATAATAAGGATCTGGAAAGTGGACATCAAGATGCATTAGATTTTCTATATCAAGGTGATCATAATTTTTAATATTAGAAAGTCCAAAGACTGTAAATACTGAATCAATTCCACCAAGAGTTCCAAGCATTCTAGAAACAAATGCTCTATTATTGGAGGGTAAAATAACGATTTGTGTATCTAAAAACTGATCTCTTATACTATCAATATGAGTATAAATCATATTCATTTTAATAATATTATTTGAAGATTTATTCAATTTCCTTTCCATAAATAAAGCTAAACCTTTTTCATTTTCATCATAACATATTATTATATCTTTTGAGTTATATTTCTGCTCAATAAAATCTAAAATAATTTTACTTTGATTTTTAAAAGGGGTATTAATCTGAACTGTACTAATTTGATTTTTTAAAAATTCACTAGATTTAGAAAGTGGTGAAATTAAAGTTTTACTTTTATCATTTCCATACTTTTTACTCACAAGATCCATATTTCTAGAGTAAATAGGGCCTATTATTAAATCCATAGTATCTAAAACCCTAGATTTAATAACCTCAATCATTTTAGCTGAGTCATTTCTTGTATCTATTACATTCAAATGAATCTCTATTCCTAATTTTTCAATTGAATCAAGAGCAAACTCAACTCCTTGCATAAATTCCAATGCCATTTTTGATTTTCCTAAAATAATATCTTCAGCTTCTTCTTTATCCTCAAAAGATGCAACTAAAGTGTCATTTAAATTTTTATAGAAAGGGAGAAGTAATGCTATCTTATATTTCTTGTTACTCTTTATATAATTAGATTTTACACTTTCATTTTCAAATGGAATATATAATGATTGACCAATATATAATTTTGTACTAGTCTCATTTGTTTCTAAAATCTTTTTTACTGAAACATCATAAAACTTGGAAATATTATCAATGTTTTCACCATATTTTACAATATGCTTAATATAAAATTGATTATTAATATATATAGTATCATGATTTTGTTGTGCAAATGATGATTTACAAACAAAAAAAAGTATTAAGTAAAAAAAATATTTTTTTATTCCCATTCTATTGTAGCTGGTGGCTTGGAACTAATATCATACACAACCCTATTAACACCGTGTACTTTATTTATTATATCATTTGAAACTTTAGATAAAAAATCATAGGGAAGATGAACCCAATCAGCAGTCATACCATCTGTTGATTCTACAGCTCTGAGAGAAACCACATTTTCATAAGTTCTTTCATCTCCCATTACCCCTACAGATTGTACAGGCAGAAAAATAGCTCCTGCCTGCCAAACCTTATCATAAAGATTCTCTCTTTTTAAAGATGAAATAAAAATATGATCTACTTCTTGTAGTATTCTAACTTTTTCTTCTGTTATATCTCCCAAGATTCTAATTGCTAATCCTGGACCAGGAAAAGGATGCCTTGATAATATATTATTATCCATTTTTAATGCTTTACCAATCCTTCTTACCTCATCTTTAAATAATAAGTTTAATGGCTCTACTATTTTAAGCTTCATGAAGTCTGGCAAACCACCAACATTATGATGAGACTTAATAGTTGCTGAAGGACCGCCGGTAGCGGAAACTGATTCAATTACATCAGGATAAATAGTTCCTTGAGCTAGCCATTTAACATCCTGAATCAAACCTGCCTCAGCATCAAAAACATCTATGAACTTTGAACCAATTGCTTTTCTCTTTTTCTCGGGCTCATTAATTCCTTTAAGAACTTCATAAAAGCTATCTTTAGCATCTACACCTTTTACATTTAATCCCATGCCTTTGTATTGGTTCAAAACATCTTCAAACTCATTTTTTCTTAGAAGACCATTATCAACAAAAATGCAATACAAATTACTTCCGATTGCTTTATCTAACAAGACTGCAGCTACTGAAGAATCAACTCCTCCAGACAAGCCTAAAACAACTTTATCATCACCTAATTTTTCTCTTAATTTAGAAACAGTGCTTTCAACAAAAGAATCTGGTGTCCAATCCTGACTGCATTTAGCTATTTCAATTAAAAAATTAGATATTATTGTATGTCCATCTTTTGAATGATAAACTTCAGGATGAAATTGAAGACCATAAATATCTTTTTCACTCACTCTATATGCAGCTATTTTCACTTCATTTGTTGAGGCTAATAATTCATATTTATCAGGTAACTTAGTTATGGTATCACCATGACTCATCCAAACTTGAGAGTTAGAACTAACGCTATTAAAAAGAACAGATTGATTATTGAAAAATGACAGATTAGCTCTACCATATTCTCTAATTTTTGATGGAGATACTTCTCCTCCATTAGATTGAGCTAAATATTGAGCACCATAGCAAATAGCTAATACGGGAACATCCAAAGACAACATATCTAAAATTGGTGCAGGTGGATTTTCATCTCTTACAGAAAATGGTGAACCAGAGAGAATTACTGCTTTTACGTTATCATCAATTTTGAAATCTTTATTGAATGGATGAATTTCTGAATAAATGTTAAGCTCTCTAACTCTTCTAGCAATCAATTGAGTGTATTGAGAACCAAAATCTAATATTATAACTTTTTCGTTATGCATTATTTTTCACTTTCTAATTCTAAAATTACAAAATTGGAGTCTAGCGGGTCTAATATGGAAATTAAATTTTTTATAAAGTTATCCCCATATTTCAAATACATTGATATGAAATTTTCATGACGTTCCTGTAACTGATTATTGGGAAATAATATATTACTCACTTTTTTTATTTGTTGAATTTCATTTTCTTTTTTTTCTTTTAAACTTTTAATTACCTTTTTTTGAAAATCTTCAATAGAATTATTTGTTTTCTTTTTTATTGCAGCGAGCGAAGAAATTAGATTTTTATCATTAATCTTTTCTTCTAAAGATTCAAAAAACAAATCTAAATTCTTAAAATCATCATTAAAATCAATAGTATCGTCGATACTGTTGAGATATTTTTTATTTATAAGATCAATGCTTTCAAAAAAATCATCTACTAAAAGGTTTAACTTTTCAATTCTACTTTTTTGTTTAGAATCTATGACCATTGCCGAATTTCGCATGACTAAAATTGGAAAAGAGATAGAAAGGTGCGTAAAAACTTCTTTCAATTGTAGCCAATATGAAATTTCAGCTCCTCCACCAACAAAAGCTATATTTGGAAGTATTTTTTCTTGATAAATTGGCCTTAACAATACATTTGGGCTATAATCATGAGGATTATTGACAATATCTTCTTTGTCAATTTGGGATGAAATTCTTTCACGTTTATTTTCTGATATTTTGAAAAAATTTATTGGACGAACATAGGCTTGAGTATGGTAATTTTGTGTTAACTTTTTATTAGTTTCTTTAATTATACTATAAAAAGTATTATTGTTAATATCCTCGTCTATTATATCAGCAATTTTATTCTTTAATCTACTGTCATCCCCGTCAATAATTAACAGTCCATATTTTCCAAATAAACTATTAATAAGAAACCTTGTAGCTTCAGTAAGATTTTTATTAGATGAATATGATTTATTTAAAAGATCAATTATTTGACTTGATTTTGGATTCTTTGAAATTAAATTAGTTAACTCTTTAATTAAAGAATCAATTCCAGTAATATCCATTTTACCAACTGGACCTCCTGTAGACTCACGCTCCCAATTAATCTTTTTATTATAAATATTAATTGAACTAATTTCATCAAAATCATGATCTTCACTAGCGAGCCAAAAAATTGGAACAAAATTATTCTCTGGATACTTTACACTTAATTCAGAAGCAAGATTGATCGTACTAATAATTTTATAAATAAAATATAGAGGCCCTGTAAATAAACAAAGTTGGTGTCCTGTAGTAATAGTAAAAGTGTTCCCTTCCTTTAATGACGTTAAGTTATTAGTACTCTTTTTTGAAAGAGTTATATTCTTATTTTGACTTTTTAAAACATCAAAGAGTAATAATCTATCAACACCATCTCTTTTTTTTCTTTCAATCTGATTTTTGAATTCTCCAATATTTGGAAAAGAAGTGACAAATTGTGACAACTCAGCTTTTTGATCTAGATAGTCAAGAACCAACTGATTAAATCTATTGGTATTTCTATATGATATTTTAGAAGTTTTCAAAATTATTTTTTCATAATAAATCCTCCAGCAACTAAATCATTACCATTATAGAATGCTGCGGATTGCCCCGGAGCAATTCCTTGAACTTTATTATGAAATAGCACTTTTAAATTCCCATCATCATTAAAAACTGTTGCAAGTTCTCCCGCATGTTTGTATCTAATTTTTACAATTAATTCAGCACCATCTTTAATAGATGGATATTTAACATAATTTATATTCCTTACATACATTTCTTGCTTTTTCAAATCCTCTTTTGTACCAACTACAACAATGTTTTCTTTTTCTTTTATTCCAACAACATAAGTTGGCTCACTTCCAAATGAAACTCCTAACTTTCGTTGACCAATTGTGTAGAAGGGATATCCATCGTGTTTTCCAAGAACTTCACCACTAACAGAAACAAAATCACCGCCCTTTACTTTTTCTTCTAAACCTTCAACTCTCCTTTTTAAAAAACCTCTGTAGTCATTATCAGGAATAAAGCAAATTTCATAACTCTCACTTTTTTTAGCAAGTTCAACATAGCCTCTATCAATAGCCATTTGTTTTATATCTTTCTTATGAAATTTACCCATGGGAAAAATTGTTCTTTTTAAACACTCTTGTGTTACTCCCCATAAAACATAAGATTGATCTTTACTTTCATCAAGTCCTTTTGAAACAACATATCTATCATTTAATTTTCTTACTTGAGCATAATGACCCGTTGCTATGAACTCGCAACCAAGCATATCAGCTCTTTTTAATAAAGCTTCCCACTTAATATGTGTATTACACAATACACATGGATTGGGTGTTCTTCCAGCAATATATTCATTAACAAAATTATCTATTATGTAATCTCCAAACTCATCTCTTATATCTATTATAGTATGAGGAAAACCACAGTCAACAGCTAGTTGTCTTGCATCATTAATTGAGTCTAAACTACAACAACCTGTTTCCTTTTTTGATCCACCAGAAGAAGCATAATCCCATGTCTTCATAGTGATCCCTATTACTTCATAACCTTCCTCGTGAAGCAACAAAGATGCCATAGTACTGTCAATACCACCACTCATAGCCATTAAAACTTTTCCTTTACTCATTATAATTTATTGTAGTATCAATTATACCTTCAGCGTTATTATAAATCCATTTTCCAACTTTAATATCATTTTGATAAAGTCCAGATGAATAAATTTTACCGTTTGGATGATAATATTGCTGTGAACCATCTCTTTTGCCTTCTTTATAGGTTCCCTCTAATTTAATATTTCCATTTAAAAAATATTGTTTCCACTTACCATTCAATGTATTATTTTGGTAGGTTTTTTCTTCATAAATGGTTCCTTCGTCATAAAATGTCTTAACTGTTCCATTTAAAGCTCCAGCAGAATATACTTCTTGTAAAATTAAAATGCTATCACGATTATAATAATTCCACGTACTATCTTTCAATTCATTTACATATAAACCAGAAGCCTTAAGATTTCCATTTTTGTAGAAAATATAAGTAGCAGCAGCTTTTCCTTGATGAAAAAATTCTTTCTCTAACTGAAGTTCTCCAGATTTATAGTAATAATAAAAAATTCCAATAGGAATATCATTGTTGAACTGTCCTGAATATCTTAGATTACCATTATCATAATTCTTTTTCCAAACACCTTGTTTTTTTCCATTAGTATTCAGTTGATTAATATCTTGTGCATTTACAGATATTGAGAGAGAAATTAAAATCAGTAAAAAAAACTTCATTTTGTTTTTTGTGCAAATATAAAAAGAAAAGGAAAGAATAATTTTTCTATTTACTAACTAAATCTTCTATAGTGTGAATTAAATTTTGCCAAGAAAATTTTAATTTTTCAGTTTTTGTATTTTTTTCAAAATCTAACTCTCTATTATTAGTATAAAAATCAACTATTGCATCAGCAATAATTTTTGGCTCTTGGGTTGTTACGTAACCCACTTTCTTGTGAGGAACAATCTCAGCAAGACCTCCAACGTCAGTCACAAGCATTGGTCTTTCAAAATGATATGCAATTTGGGTAACTCCACTCTGAGTTGCTGTCCTATAAGTTTGTGTAATCATATCTGAAGCACAAAAGTAATTTTTTACATCTCTTTCATCAATAAAATCACTTTTTAAGATAATATTAGAATCAATATCTAGTTCATTAATTAGATCTAGATAAAAATCAATATTATCATAAAACTCACCAGCAACTATTAATTTAATACCCAAATCTTTAATTCTTTGATCTGACATTGCATGAAGCATTAAATCTAATCCCTTATATTTCCTGACAAAACCAAAAAAAAGTAAATATTTGTCATTGATATTTAATTCTAAATTTTTCTTTGCAACACTTTTATCAATTTTTTCACCGAAGGTATCATAGATGGGATGCGGTGTGAATTTTTTATTTTTTGATTTAGTGAATTGAGTTAAATCCTCAAGAACTGAAGCAGATAGCGTTACAAAAGCATCACAACTTGAAACAAAATATTTTGTCAGAAAAAAATCTCCAAATCTTTTTTCGTGTGGAATTATATTGTCAGTAATAGCTAAGATTTTAATTTTCTTATTTAACAATCTAGCAATTGAGCCAAGACATGGCCCCATAAAAGGAAGCCAATAACGTATAATTACAAAGTCAGGATTTTTTCTGTTTATTTCTCTTGCTACGTTAAACCAATTAAAGGGATTAATTGAGTTTATTATACTTTTTATTTTAATATTTTTTGGAGGATCAGAACTTTCAAATTGTGTTTTACCTGGAAATAAAAAAGAAGGATATTGTAATTTAAAAGAAAGTATTTCAATATCATCCCCATTTTTAAAAAAAGCATCGGCTAATGAATTGTTAAAATTTGCTATACCACCTCTATAAGGATGAGCAGGACCAATAATAATTACTTTTTTTGCTGACAAAATTTATACTTCCTTTTCAATTTGATAATTATTTCTGTCATTAGAACTTCTTGAAATCATTTCTGAAATAAATCCAGCTAAGAAAAGTTGAACTCCTATTATCATTGAAGTAAGTGCAATGTAAAAAATGGACATATCAGCAATATTTTTTGCTTGAATACTATTACTTATAGCATATAATTTCTCAATAACAATAAAACCAAAAATACCAAAGCCCAGCATGAACATTAAAGTTCCAATTACACCAAAAAAGTGCATTGGTTTTTTACCAAACCTTGTTACAAATGTAATAGTAAGCAAATCAAGAAATCCATTTACAAAACGTTCTAAACCAAATTTAGTTTCTCCATATTTCCTACTTTGATGTTCAACTACTTGTTCAGTGATATTTGCAAACCCAGCCCATTTTGCAAGTACTGGAATATATCTATGCATTTCTCCATGAACCTCAACACTTTTTACTACTGTGTTTTTATAAGATTTTAAACCACAATTAAAGTCATGCAAATAGATACCTGAAGCTTTTCTTGCTGCCCAATTAAATAATTTTGTAGGAATAGTTTTAGATAAAGGATCATATCTTTTTTGTTTCCATCCAGAAACTAAATCAAAATCTTCCTTCATAATTTTATCATATAAAGCAGGGATTTCATCAGGACTATCTTGTAAATCCGCATCCATAGTGATTACAACATCACCAGTAGCTTTTTGAAAGCCTATATTTAAAGCAGCTGATTTACCATAATTTCTTCTAAACTTAACTCCTTTTATTAAAGAATTTTTAACTGACAATTCTTCAATAACCTGCCAAGAACTATCTTTACTACCATCATCAATTAAAAAAACTTCATAGGAATAATTGTTTTTATTCATCACTTTCTCAATCCAAGAACATAGTTCTGGTAGAGATTCTTCTTCATTAAAAAGTGGTATAACTATTGAAATATCCATAAATTATATCATTAGATTTGGATCCTCTTTTTTAACAAAAAATGAAATAATTAAAGAGTAGAAAAAGCCCATAAAAGTACCACCAAGAACAGAAAGCGTAATCATCCATTGTGGCTGCAACATTTTTTGAGTCATAGAAAGTGCCATATCTAAATCTGCATCAGAGATTTCAGGATCTGAATTTAAAATTTCTTGCTCTGCTACTTTTAAAATATTATCTAAATATTCTGGATTTATAAATGTTACAAAAATAAAAGTATAAAAAGCTAAAATAACAGAGGCAAAGAAAACTACAGATGTACCTAGCTTTAAACTTTGACTATAAGATATATATCCACCATTTAAATTATCTCTGTATACTTTAACAGAATAAACAATAGCTGCAATCATTAGAAAATTGTTTAACAATGAAGGAACAATTGATTTTTGTTCTTCTAATCCAAGAATATAAACAAAAAATGAAATGACAATTAATCCAAGACCTAAATAAGCCCCATAGTTCATTGAAAACTTTCTAGTATCCATATTGATATTTTTTTTACAAATATAGAAAATACATACTAAGAAAAATTTTGATGTAAGTTAGATTATATTAATTTTGCGCTCGAAGGGTAAGTCTTGTACGACCAGCTCCCTATGAACTCCCCCAGGACAGGAATGTAGCAAGGGTAATAGGTTGTAGCGGTGCGATACAAATAGCTTACCCTTTATTTTTAACTTATTCTACTCCAACCCATTCGTTCTCTAGCATAAGGCCTGTAAAATCTTGCAATATTTATATTTTCAGATTTAAGCAAATCAAAATCTTCTTCTATCAATTTAATTGCTTGTTCTCTAGCATGTAATAAGATTTTATTGTCTTTGATTATATCAGCAATTTTAAAATTTAACATCCCACTTTGTTTTGTTCCCATCATATCTCCAGGACCTCTAAGTTTTAAATCTACCTCCGCTAGCTTAAATCCATCATTAGTATCTATCATGGTTTGTAATCTAGTTTTTCCATCAGCACTAATTTTATTGCCACTCATTAAAATACAATAAGATTGATTTGCTCCTCTTCCTACTCTTCCTCTAAGTTGATGTAATTGTGATAAACCAAATCTTTCTGCACTTTCAATAACCATTACTGATGCATTTGGGACATTAACACCAACTTCAATTACAGTAGTAGCAACTAAAATATTTGTTTTTCCATTAACAAACCTTTGCATTTCATACTCCTTATCATCTGCTTTCATTTGTCCATGAACTACACTAACTTGAAAATCAGGAAGAGGAAATTCTCTGACAATGGATTCATAACCTTCAATTAAATTTTTATAATCCAATTTTGCACTTTCATCAATTAAAGGAAAAACTATATATATCTGCCTTCCTATTTTAATCTGCTCATGCATAAACCTAATAATTTTTAATCTTGATGAATCAGACCTCCAAAGTGTTTTGATTTCTTTTCGTCCAGGAGGTAACTCATCAATTATGGAAACATCCAAATCACCATATAAAGTCATTGATAAAGTTCTTGGTATTGGTGTAGCTGTCATTACGAGAACATGTGGTGGGTATGTATTCTTTTTCCATAATTTTGCTCTTTGAGCAACTCCAAATCTGTGTTGCTCATCAATAACTACAAAACCAAGATTATTAAATTTAACTGTGTCTTCTAAAAGTGCATGAGTTCCAATAATTAAATTGATTTTTCCATTTTCTAAATCTTCTAACAAGGGTTTTCTATCTTTAGTTTTCTTAGAACCAGTGAGAATGTTAATATTTACATCTAATTCAGAAAGCTCTTCAGATATTGTATTAAAATGTTGTTGAGCTAAAATTTCAGTGGGAGCCATTATACATGCCTGAAATCCATTATCAATAGCCATTAACATACTCAATATCGCTACTATTGTTTTACCACTACCAACATCTCCCTGAAGGAGTCTATTCATCTGTTGATTACCCTTAACATCAAATCGTATCTCTTTTAAAACTTTTTTTTGTGCATTGGTTAAAGGAAATGCCAAATGATCGTTATAAAAATTATTGAAAAGATTGCCTATAGCTGAAAGAGCATAACCTTTAGATTTTGTTTTTCTTAACTGTTTTGATTTTAATAAATGTAATTGTAAAAAAAACAATTCTTCAAATTTTAATCTTTTCTGAGCTCTTTCTAAAACTCTTATATCTTTAGAAATATGGATATTAATTAGTGCTTTTTCTTTATCTGGAAGTTTAAATTTATTTAAGATTTCCTCAGATAAATTTTCTTCAATATTATTTTCAATAATTGGAATCAGGTTCTTTACTAATTTGGAAATAGCTCTACTATTTAGTCCTTTGTTAATTAACTTTTCAGTGGATGAATAAACACCATGGAGGCCCTTGAAATCGTCTGAGTTTTCATCAATAACATCTAATTCAGGGTGTACCATACTAGGCTTATTTGCAAAAAAAGAAGGTTTACCAAAGACAATGTACTCTTTATCTAAACTTAGATTCTGCTTAATCCATCTTATAGACTTAAACCAAATTAATTCTATTGTACCACTTGAATCTTTAAAATGAGCAATTAATCTTTTTGATTTTTTTTGCCCTTTTTCCTCTACTCTAATAATTTTTCCTTTAAATTGAATTTGAGTTAAAGAATCGTTTATTTCAGATATTTTATAAATATTGCTTTTATCTACATACCTAAATGGAAAATGAAACAACAAATCTTCATAAGTAAAGATTCTCAATTCTTTTTTTAATAATTCTGACCTTACAGGCCCAACACCTTTAAGATATTCTATTGGAGTTGAGAGAACATGCATAATTGATTAAAATCTTTTTAGAAAAGGACTTTTAAAAACAAAGGGTAATAGATCTTCAACAGAATTTGAAATTAAAACTTGTCCTGTAGGAGAATGTAAAATAATTCTAATTTTTGAGTTTTGTTTTTCTTCATATTCAGCCATTACTTGTCGACATGCACCACAAGGACTAATATAATCTTCAATATCAAAATCTTTAGATTGAGCTGATACAGCTATTGTTTTAATAATTTTGTTAGGATATTTTGATCCAGCATAAAATAAAGCAACTCTTTCTGCACATAAACCTGAAGGGTATGCAACATTTTCCTGATTAGAACCCTCTATCGTTGTTCCATCATCAAATAAAATAGATGCACCAACAGAAAAACCTGAATATGTTGCATAAGAGCTATCTAATGCAATAATAGCTTTCTCTACAAGACTTTGTTCAATAGAACTTAAATCATCTAAATCTGCAATAAAAAATGAAGTAACAACTTTTTTCTCAATCATTTAAAATCTATAACTTAACTTAGGTTCAAATATATAAAGAGTGATCGGTTCAACTGCATTAAACACATGTTCTGTTTTATATACCAAACTAAAGTCAATTTTTTTATTTAATGGATATGAAAGTGCTAATGAATTTCTTAATTTATAGAATGAAGATGAAAAATCATAAAACATTTCAATAGCAACTGATGGTTCTAATTTAGTCTTTCTTATATTATATGATAGCTTAAATTTTTGTCTAAAAACTTGTTTAGATCTGAAAGAATTAGTTTGATTTAAAAATCTATTTCGAATATCTAAAAAATATCTTTTAATTTTTTTAGAATAATAAGCGTCAAAGTAAAATCGATCCTTATAATTAATTTTTGATGAAAGAGAATAGTCTAATATTGATCTATAACCAAGAGCATAACTCCATCTTTTGTTTTGTCTATATTTTAATCTTAAGTCAAAAAATTGATTAGACACTATTGAAGCATTTTCTCTGTACCTTATACCGTATTTAATATCTGTTGAAAATGATTTATTTATCTTTTTTTTGAAATTTAAAGTATTCCAAATTTGGAAGTCATTTTCTTGAGCTAATGATGAAAAACTAAATAATAATAAGAAGATAAAAGAATACCTAATCGTTCTCATAATAGAATATACGAAGATATGCTATGTCTTTTAGAAAATCAATCCTTCTTATCTCAACTCTTACAACATCAATTCCAGTTCTTTCTTTTAAATCTAAAAGCAATTCATCTCTTTTATCTGGGCCTATTAAATCAATTTTTTCGTAAATAATATTTTTTCTTGTTTCGTGTCTTAATAGCCATATCTTCTCTAGTCCATATGTCACTGCTATAATCATAACATTAGCAAAAACTAATTCAGAATAACTAATTTTTTTATTAGCCAAAGCATTAATAACTGAAACTCCTATTACAAGAAAAAGGTAAGTCATTTCTTTAATAGGTATCGGATCTGTTCTATACCTTATTATACCAAAAATAGCAAACAGACCTAAAGCAAATGCTAATTCAATTTTTACACTATCAAGTAAAATACAAAGTAAAAATACTGTTAAACTTATTAGTAGATATGTAAAAAGATAATCCTTATTTTTTGTTATTGGGTAATAAATATACCTGACAATTATTAAAATTATTGAAAGGTTAAAAGCTGTTTTTACAAGTAATTTGAAAAAATCTTTTGAATCAAAAAGCGGAGTTCCTAAAAACTCTAAAGCATCTAGTATAATGAGAAGTAATGACATTTATTCGTTTATTATTTTATTAATAAAAATTTGTTTTTCTTTAAATCTATTTTTTTTTAATGAATGATCAATCTGCATAGTTGTAAAGCAATACTTACTCAATCGCATAGGGTAAATCTTTAAGTCTTTTGCAATTCTAATAAAATCTGATGATCTACTCATTCTTTCTTGTTTAACCTCAGCAATTATTACTTTACTAAGATCACCATTAGCAATTCCGTCACTATAGTTTAGATTTACATCTATTGTTAATCTTTCCTTTTGTTTTTTATGAACTAAAGTAACTCTATTAAAATTTATCCATTGTTTAGACGACACTGGCAATGAATATCCCATAATATTAGTAACATAACGCTGATGGTCATTTGATAAGGTATTTGGGATCTTATTAACTTTCATTCTTTTTTTAATAGTTTTTCCTTTATTATTTTTACATTTTACCTCTAAAAATATCAGACCAGAGTCTTCATATTCCCTAAATCTAATTTTGTGTCTATTAACTCTTCTATTGTGATGATCATTATAAAATTTTCTATCATCAGTATCAAAATACAAGGATTTATAAGAATGTAGTCTTTTGCCATTAATTTCTAAAACATCATAAAAAGGAACTAACTTTTCTAATAAAATTGGTAATTTTTGAACACTAAAGGTAAATTTAGTATCTGATCTGTTCATCAACTTTACTTCGTCCATATTTTTTAAGGAAATAGGAGAAAATTGAGTAGTATTATTTATAAGTGAATTAATCATTTATAACAAAATCAGTTAATGTAAATGTTGAATTATTAGCATCAATCTTTACATGCTTAAAAATAGGATAGTCATAATTAATATTTAAAGCATTAGTACTATCTGCATAAACAAATAAAGTGTAATCTCCTTTTCTTAAATTTTCAAACCTATATTGACCATTCCAATTTGTTTCAACATTATCATCATAAAATCCATCTTCATCATCAGAATAAATTATGTAAACATCTTTTTTGGAATCTAACTGATAATAAATAGTATCATTTTGCTGAGTTAATACATTATAATATGTAGATAATTTATATACAGAACCTTCTATTGTTGAAGTACCTCCTTCACCAGCTTGTTTTTCACATGATGAAACAAAAAAAATAACAAGAAAAAATAATGTAAATCTTGACATATCTATGTAATTAACAATTCATTCACAAATATAACATATTAAAAAAACTGTTTTGAAAGCAGTTACAACAGAACTAATTTGATAGTTTTTTTTTGGCTTTGTCCCAATAATTGTTCATCTCTTCAAATGATAAATCTGAAAAATCTTTTTTATCATTTTTTATCATTTTCTCAAGAAGCTGAAACCTTTTAATAAACCGTTTATTTGTTTTTTCAAGAGCATCTTCAGGGTTTATATTGATAAATCTAGAATAGTTTATTAAAGCAAATAATAAATCTCCAAATTCATCTTCAATTTTATTCGATTTTACTTCTTCTTCATACCTAAACTCCTTCATTTCTTCTAAAACTTTCTCCCACACCTGTTGTTTATTTTCCCAATCAAATCCTATTCCTCTAACTTTCTCTTGAATTCTGTAGGCTTTAACAACAGCTGGTAGTGATTTTGGCACACCTTCTAAAACAGATTTTTTTCCTTCTTTTAATTTAAGTTTCTCCCAATTTTCTTTAACCTCTTTTTCATCTTTAACCTTTACATCACCATAAATGTGAGGATGTCTATGAACCAATTTATCAGAAATTGTATTTAATACATCAGCAATATCAAACTTATTTTCCTCAGAGGCAATTCTTGAGTAAAAAACAATATGTAATAATAAATCACCGAGTTCTTTTTTAATTTCTTCAAAGTCTTTATCTAAAATTGCATCTGAGAGTTCATATACCTCTTCAATTGTTAAATATCTTAAAGAACTAATTGTCTGTTTTTTATCCCACGGACACTCTACTCTTAACCTGTCCATGATTTCAACTAATCTAATAAATGCATCTGCTTTTTGTTTCATATCACTCATAATGCAACAAACTTATAAATTTTAATATCTATGATCATTGGTAATCTAATAAAGTTCATAGAAATTTTACGTAATTTTGCAATATGAAAATCTTTTTAATTACAATTTTAATGCTTGCTTTTGTTTTTATTGGTATTGGTATTAAAATAATTCTTAAAAAAGATGGGAAATTCGCTGGCACATGTGCAAGCCAAAGTCCATTTTTAAATAAAGAAGGGGAAACATGTGGTTTTTGTGGAAAAACTGCTGATGAAATGTGCCCTAACGAATCTTAATCGACTATTCTTTTTTCAAAATTATCAGTTATAAAGCTTTCAAGCTCACCCTCCATATTACTATAAACAAAATAAGCTTCTAAATCTTGTTTTTTTGATATAAAATCTTTTGATTTTTTTAAGCCCATAACCATAAAAGCAGTTGCATAAGCATCAGCATCCATACAGTTATCATGTATAACAGTTACACTTAACAATCTATTTTTAGCTGGAAAGCCTGTTTTAGGATTGATGATATGAGAATACTTTATACCATCATCAATGAAAAACTTTCTATAATTTCCTGAGGTTGCTAAAGACTTATTTGCTAGTTCTAAAATAAATTGAAATCTATCTTGAGAATCAATCTCTTCGATTGGTTTATCCACTCCTATTGTCCATAATTTATTACTAGGATTTTTTCCTTTTGATCGAATTTCACCTCCAATTTCAACTAGGTAATTATTTATTCCCTTCGATTCTAACATTTTAGCAACTAAGTCAACAGTATATCCTTGAGCTATTGAATTGAAATCTAAAAGCATTTTATTTGGTTTTATTATTGAGTCATTTTTCAAGTTAACTTTATCAAAACCAATAATATTTAATAGTTGACTAACTTTAATTGAATCCATTTTTTCTTTTTGGGAAAAGCCAAAACCCCATGCATTCACAAGTGGAGCGACAGAACAATCAAAAAAACCATTAGTTTCTAAATATATCTCTTTTGATTTTAGAAAAACTTCCTTGATTAAAGTATCTACAATAAATTCTTTGTTGTAATTAATATTTGACAACAATGAGTTTTTACTGTAAGTGGATAAACTATTATCAACTAATAACAATAAACTGTCAATGTCAGAATGTAAATCATCGCCTGACTGATTAATATATTTTATATAGTAAAATGTTCCTTGAGTTTCTCCTGAATTAGTAACAAGCTTTTCATCATTTATTTCATTACATGAAATAAATGATACAAAAAGACATGAGAAATAAAAAAACTTACTAAGATTCATAAAAAAATAAGAGATTAACGAATAAGAAAGATTTTGCCTGTTTTTCGGTGTTTCCAACCCTCAAAATCCTGAAAATAAATTTCATATACATAAGTTCCAAGTGGTAATTTATTGCCTGTTTTATAATGCATTCCATCCCAGCCATTACCCTCACTCATACATTTTAAATCTAAAATGTTATCTGTAAAATATACAAGATCTGAATTTCTATTAAAAATATTTAAAATAAATGTCTCTTCAATTATTCCGTTATATGAAAGACATAAATAATCATTAACTCCATTATTATCCGGAGTAAAGCTATTTGGTAAATAAATCCAAAATTCATCTTCTAACCAAATTTGTTTAAAAGTAGTATCTCGACATCCATTGTTATCAACTACTATTAATTCAACTTGAACAATACCAGAAGAATCATCATAAGTATGAATTGGATTGATAGAATTACTATAATTTTTATCTCCAAAATCCCAGTTCCATGAAACAACATCTCCATTTGATTCATCTTCAAATCTTACAGTAGTATATAATGTACTTAAAGTATCCTCTGAAGTTGAGAAATTAGCATTAGGGGGATCAGAGATTGTAACATATGCAGATCCTGAAATCGTCCCTGATGAACTAGCATCATTAAATGATGTTAAAGTATATAAACCTTCATCCTTAGTATAAAGAATGTATGGATTATCAACTGTAGTTATTGAAGATTGATTTACACTATTGTAAGTATATGCAAAAGTATATGGTGGTATTCCATTATTAAAATAAATTTTTACTTCAGCATTATCATTTGTATTTGAACAAATAGTATCATTTCCTGCAATAAAAGCAGTTAGTGGTGGTTTAACTTTTGTTTTTAAAACACATGAATCTCCATTTATAGCTGTAAATGTTGTAGATAAAGAATTTAAAGTAACCGTATTTGTATTTAAATGCCAATAATCAAAAAGCCAATTAGGATCAATCTGGGCAGATATATTTATAACATCACCTGATATGTATTCCTTTTCAACAGGTAAATTTTGAACTTGGCCATCAACACTAACTATTGCAGATCCAACATTATTAATATCAAAAATAATCTTAACTCCTAACTTTCTTTCTATTATGGAATCTACAAAAAGAGTATCACAACCATCAATTGAATAAGATGATTGAATAAAAATTCCTGTATCAAGAGGATTATAAACAACCTCACTATAATATATCGTATCAGTAGAATTATTATAAGAAAAACTGCCTGGTGTCATACTCATTTTCCAAACAAAAATATCTTTTCTTCTATTAGTTGCATCAAGTACAGTTCCATCAAAATCAGCTAATTCCTCAAAAAAACCAATAGCATATACATTACCAAAGCCATCAGGACAGATATCATTTGTTCTATCATCATCATCTGTATCAGAACCTGCCATTTTTGCCCATACCCAATCTCCATTGTTTGATGCTCCATCTATTTGGGCTACCCAAGCAGATGCTGTAGTATCACCAGGTATTTGTGGATCAACTACTAGTCCATTAGTAAATGTCATTTGTCCCTTACAAGTACCTCCAATAAATACTTGTTTATTAGGGCCCACTGACATTTGATATGGTTTATCTGTTCCTGAGCTTCTAGCTCTTTTTGCCCATTTCCATTCTCCTTGATTATTCATTTTAGCAACAAAAACATCTCTTTTTTGTTTATGACTTAAAGTATCTGAGCCATTTGATGCATTTCCACCTGGAAATACCATAGGATTACGATATTCTCCAGTAATATAGATATCATCACATACATCTATTGCAACAGAATTTATTCTATCAGTTTTATTACTACCTATTCCTTCAGCCCATAGCCAATTACCCTCCTTATCCATCTTAAAAATAAATCCGTCCCACTCACCGTTAGAAGAAAGTGAAAAAGGACCATAATTTGATACTTGATTTACTCCTCTATTTTGAAAACCACCAACAACATAAATATTTGAAAATTGATCTATTGCTAATCTATTATCTCTTGAGCCTCTTTGATCTTTAATTCCATCAAATTTATCTACCCATAGCCAATTACCACTTGAATCTAACTTTCCAATATATCCCATAGGTTGACAATCATTACCCCATTCAGGATTTGTTATTGTATAACTATCAAAATCAGCATCATAACCTGAGAAAAATCCAGTTACATATATAAAACCATCAGCATCAACAACAACATCATAAGAATGATCATCAGCATCATATATTGGCCATGAACATCCACCAGAGGTGTTATCTCCTCCAAAACCAATAACCCATTCAGGATTTCCATCGGTATCAATTTTTGCAAGTAGAGAATTATCATGTGCATTTCTTTGAGCACCAGGTACATTAATAGTTGTGGGCGCTCCTCTTACCCCTAAATAATAGGAGGACCAAAAAGTACCTGTAATAAATACATCACCACCAGGTGTAACATGCATTCCTAATGCCCTATCATCACAACACCCACCAGATTGATTTCCGCCAGGAATAGCCCAAAGCACATTTCCATTAGAATCTAATTTGGCAACAAAATTTTCCTTATTTGTTCCACCAGAATTTTGATTTGTTAAATTAATTTGATCAAAATCTGCAGAAGTATTATAATATCCACTTATATAGATAAAACCCAAAGAGTCAACACCAATACTTATACCTTTATCTGATTCTGTCCCTCCAAATGATTTTACCCAATCTGTAGTTTGCGCAGAAATTATAAATGGCAGTAAAAAGAAAAATATAATTTTTTTCATCATTAATGTATCACATTTATTATTCCACTTTTAGTAAATAATTTATCATCTTCCCCAATAATTTCAATGTGATACAAATACTTATCTTGTTCTACTTTATTTCCATTAAAATATCCATCCCAATGTTTTTCAATATTATTACTTTCAAATAATAAATCACCCCAACGATCAAAAATTTTCATTGAATACTCTTTAATATTTTCTCCGTAAACTATAAAAACTTCATTGTGCCAGTCTGCATTTGGAGTGAAAGTATTTGGAACATATAATTCTGTTCTAGGAACTTCATTTACTATTACAGTATTAGAATAATCATAACAACCATTTTGATCTTCTACATAAACGTAATATTGACCAGCTTGAAAAACTGACAAAATGGAATTAGTACTTATTGAGTCATTGTTAAAATTAAACCATTGGTATGATGTGTAATTTTCAGATAGTTCTAAAAATAATGTATCGCCAATGTAAAGTGTATATTCTTGAGGATTTAGAATAGCTTCTGGCATTTGATTTAATTGAACTATTGCTTGACCAGAATAGTTAGATATACAATCATTAAAATCTTGTACATTTAAAATTTGATATGTTCCAGGACTTGTAGTTACAAAACTATAGTTGGGTGTTTGAATATTTGATTGAATAAAGGTATCTGTTTGATTGTAATACTGTAAATCCCATGGCAATAAGCCATCATATGCAAAATTGATTTCTGCAACTGTACCATCAGCACATATTGAACCTCCACCAGAAAGAATGGTATTTGGTGGTTGATCTTCAAAAATTGTAATTGAATCTTCACCATAACATCCGGTTAAATCATCCGTTACTAAAACGCTATAAAAACCTCCTCCAATATTTAAAGTATTAGAAGTTGAATTGGTATTCCAAAGATAGCTGTACGTACCAGATCCTCCAGAAATTGATGGGTTAAGTAAAGCTGTAGAATTACAATCAATTGTTTGATCATTTCCTAAAGAAACTATAGGTGCTGGTTGTGATATTACAGTTAAAGTGTCTGAAATTACTGGACAACCAAAAGAAGTTGCTGTAACCCAATATGTACCATTTCCTACAGTAACATTATTATTTGTGCTAAAAATATTTCCACTTAAATCATACCACTCATAAGTTGCACCTACACCACCATTTGCTGTTAAAGTAACAGACGAATTACATGGTATCTCTAATACAGTTGAGTCAAGTCCTAAATCATCAACTACTTCAAGAACAGGAGAAGAAAAACTACCTTCTTGAAGCCATACAAAAGAACTCAAACCTTGATCAGATCCATCTGCAATCGCTAAACGAATATGATACGTTTCTCCACACTGTACAATAGCATTTGCTGTTAAAACTGTAGTATATCCATCTGCAAAAGCTATTGTATCTAAACCACCTGAATTATCCACAAAATATTGAGAATTAATTGGGGTTACACTATTAACCGATGAAATTGTAATAGGAAGTGGTGGATTTGATCCAGGAACAATAGCTAAATTAATTGATCCATTTGGATGATAAGAAGGTGAAGAGTAAGGACCTGATATTCCGGGACCTGAGAGAAAAAAGCCAAAAACATCATTATATTGACTATTTTCAAAAGCAAAATATTCTTCAGAGCCAAAAACATAATTAAAACTTAATGAATCAGAAGTTGGAATAAAATCAAATTCTAAAATAGCGACATCATTTATACTTGAAACGGTAAATGAATTTGTATGAGGAGCTGGCAGTAGCGGAGGAACTGAATTAGCTACATTTAATAAATCTGGATCTGTTACTGTATTTGGTAAAAATGGAAATGTAGATGTAAAAAGTGGATCTAATACAGAAACTTCTCCTGTTGCCATAACAATTCCCGTATTTATGCCTAGGCTAGTATTAGTTGCATCAAAATAACCAATTTGAATACTATCTCCTTGGTAATTATGATTAGAAGCTGTTACCCCACCACCAAGCAATACATTATCAATTAAATGTACCGGTGAGTCATATGGGGGAGATAAATCAACAGTAATTTGAGAATATGAATTATAAACAAAAAGAGAAAAAATTAATATCCAATTCTTTTTCATAGTAACACAAATTTATGAAATAATTGATAACTAATCTAGAAGAAGAATTTATAAACTTATCTAAGAAAGAAACAACTAATCATTAATTTGATTTTGATACATTTTAAAATATTCACCTTTTTGTTCAAGTAGATTTCTATGTGTACCTTCTTCTTTTATTTTACCATCTTCTAAAAGAAGTATTTTATTTGCATTTACAATAGTTGATAATCTGTGAGCAATTACAATTGTAGTTCTGTTTTTAGAGAGTTTTGACAATGCATTTTGAATCAGAGCTTCTGTTGATGAATCAATTGATGCAGTTGCTTCATCTAAAATCAAAATTTTTGGGTTTCTCACATATACTCTTAAAAAAGCAATTAGTTGTCGTTGCCCTGAAGACAGAGTTACTCCTCGCTCCCCTACTACATATTCAAAACCATTTGGAAGTGACATTATAAATTCATATATATCAATATCTTTTGAAGCTTGCACTATTTGTTCTTTTGTGATATTATCCTCATACAATGAAATATTATTTAAGATTGAATCAGAAAATAAAAAAACTTCTTGTTGAACAAGGGCAATATTATTTCTAAGAGAATTTAGTGTTAAATCATCAATTGAAATATTATCAATCTTAATTTTTCCTTTTTCAATTTCATAAAAACGATTTAATATCCTAATAATTGATGATTTTCCAGCTCCTGTATGCCCAACCAGTGCCAAAAATTTTCCAGAATTAACATTAAAACTCAAATCTTTTAAAATCCATTGATCTTCTTTATAACGAAACCACACATTTTCAAATGATATTTCTCCTGATAAATCTGACACTTCAGTTTTTCCTTCATCTTTTATTTTTTCATCTGTGTCAATAATTTTAAAAACTCTTTCAGATCCAACAATACCCATTTGTAAAACATTAAATCTATCAGCCAATTGTCTTATTGGACGGAACATCATGTGTATAAATAGGATAAAAGCTATTATCTCACCAATAGTAATATCTTTACCTGAGAGTATTCCTTCTCCCCCATACCAAACAACAAGACCAATTGATACTGCAGACAAAACCTCAACAACAGGAAAAAAGACAGCATAATAGAATATTGATCTTAAATGTGCATCTCTATGATCAGCATTAATTTTTTTAAACTTATCAAATTCTGCTTCTTCTCTATTAAATATTTGGACAATATTCATACCTACAATATGCTCTTGTACAAATGAATTAATACTAGAAACTTTATCTCTAACGTCTTGAAAAGAAGCTTTTATATTTCTTTTAAACCAAGCTGTAGCAACTAATAAAACTGGTATTGTTAAAAGAGCAATAATTGACAATCTCCAATCAGTATAAAACATAAAAACTAAAACAATAACTAGTTTTAAAAGTTCAGCAATTATTACCAATAATCCTTGAGAAAAAATATCAGCTATTGTCTCAATATCTGAAACAGCTCGAGTAACCAATGTACCTATTGGAGTCTTATCAAAAAACTTCATTTTTAAAGTCATAATATGTCTAAATATTTTTTTTCTTAAGTCAAGTATAACATTTTGACCTATCCACGTAGACAAGTAGATATAAAAAAACTGAATAAAGCCTTCACAAAATAAGAGACCAATCAATAACACAGTAATTTTTAAAAGATTTTCTGGATCGGAAATAATGATAAAATTATCTATTGCATAATTAATTAACATTGGACGTATTGGCCCTAAAAATGACAAAATAATAGCCGATATTGTAGCAATAATAAATTGCTTTTTATAAGGCTTTGCAAATGCAATTACCCTAAATAATAGGGTAATATCTAATATCTTTCCTGTTTTAGTTTCTTTCATCAATTATATCATTTTCATACTCTACATTTACAAGAGATAATCCCAAAGCTGGAACAGAATATCCGGCTTTTGTCCTGTCTTTTGATAAGATAATATCATTAATATCTGTAGATTTAATTTTTCCATCACCAATTTCAAGCATAGTTCCTACAATTGCTCTTACCATATTTCTTAAAAACCTGTTTGCTTTAATAGTAAAGACTAAGTGTTTACTATCTTCTTCCCAACCAGCGTAATAAATATTACACTTATTAGTAAAGTTATCACTATGTAATTTTGCAAATGCACTAAAATCTTTTTCACCAATCAATAATTTGCATGCATTGATCATTTCTTTAGTATTTATTTTTCTTGTAATTAAAAATGATTGTCTTATGAAAGGATTTTTTACTTTAGAAATCCGATATTGATATGTTCTTGAAATTGCAGAAAATCTTGCATGAACATCGTCTTTAACCTTATAAATATCATTTATTGAAATATCATTATCTAAAAATCCATTTAACTTGTTCCTTATTTTTAAAAGATCAAAATCATTTTCAAAATCAAAATGAGCAATTAACTGTTTTGCATGTACACCAGTATCTGTTCTACCAGCTCCAACAACTGAAATATTACAGTTTAAAATAGTTGATAATGCATTATTGATTTGATGTTGTACAGTTTTTGCGTTTGGCTGAATCTGCCACCCATGATAATTTGTTCCATCATAAGAAATATCAATAAAAAATCGCATCTTTAAAAAATTGATTGCAAAAGTAAAAAAAGCAAAGCATAATATACGATATATAAAATTTGTTCGTTGAGTTTTGAAAATAATATATTGTATTTTAATTTTGCAAACCTAAAATTTAAATTATGAGTGAGATACTAAATACTGACATCAAGGAATTAAACGAAAAGATCAATAAAGAGAGTGCAATTATTGACATTATTATGCTTGAGATGAACAAGGTAATTGTAGGACAAAAAAACATGACTGAAAGGCTAATGATTGCATTATTAGCAAATGGACATGTTTTATTAGAAGGGGTTCCTGGACTTGCCAAAACTCTAGCAATAAGCACATTGTCAGAAACAATTGATGCCAAATTTAGCAGACTACAATTTACTCCTGATTTATTACCTGCTGATATAATTGGAACTCAAATCTATAGCCCAAAGAATGAAAAGTTCTCCGTAAAAAAAGGACCAATATTTGCAAATTTTATTTTAGCTGATGAAATTAATAGAGCCCCAGCTAAAGTACAATCAGCCTTATTAGAGGCCATGCAAGAAAAGCAAGTTACTATTGGAGGAGAGTCATTTGATCTAGAGAAACCTTTTTTAGTTATGGCCACACAAAATCCTGTTGAGCAAGAAGGAACTTATCCTCTTCCAGAGGCTCAGGTGGATAGATTCATGCTAAAAGTAGTTATCGACTATCCTAAAAAAGAAGAAGAAAAAATTATTGTAAGACACAATCTCGCAAAATCATTTCCTAAAGCTAACTCAGTTGTTAAAACAGATGCTATTTTAAAAGCAAGAGATTTAGTTAAGGAAGTTTATATGGACGAAAAAATAGAGCAATATATAATTGATATTGTATTTGCAACAAGAAACCCTGAAGAGTATGGTCTAGAAAATTTAAAAGACATGATCTCTTTTGGGGCTTCACCAAGAGCGAGTATAAATCTAGCTTCTGCTTGTAAAGCATATGCATTTATTAAAAGAAGAGGTTATGTAATTCCCGAGGATGTAAGGTCATTATGTTTTGATGTTCTAAGACATAGAATTGGATTAACATACGAAGCAGAGGCAGAAAATGTAACTTCTGAAAATATCATAACTGAAATTCTTAACGCTGTAGAAATTCCATAAATGAGTACAACTTCTCTTTTAAAAAAAGTTCGAAAGATTGAAATTAAAACAAGAGGACTTTCTAATCACATATTTGCGGGAGAGTATCACACAGCATTTAAAGGCAGAGGAATGGCTTTCTCTGAAGTCAGAGAATATCAAGCTGGAGATGATGTTAGATCTATTGACTGGAATGTAACAGCTAGATACAATACTCCTTTTATTAAAGTATTTGAGGAAGAAAGGGAAATGACTGTTATGCTCTTAGTAGATGTGTCTGGCTCTGGAAATTTTGGCACAAATAAGCAGTTTAAAAGGGAAATTGCAACTGAATTATCTGCTATTTTAGCTTTTTCAGCAATAAAAAACAATGACAAAGTTGGTGTGATTTTTTTCTCAGATATAATAGAAGAATTTATTCCACCAAAAAAGGGAAAAAGCCATATTTTAAGAATAATCAGACAAGTTTTATCATTTAAACCAAAAAATAGCAAAACAGATATTGCACAAGCAATCGAATATTTTAATAATGTAATGAAAAAAAGATGCATCTGTTTTATGCTATCTGATTACATAAGTCCGTCGTTTGAAAAACCTTTAAAAATTGCATCAAAAAAACATGATATAGTAGCTCTAAAAATCAGTGATCAAAGAGAAATGGAATTACCAGATTTAGGACTCGTTCCATTTAGAGATGCTGAAACTGGTGAAGTTTCATTAATTGATACTTCATCAAAAGCTATTAGAGATTTATTTTTTAAAAATCAAGAAAACAAAAATCAAGAACTTCAAAAATTATTCCCAAAATGTGGAGTTGATGTGATTGACATATACACTGGAGAAGATTATGTAAAACCATTAATTAATTTCTTTAAAAACAGAGAAAAAAGAAGATGAAAAAGTTTTTTTTATTTTTTTGTTATTTAAAGCTTAGCCTCTTATCTTTTTCTCAAGATGCTTCAATAAAAATTGACACTAATGCGATTTTAATTGGTCAACAAATAAAATTGACAGTAGAGTGTAATGATATAAATGTTAACTCATCATTTCCTGTTTTTTTAGATACTATAATTGAAGGGATAGAAATTCTAAAATCTTCTGCTATAGACACACTTAGTTTTGAAAGCAACCTTATTTCTTTAAAACAAGAGCATACAATAACAGCTTGGGATAGTGGCGCATACTATATTCCATCTTTAATTTTTAATGAAAATGTAAAAACGGCACCATTACTTTTAAATGTCTTAACCATTGAAATAAACCAAGAAGAAGATATTAAAGATATCAAACAACCTTTAGATCCAGAATTTGAATTTTCTGATATTATTCCTTGGCTAATTGGCCTATTAGTGATAATCCTAATTTTTTATCTATTTAAGAAGTTTTCAAAATCTAAAAAAACTATTGATAAGAAATTTGAAAAAATTGAGATTACACCTGCTCATATAATTGCGTTAAATAATCTTAACAAAATAGAAAAAAAGGAACTTTGGCAACAAAATAAATTAAAAGAATATCATTCTGAAATTTCTGAAATACTTAGAAAATATATCGAAGGTAGATTTAACTGTTTGGCTTTAGAAGCTACTACTGATGAAATAATGACTTCACTTAAAAATCAACTAACAGATGAATTAAATATTGATTTAAGAAATGTCTTACAAATAGCTGATTTGGCAAAATTTGCAAAAAGCAAGCCAAGTGATAAAGAAAATATAGATAGCATGGTTCTGGCTAAGAAATTTGTTAATCAAACTAAAATTTCTGAAGAAAATGAATAATTATTTATTTGTAAATACTGAGTTCTTTTTCTTGCTCGTTATTCCTTTTGGGTTGTTAATATGGTACGTCTTTAAAAATAAAAAGAATACAAGTGAAATCATCTTTTCCAATTTAGATTCACTACAACAAACTAAAACAATAAAAAATCAGTTAAGACATGTTCCTCACATTTTTAAAATTCTAGCAATTTTGTTACTTATAATTGCATTAGCAAGACCACAGTCATCAACTAATTGGGAAGAAAGCACAACTGAAGGAATTGACATTATTTTATCAATGGATATATCTGGCAGCATGCTAGCTGAAGATTTAAAACCTAACAGATTAGAAGCATCTAAAAATGTAGCAATGGATTTTATATCTAAGAGAAGAAATGACAGAGTTGGTTTAGTTATTTTTAGTGGCGAAAGTTTTACACAGTGTCCTCTGACAACTGACCATAATGTTCTTGTTAATCTTTTTAAAGATGTAAAAAGTGGTATGGTTGAAGATGGAACTGCGATAGGAATGGGCTTAGCAACAGCGGTAAATAGATTAAAAGATAGTGATGCAATAAGTAAAGTCATTATTTTACTTACTGATGGTGTAAATAATAAAGGTGTTGTTGCTCCATTTACTGCTGCTGAAATAGCAAAGAAATTTGGAATTAGAGTTTATACCATTGGTGTTGGAACTGAGGGCTATGCACCCTACCCTTTTCAAACCCCATTTGGAATACAATACCAAGATGTTGAAGTACAAATTGATGAAGAAACTCTTCAAAATATTGCAACAGTTACAGATGGAAAATATTTTAGAGCAACCAACAATAGTAAGCTAAAAGAAATATACAAGGATATAGATAAACTAGAAAAATCAAAAATTGAAGTTACAGAATTTCATAAAAGATCTGAAGAGTTTACCAAATTTGCTATACCAGCTTTAATATTATTGATTTTTGGATTTATATTAGAAAAAACCTATTTAAAACAGATAATATAATGTTAAGATATGGCAACATAGAATTTCTTTATTTTCTAGCAATTATTCCACTGCTACTTTTAACTTTATATCTATACAATAGATGGCAAAAAAAATCTATTTCAAAATTTGGAGATCCAAATCTAGTTATGGATTTAATGAAAAATTATTCAAAAAGTAGAAGAAATATTAGAAATACTCTTTTTATTTTATCAATTATATTTTTAATTATTGGCATTAGCAATCCTCAAATTGGAACTAAGATGGAAGAAGTAAAAAGAGAAGGAGTTGATCTAATGATTGCTGTAGATCTCTCATACTCAATGATGTCTGAGGATATTAAGCCAAATAGATTAGAGAGAGCAAAACAAGCAATTTCAAGATTAATTGATAAACTTGAAGGAGATAGAATTGGCTTAGTTGTTTTTGCCGGAGATGCATATGTTCAGCTTCCAATAACAACTGATTATTCTGCTGCAAAATTATTTCTTTCAACACTCAATACAAGTTTAATTCCAATTCAAGGAACAAAAATAGGTACTGCAATAGATCTTTGTGTAAAATCTTTCGATCAAGAAAACAATCAAAACAAAGCAATTATCATTATAACTGATGGTGAGAATCATGACGAAGAAGCAATATCATCTGCTAAAAAAGCTAATGAACAAAATATTTTTATTCATACTCTTGGTATGGGATTAGCAAAAGGAGGGCCAATTCCAATTTATAATAAATATGGAAGTACATCAGAATTTAGAAAAGATCGAGATGGAAATATAATTATTACAAAACTTAATGAAAACGTTTTAAAAGAAATTGCTCAAGAAGGAAAGGGAACATATATTAGAGCAAATAATTCAAAATCTGGTTTATCTGTTCTTTTTGAAGAAATTAATAAAATGGATAAAAAAGAAATTGGAACTATGGTATTCACAAATTATAAGGATAGGTTTCAAATTTTTATAGCAACTTCACTGATTCTATTGATTCTTAATCTTTTAATTTTGTCAAGAAAAAACACATGGATAACTACTAATAATATTTTCAAACTATGAAGCAATTAATACTACCATTTTTATTACTTATTACTAGTTTTTCATATTCTCAAAGCAAAAAGAAATTTATAAAAGAGGGTAACAAACTCTATAATGATAGTAGCTATAATATGGCTGAAATGAAGTATAGAAAATCTCTGGAAAAAGATCAAGAATATTTTAATGCTTCCTTTAATTTGGCTGATGCTGTATACAAACAAGAACGATATGACGAATCGACCTCTTTTTTTGAATCACTAAAAGATAATGCAAGAAATGACAAAGAACTAGCTTATATTAATCACAATCTAGGAAATTCATTACTTAAAGAAAATAAAATAGATCTCTCAATCGAAGCCTTTAAAAATTCTCTAAGGCTCAACCCTGATGATGAAGATACAAGATATAATCTTGCTTATGCTCAAAAAATGAAACAACAACAAGAGCAAAAAGATCAACAACAAGATCAAAAAGATCAACAACAAGACCAAAAAGATCAACAACAAGACCAAAAAGATCAACAACAAGACCAAAAAGATCAACAACAAGACCAAAAAGATCAACAAACTGATCAGAAAAAAGATGAAATGAGTAAGGAAGATGCAGAAAAAATGTTAGAAGCTCTTCAGCAGAAAGAAAAAGAACTACAAGAGAAACTTCAAAAGAAAAAAGTTAAAGGACAAAAAATAAAGATTTTAAAAGATTGGTAAATTGAAAAAATTATTTTTAACAATATTTTTATTTTTTGGGTTTTTAATTTTAAAAGCCCAAACACTATCAGTTACGACAGATAAAAACCCAGCTATTGTTGGAGAGCAAATCTTAATAAAGTTTACTGTCAATGCAAAAGCAAAAGAATTTAAATCTCCAAATTTTCAAGGATTAAGAATATTGAGTGGACCTAATTCAAGTTCATCAAGTAGCTATAGTTTTGTAAATGGAGAAAGTAAAAGTGAAATTACAACTACTTACTCCTATTACGTATCAGCATCAAAAGAAGGAAGTTACACCATATCTCCTGCTAGTGTTTATGTTAACAAAAAAAATATTTTAAGCAATCCATTAACTATTAAAGTTGTTAAGGGAAAAAAACAAGAAAATAACAACATTGAAAAAAATCTTTTTATTACTGTTAATACAAGCAAAAAAAATATAATTGTTGGTGAGCAAATTATTGTTAGCTACAAACTTCATACTAGACTTGAGCTTGAAAACACTGAACTCTCACAAATACCTAATCTAAATGGTTTTTGGAAAAAAGATTTAGAATCTTCAAGTAGATTTAAAAGAGAGGTAATTGATGGGGTACCTTACAACACAGCAATAATTAAAAAAACAGTACTTACTGCTCAAAAATCAGGAAAACTAGAAATAGACCCTATAAAGGTTACTTGTTCTATAAGAATAACAAATCAAAGAAACAGGAGAGATCCATTTGCTAATTTTTTTAATTCTTATAATGTAAGAGAAGAAATTATTTCCTCTAAAGCAATTACAATTAATGTTAAAGATTTACCAAGCCCTAAACCAAATAATTTTTTAGGCTCCGTAGGAAATTTTGAGATTTCATCAAAAATTGATAAAAAAGAAATCAATGCAAACGACGCTCTTACTTACACTATAAAACTAACGGGAACTGGAAATATTGAATTAATCAAACCATTTGATATTAACTTTCCCAAAGACTTTGAAGTATATGATCCAAAAGTTACTGAAAAAATATTTCAAGGAGGAATTAAAAGGAGTATAAAAACATTTGAATATCTTTTAATTCCTAGATATGAGGGAGAATATAAAATACCATCTTATGATTTTTCTTTTTTTGATACCAAACAAAAAAAATACATATCAAAATATACTAAAAGTCACAACATTAATGTGCTTAAATCCAGTAATGATGAAGAAACGGTAACATCATTTAATCAACAGAAGGTTGAGAGTATAAATAATGACATAAATTATATAAAAACAAATACATTCTTTGCAGAGAAAGATAACCAAACTATCAAATTAAATATCTTCTATTTTTTATTTTTTCTCCCTTTAATTTTAATGATTATTGTAAGAGCTATCATTTCTTACAAACAAAGAAATCCTCTTAATACATTAGATAAAAAGCATAGGCTTGCAAAAAAAATTGCGTCAAAAAGATTAAAAAAAGCAAACGAATTCATGAAAGATAATAATTTTGACGGATTCTTTGAAGAAATTGAAAAATCATTGTGGGGTTATTTTGCAGATAAATTCAAAGTTGATATTATCAATTTATCTAAAGAGTCCATAGATAATTACTTCACAATAAATGGTATTACTATTGAAATAAAAAACCAATTTATTAATTTACTCAATAGATGTGAACTAGAAAGATATAGTCCAGTTTCAAATAAAAGTGAACAGCTAAGCTCGCTTCTTTCTGAAGCTGAAAAAATAATAATTAATGTTGAAGCAGAATTAAAATGAATAAAATAAGTCTATTTCTTACATTATTAATCTCAATTAATCTTTATGGAAATGATTCACTTTTTGTAAGTGCTAATTCTGATTATGCAAAACAAGAATATAGCTCTGCAATAGAAAAATATCAGGTAATTCTATCTTCAAACCAAGAAAGCCCAGAGCTGTATTACAATCTAGCTAATAGTTTCTTTAAAAATAATGAAATTCATAAAGCAATCTATTACTATGAAAAAACTTTAAAAATTAAGCCTGATTTTGATGATGCAAAAGAAAATCTTGAAATCTGTAATCTTCAATTAATTGATAAAATTGAAGAAATTCCAGAACTTTTCATCACTTCAATTTATAATCAAATTTTAAACTTTTTGACAATTAAAAACTGGATGTATTTGACTTTATTTTTGATATGGATTTCATTTTTATTGTTTGCTTACAATTCTTACACTAAGAAAAATAACAGAGCTGTATTGTTTCTTACATTAATTTCATTTTGCTTGCTTTTTATAACCACAAACAATTATAATCAAAAGACTAATATTAGAGAAGCAATCATATATTCATCGGTAATTGATGTTATGAGCGCTCCATCATTGCAGTCAACAAATCTTTTTAACTTACATATTGGAACAAAAGTTACAGTAGAAGATCAAATTGAGAATTGGGTAAATATTAGACTTGCCAACGGTAAAAAAGGTTGGATTCTAATTGAAAGTCTAAAAGAAATTTAAATCTATTTCTTTTTTATTTATTATTTAAGTATTTATACTCATTCTATTTTATTGTACCCATCTAGTATTTTTAACTTTTAAATTTAACAAATTGTTCATAATTCGTTATATTTGTTACATTCATTAATCACATTTAAAAATTATGAACTTTAAAAACACGTCTATACTTCTAGTTATTTTATTGCTTTTTAGTTTAAATATATATGCTGGAGGACCTAATGATTGGACTACTTATCATTCTGATAATGACATTAAAATTGAATATCAATATACAAATTGTGAATATCAAGAGTTCTTTAATCAAGAATTTGTAATACTACAAATCACTAATTACACTAATAAAGATCTAACTGTTAAATGGAATAATGAAACCTGGTATGATAAAAAATGTATCAATTGTTCAGATAATGCAAATGCTGAAGCACAAAGTGAAATTTTTATAAAAGCAAATGATATTGTCTTGGGTAATTGTAGTGAACAGAACGGTCTACGAATTTTTTCAAAATTTAGTGAAAAAATTGAGGACATGCCTGGAATTAAAAAAATTGTAAAGCTTACAAAATTTAAGCTGAAAAATATAAATATTAGTTATGAATAGATTTTTTACTCTTTTAAGCAAACTAAAGATTGCCCTATTTTTAATCTTTAGTTTATTAGCTTATGAATCTTATAGTCAACAAGCTGGATGTAATGTAATTTTAACCTCAATTAGAGATACAATAGCATGTGGTGAGGTTTTAGATATTGAAGCAATTGGTTTGGGAGGTGTACAGACAGATGATTTTTCAGGAAGTACCTTAAGCGGTCTTTGGCAAAATGTTACTGCCGGTTGGGTTATTGGTGGTCCATGTGGAACCAACCCAAATGGAGGAGCACATTTATGGTTTGGAAATGGATGTGCTATTCCAAGAGCTGCAACAACAGTTCCTGTTGATGCTTCTTGTGGTGGAACAATTTGCTTTGATTTTAGACAAGAAACACAATCTGGAAATTGTGATGGACCAGATTTACAAAATGAAGGAGTTTATTTACAATATAAAATTCCTGGAGGTTTATGGACTGATATTAATTATTTCAGCCCTATTGGATTTCCATATACTGGATGGCAAAATCATTGTTTTCCAATTCCAACACCTGCTCAAATTAATGGAGTACAGTTTAGATGGATTCAAACAAATGCTTCTGGAGTTACTTGGGATTTTTGGGGAATTGATAATGTTGCTATTACAAGTTGTACAAACTTTCAATATCAATGGACTGGTCCAGGTGTAAATGGATTTTCTGGTGACTCAACACAAGTTTCACCAACTGCTGATTCAACAATTTATTCGGTTTTATATACTAATACCGTAAACGACACTTGTTATGACTCTCTAACTGTGTATGTAGAACAACCATCTATTATTGCATCTCTATTTCCTTCTGCTTGTTCAGGTTCTGATACTTTATTTGCTCAAGCTACTATACCTGCAAATTGTTATTATGAACTTGAATGCTGGAATTATCTTCCTCCACCAGGAGCTCAAAATTTGGGATGGCAAGTGCCAAACACAAATCCTCAGCAGTATCACAATATAGATCTAATAGTTAATGGAAGTCTGCAAAGTAATTACACCATGATTGCAGGAGCAAATTACACCTCTGAAGATTATTTAATTCCTGTTACAAACGGCGAAATTATAGATTTACTTTTTACTTCTCTTGGAACAGGAGCTAATGAAGCGATGTATAGACTTTATGATAGTCAAGGAAATTTAGTTACTACACAGGGATTCCCAGGATCAGTTCCGGGTAACTTTACTAACCATACTGTATCTTGTCCTGCAACGGCAACTTACAACTACTCATGGGTCAATCTTACTAGTGGTGGATTTGGAGGGCTAAATGACCCAAATGTACAAAATCCTTTAGCTACTGTTGCACAAGTAACTAATTTTCAAGTTACTGCTTATGATTCATTAAACCCACAATGTATTGCCATTGATACAGTTACTGTTTTACCAAATCTTAATAACATTACTGGTACAATGACTGGAAACAATAATATATGTACTGGTGATACTGTTCAATTAGATTTTGTACTTAATGGCCTACCTCCATTTGATTTGATACTTGATGTTACAGATGTAAACGGATTAACAAATATTTTAAACTTTCAACTTGACGCTAATGGTTTACTTTCTGCCAATGGACAACCTGTAACTTTTGTTCCAACTGTGAGTACTACCTACTCTATATTGAGTCTTTCCGATATTACTGGGTGTCCTGGATCTATTAACAACCCAGCTCTTGTAGTGACAGTTAATGATTATCCCTCTCTAAATGTTAGTACTGTAAATCCAATTATTTGTCAAGGCCAGAGTACTATTCTAGATTTTAATCTTACAGGAACTCCAAACTTTTTTGTAAATGGTACATTTGGTTCGGTGCCTACAAGTTTAACTTTAGATGCAAATGGAAATGATGCAAATGGAAACCCAATTAGTGTATCACCAAATACAACCACAACATATTCATTTAATGATATTACTGGTAATTATGGATGTTCATCAGCACTAAGTAACAGTATAACAATCACCGTAAATCCAGCTATTAACGCTGGTAATAATGCGTTTTTATCCTTATGTTCAGATGATGTAAATACATATGCTTTACAAAACCTTATTGGCCCTGGACAAGACACAACTGGATATTGGACAACTGCAAGTGGAAGTATTCTCCCAGTTAATCCAAATTATACTTTTAATCCTCAAACAATGCCGGCTGGTAATTACACCTATACTGTTGAAGGTGCTCCATGCCCTCCAGATTTAGCTACTGTTAACATCACATTTGTAAATCCACCATTTTCAGGATTTGCAGCTAATCAAGAAGTTTGTTTAAGTAATTATAACGGTGCAAACACATTTAACCTAAATACATTACTAACAAGTGCTGACCCTGGTGGTGTATGGTCATATGGTGGTGCAATTACTCCTGCACAAATAGACCCTGTTGTTTATGGTGCTGGCACTCATGTATTTGAATACGAAGTTTTTGGAATTGCTCCTTGTAATGATATGACTACAACTGCAACCTTAACAATTAATCCAACTCCTGTTGTTGCAAACTTTACTACAAATATTCCTGTAGTAAATCAAGGATTTGATGTTGATGTAATTGTAGATATGGCAGTTGGTTCTCCTCCATTTACTGTAACTGTTGTGGATGATGAAACTCCTCAAAATACTCACACGATTAACATTAATCCACCAAATATGACTGGTTTGGTAAATGTTATTCCAAATAACATCCCAATTACAACATATTCTATAACAAATCTTGTAGATGGCAAAGGATGTTTAGCAGAGGTAGGTAACCCTCCTAATAATACAACTCAAGTTATTGTTGATCCTTATCCTTTTATAGACCCTTTTACAACTTCAACTCCTGTTATTTGTGAGGGTGATAATGCATCCATTTCTGTTATCTTGACTTTAGGAGAAGCACCTATCACTATTGATTATTCTTACAATGGAAATAATTACCAATATGTGTTAGGAAGTTTAGGGCAAATTACACCTATAGCAGCAACGATTCCTCTTGATTTGTCAGGATTACAGATAGGAAGTAACCAAATTACAATAAATAGCCTAACAGATCCAAATGGAGTTACAACGCCTACTAATCAGTTACCTGCACCAATCTTTGTAACTGTTAATGCTAATCCTGATGTTGATTTTACAACATCAACACCAGAAATTTGTTTTAACGATCCTGCAAGACTTGATTTTAATTTCTTGGCTGGTAGCCCACCATTTTCAATTGACTATTCAATAAATGCTACAAATCAAACTCCAATTACTTTAAATGGAAGTGGTAATCAACAATATACAATTACTCCTGCACCTGTTGTTGGGTTGAATAGCTATGATGTAATAAAGGTAACTGATGGAAATGGTTGTGAGAGTATTCCTAATCCTTCTAATGCCTCTATTTTAGTTAATCCTACGCCTGAAGTAAATATTACTGTTAGTGGAACTAATCCAATATGTGAAGGACAAAATTCTGAACTATTTTTTCCTGTTATATCTGGAACACCTCCTTTTAATGTGAATTATTTAGCTGGAGGATCTACATTAAATACTAATATCGATGGTTCTGGTAATCTTACAACTGGTGGACCTATGATTATTTCTCCAAACACAACAACTACTTATACTTTAACATCTCTAACTGACGCTAAAGGCTGTACAAATACATTATCCAACAGTGCAACTTTAACTGTTAATGAAATTCCCAACGTAATTGTAAGTGGTGATACAGAAATTTGTAATCAAGATGAAACACCTCTATTTTTCACATTTACATCGGGAGTTGCTCCTTGGACAGTAAGTTATAATGTTGCTTCAACTCCAGGAACTGTGACTCTCTATAATACAAATGATACTTTATTAGTTAGTCCAAATATCACAACTACCTATACATTTACAAACATCAGTGATAATAATTGTTCTTCAACACTAAATGAGCAAGCAACAATTAATGTCAATCCACTACCACAAGCAG
>Ga0208763_1000019_pt1 | contig 40579 bp, 34 predicted proteins | sample ETNtaG_20_FD_185756 | JGI IMG/M metagenome (GOLD analysis project Ga0208763, IMG submission 185756) | Marine microbial and viral communities from oxygen minimum zone, Eastern Pacific Ocean - ETNP201306PF45B (SPAdes) (version 2) | ecosystem: Environmental > Aquatic > Marine > Oceanic ... | reverse complement strand
ATTTAGGTCAATATAAACCAAATGAGTTTGCAATTGGCTCATCATATTCTAGAAAACTTTCTGATCAATTTTCTCTTGCAATATCAGGTCGGTATATTTATTCTAATCTTACAGGAGGTCAATCTGCTGGTGGAATTGCTACTAATGCAGGTCAATCAATAGCTGCTGATGTAGCTGGATATTACGTTAGAGATATTAGAATAGCAAAAAATGATATGCAACTTGCTTTTGGAGCTAATATTTCTAATATTGGAAATAAAATTTCTTATACAGAAACCTCTACTCGAGACTTTATTCCAATAAATTTAAGATTAGGTACAGCTCTTAATGCAGATTTGGATGAGTATAATAAAATTAGTTTTGCTTTTGATATCAATAAACTATTAGTTCCTACACCTCCTATTTACAATGATTCAATACCCGATCAAATTGATTTTGGTAAAGACCCAAATGTATCTGTTGTTAGTGGAATTTTTCAATCTTTTGGTGATGCTCCAGGTGGTTTTAATGAGGAAATGAGAGAGATTAATTTTTCATTAGGAACGGAATATTGGTATAATAATCAATTTGCTATTAGAGCGGGGTATTTTAATGAGCATAATACTAAGGGAGGGAGAAAGTTTTTTACTTTTGGTTCAGGAGTAAAGTACAATGTTTTTGCTCTAGACTTTTCATATTTAATTAATGCAAGTAGAGCTATTAATGGAAATAATCCTCTTGCAAATACAATGAGATTTACTCTTACATTTGATTTTGGTCAAATGCAAAATGTAATATAAATGAACTACAGAATAGGATTTGGTTATGATGTTCATCAGCTAGTTTCTGGAAGAGATTTTTGGCTTGGAGGAATCAAGATTCCATTTGACAAAGGTGGTTTAGGTCACTCTGATGCCGATGTTTTAGTTCATGTGATTTGTGATGCTTTACTTGGGGCCGCTAATATGGGAGATATTGGTAAACATTTTCCAGATAGTTCTGAAGAATTTAAAGACATTGATAGTAAAATTCTTCTTAAAAATGTTGTTGAGCTAATTAGAAAAAATAATTTTGAAATTGTAAATATTGACTCAACAGTGTGTTTACAGTTACCCAAATTAGCACCATTTATTGATACAATGAAATTAGAGTTATCTAATTGTATGGGTATTGATGTTAATGATATTTCAATTAAAGCAACTACTACTGAAAGATTAGGGTTTGTAGGTCAAGAGAAGGGCATATCTGCATACGCAACTGTATTAATTAATAAAATTAGGATCTCTTAAATAGACATTGATCATTGCTTTAGCACATACATTGTTTTCATTATCAATAGCTTGAACTTCATTACTTATCTCATACTTTCCATTATTTTTTAGACCCTTTTTTATTTCTTCAATCTCTTTATTTGAAATTTTAAAATTTAAGTAAAGATTAGAAGTTGCTGGATTTAAATATTGTATATCTGCATTTTTTACCCATAATATTAATTTTTTCTCTTTGAAAATATGATAATACATTATTGGAAAATATGGGTCGCAAGCTGAAAAAATACTACCTCCAAAAATACTCTTGTTATAATTGATATTAAGAAAGGATTTTTTTAAAACCACATCCATTTGTTTATAATCTGGAGATATTTTTTTTACAGAAATTCTATTAAAAAAAAGCGGGGGGTATAAATTTAAAGCAAGTCTTAGAAAAAACCTTCTAAAATCCATATATAGCGGAAGTTATTATTTAACAGGGCAGAATTCACCCTTTTCTTCAAAATATTGTAATGCATCAACCATCCTAAGTGCTTCGTCAATATTTCTTACAAGGGTAAAATGATTGACTAGTTGATGCTGAACAATTCCTTGTTTATCTATAAGAAATAAACCTCTATAGGGAATCATTGGTCCAGTTGCTATCAGTTGCCCTTCTTCATCTAATTCATAATCGCCAGCAAGAGTTCCATAATTAGCATTAATAGTTTTTGTAAAATCTGAAATTAAGGTATAGGTTATTCCTTCAATTCCACCTTTTGCTTTTGGAAGATCTAGCCATGCTAAATGAGATTCTTCTGAGTCTGTTGAGCAGCCAACAACTTCAACATTTTTGGATTTAAATTGATTTAGTCTATCTTGGAAATCATGAAGTTCAGATGGACAAATGCCTGAAAAATCTTTGGTGTAAAAAAATAGAAGAACATATTTTTTACCAATAAATTGTTCGATATTGTAATTTCTTTCAACTGATTTTCCATTAACAACTGCTGTTGCAGAAAATTTCGGGGCTTTTTTACCTACTAGTATAGACATATTTTTTTTTACAAATTTACCGTAAATCTATTTTAAAATCTATCCAAATTCATAATTTTCTTCCAAACATTTATAAAGTCTTCAACGAATTTATCTTTTGAATCACTACATGCATATGATTCAGCTATAGCTCTTAGTTGAGAATTTGAACCAAATATTAAATCCGCTCTAGTGGCTGTCCATTTTATATCATTAGTTTCTCTATCTCTTCCTTCAAACATATTTGTGTTTTCTATTGCCTTCCATTCAGTGCTCATATCCAATAAATTCAAAAAGAAATCATTTGTTAACGAGCCAGGACTATTAGTTAGTACACCATGTTTTGAATTACCATAATTTACATCCAGTACTCTCATTCCTCCAAGCAATACAGTCATTTCTGGAGCAGTTAAGGAAAGTAGATGTGATTTGTCAAGTAATAATTCTTCATCTTTTATGTGATTACTTGAGGAGTAGTTTCTAAATCCATCTGCTTTAGATTCTAGAACAGCAAAAGATTCAATATCTGTTTGATCTTGTGAGGCATCATTTCTTCCTGGTACGAATTCAATATTTTTTTCTATGCCAGAAATTCTAGATGCATTTTCAATTCCAACATAACCAGCTAATACTATTAGGTCAGCAAGAGAGATTTTACTTGTATTAGAATTATTAAAAGAATCTTTAATCTTTTTTAGTTGATCAAGTACTTTTTTAAGTTTTTTTGGCTGATTAACTTCCCAGTTAATTTGAGGTTCTAGAGCAATTCTAGCTCCATTTGCACCTCCTCTTTTGTCTGTACATCTAAAAGTTGAGGCTGATGCCCAAGCTGTAGAAATCAGTTCAGAATTACTTAAGCCAGACTCAATAATACCTTTTTTAAGTGATTCAATATCATTTTTGTTTACAAGATTATAATCTACTTTTGGAATAGGATCTTGCCAGATTAATTCCTTTGTTGGGACTTCTGATCCCAGATATCTAGAAATAGGTCCCATATCCCTATGAGTTAATTTATACCATGCTCTTGCAAAAGCATCTTCAAATTCATTTAGATTTTGATGAAATCTTTTAGAAATTTTAAGATACTCAGGGTCTGTAATTAGTGCAAGATCAGTTGTAGCCATCATAGGAGCATGAGTCATGTTTGGATCGTGAGCATCAGGAACCGTATCAGTTGCTTCACCATTTCTTGGAGCCCATTGTTGAGCGCCTGCAGGACTTTTTACTAATTCCCATTCATACCCAAATAATGTGTCAAAATAACTATTGTCCCATTTAATTGGTGTATGAGTCCAAGCACCCTCCAATCCACTTGTAATTGTGTCAACACCTTTTCCTGATTTATATGAGTTTTTCCAGCCAAACCCCATTTCTTCAATGGATGCACCTTCCGGTTCTGCTCCAACATGAGCAGGGTCTCCTGCACCATGAGCTTTACCAAAAGTATGACCTCCGGCAATTAAGGCTACAGTTTCTTCATCATTCATAGCCATTCTTGCAAAAGTTTCTCTAATATCTCTTGCTGATGCTAGAGGATCTGGTTTGCCATTTGGTCCTTCAGGATTAACATATATTAATCCCATTTGAACTGCCCCAAGTGGATTGTCTAGTTCTCTATCTCCAGTATATCTTTTATCTTCTAACCATTCAGTTTCTGGTCCCCAATAAATATCTCCTTCGGGTTCCCAAATATCTTCACGTCCACCACCAAAACCATAAGTTTTGAAACCCATAGATTCTAAAGCACAGTTTCCTGTAAGTATCATTAGATCTGCCCAAGAAATTTTCTTGCCATATTTTTGTTTGATTGGCCACAATAATCTTCTTGCTTTATCAAGATTTCCGTTATCTGGCCAACTGTTTAATGGAGCAAATCTTAAAGTTCCAGAACATGCTCCACCACGTCCATCTCCAACTCTGTAAGTTCCAGCGCTATGCCAAGCCATTCTAATGAAAAATGGTCCATAATGTCCATAATCTGCAGGCCACCAATCTTTTGAATCCGTCATTAAATCATAAAGATCATTTTTTAATTCATTTAGATCTAGACTTTTAAATTCTTTGGCATAATCAAAATCATCATTCATTGGATTAGTCAACGAAGAGTTTTGGTGAAGAATTTTTAAATTTAGTTGATTAGGCCACCATGTAGAATTATTTCTAGAACCTGCTTTTGTATGTTTTGGCTTATCAAAGCCATATGGGCATTTCCCTTTTTCGTTAGAATCTTCTTGCATTTGTTTATTATTTATAGTTATAAAAATATTGATTTTTTAAAAAAAAATCATGCTTTTAAATCTTAAAATCATTCTAAATTATAATTGAGAAAAAGTGTTTATTTTTTTTGAGATAGTATAATTAATCTGTCAGAATTTTGAGCATCAAATTCATTTAAAGAATAGTTTCCAAATAAATTTATGATTTTCATATTTGCATTTTTTATCATGAGGTTGAAGTCATAAAGTGTCAAAGCTCTAACTTTTTCCTGAAAATTTAATATTGTTTTTTGATCTTCAACTTTAATTTTTTTGATAATATAATTGCCGTCGTATTTTCTTTCTATTGTAAATTTAATATTATCAATTTCTTTTATTTCAAATTTTACTAGTGAATTAATAACTTTTTTTACGTTCATAAAATCAATTAATAGTAACCCCTCTCTTTTTAAATTATTTGACATCGAATTAATTGCAATCTGTTCATCATTTAAGTCGTCAAAATATCCAAATGAAGTAAAAAGATTTGTAACTAAATCAAAATGATGTTTTTTAAAAACTGAACGCATATCGTGAACGAAAAAATCTAATTTTTCATTGCTATAATTTTTGGCAAATTCAATGCTTTTTTGTGATAAATCAGTTCCTATTACCTCAAAACCTAGTTCATTAAAGTATTTGGCATGTCTACCTTTTCCACAGGCAACATCTAAAATTTTACCATCTTTAAATTTTAGTTGATTAATTATATTTCTTAAGAAAAAGATTGCTTCACTTGTGTCTCTGTTCTTGTAAAGAATATGATAGTATTTTGAATTAAACCAATCTTCAAACCACTCCATTACAAATTTCTTTGCCTTATTGCTTCATATGTAATTACACCTGCAGCTACAGATACGTTTAAAGAAGAAATTTTTCCATTTATTGGTATTTTAACCTTTTTATCACACATTTTTAGGAACTCAGATGAAATACCATCTTCTTCAGATCCTAATATTATAGCTGTTGGAATATTGAAATTGGCATCGTATAATTCATTTTGTGTTTTTTCTGTACATGCTAATACTTGTATTCCTGAATCTTTTATGAATTGTAGGCTGAGCTTTAGGTTCCATGTTCTACATATTGGAATTTTGTGTAATGCTCCAGATGATGTTTTGACTGCATCTGCGTTTAGAGCAGCACTATTTTGTTCTGGAACTAATATTGTATGAACCCCAGCACATTCAGCTGTTCTTGCAATCGCTCCAAAATTTCTTACATCGGTAATTCTGTCTAGTACCAGAATTAGTGGAACTTCTCCATTTTCATAAATTTGAGGAATAATATCTTCTATTTTGTGCAGATCAATTGGAGAAATAAAAGCAAAAACTCCTTGATGATTTTTTTTTGTTAGTCTATTTATTTTCTCAATTGGAACATGCTTGTAATTTATTCTTCTCATTCTCACTAGTTTCCACAGTTGAGCAAAAGAATCGTTATGCAAACCTTTCTGAATAAAAAGTTTATCAATAGTTTTACCTGCTTCTATGGCCTCAATAATTGCATGAATACCAAAGATGAAGTTTTTTTCACTGTTATTCATTCAATTGGGGAGTATCTAAAATGTCTTCTTCAAAACCAATGCTGTTTTTGCCAGAAGATATTTTAATTATGTCTTTGTCAATTTTATTAAATTCTTTTGATGATTTATTAAAATGATTTACAACTGTCCTAATAGTTTTTCCTAAACTATCGTGTGCATCTTTATATGCATTCATATGGTTAGATAATTTTTCTATGTTTTTTTGAATATCTTCAATTGATCTTTCAACTTTCATATTGTGTAATGCTTTAACAGTAATTTGTAGCATTGGAAATAAGCTCATTGGAGAAACAATCATCACTTTTTTTGTGTAAGCGTATGAAACTAAATCTTTAGAGTTAATTTTTAATGTACCAACTCGACTATTTAATAAATCTTGATATAGACCATCTGCTGGAATAAACATATATGCATAATCGGTAGTCTTCTCATTTGGTCGTATATATTTTGAAGTTTCATCAATTCTTTTTTTAATATCTTCTTTAAAAGATTTTTCAAGATTTTCAATCTCCATTTTATCTTCACTCTCAATCATTTTGTTATAGTTGTCCAATGAGAATTTTGCATCAATTGGAATGATAAAATCACCAACTTTGACAATAGCATCTACAGCTTCTCCACTGTTAAAGCTATATTGCATACTAAAAAGTTCTGGCGGCAAAACATTTGATAAAAGATTTTCAAGTTGTATTTCACCTAAAATTCCTCTTTGTTTTTGATTGCTTAATATTTTTTCGAGAGTTTTCATTTGGTTTGCAAAACCCAATACTTGTTCATTGGTGCCTTTAATTTTTTCGAGCTCAGAAGTAACTTCTTTAATTACTTTATTTGAAGATTCAAATTGTTTTTGCATATCTTCTTTAGAGTTTTCTTGATATGCATATATGCCTTTATTTATGTCCGTAAGTTTTTTCTCAATTTCTTGTCTGCTTTTTTCTGAGTTTTCACCAACTTCTTTTCTAATTTCTTGAATTTCTTGTCTTAGTGAATTATTTAACTGAATTAATAGCTCTTGTGATGTATTGTCCTTTTCTTTTTTTTTGAAAAAAAGTAGTGCAAATCCAATTATAAGTATTAGCAGTATTATAATTTCCATAGGCTATAAAATTAATACGAAAGTACCAATTGCTACTTCGTTAAACAAGTCAATCACATCTTTATTTTTCATTCTTACACATCCATGCGAGGAAGGAATACCTATTCTTCCTTCTTCAGAAGTTCCGTGAATGTATATATACCTTTTATAAGAATCAATGTTATCTCCTTTATTGATTCCATTTTCTAAACCTTCTAGCCATAAAATTCTTGAAGTTATATCATCAGTTTTGCTTGTTGTAGTATCAGAAAAAATTTTTGCAATTTGACCATAAAATACTCTTCCGATCATTCTTCCATTAACAGGGGTTTTGTGTCCGTATTTAGAATTTATTTTGTGTAAACCAGTTGGGGTTTTGTTACTTCCCATTTGATTTCCAATTCCGTATTTAGATGTTGATATATCGTATGTTTCAATTATATCTTTTGATTGAATTCTATACATCTTTTGATTTTCAATAGAAACAAATAACAAGTTGTCATATTTTATATTCTTGTTTAAGTAGTTATCGATCTTAGTTATAATTTCTGTCTGACTGTATGAGTTCAAACAAAGTAAAAACGTAAATGAAAAAATATATTTTAGACCCATATAATTTCTTCTTTTTTTAATTCTCTTAAAATTTTGTTAGTCTTTGAAAAGTGCTTGCATCCAAAAAATCCACGATATGAAGAAAGAGGAGAGGGATGCGATGATTTTAGAACAAAATGATTTTTTAAATCAATGTTTTTCAATTTTTCTTCAGCATATTTCCCCCAAAGTATAAAAACAAGATTACTTTTTCTTTTAACTAATTCAGTAATTATTTTAGTTGTGAATATTTCCCACCCCTGGTTTTTATGAGATGATGGCATATTCTCTCTTACTGTTAAAATAGAATTAAGAAGTAGAACTCCTTGATTTGCCCAGTTTTTAAGGTCTACATTATCGGTTTTTACATTTAGATCATTAGAAAGTTCCTTTAGAATATTTATTAATGAAGGTGGTTTCTGAGTTTTGTCATCCACTGAAAATGCAATTCCATTTGCTTGATTTTTTCCATGATAAGGATCTTGACCTATAATTATAACTTTCAAATTATTGTACTCAACTTTGTTTATGGCTTCAAAAACTTGTTTTTTATTGGGATATATTTTGTGATTTTTATATTCTGAATCTAAAAAACAAATCAGGTCTTTAAAGTAATTTTTATCAAATTCTGTTCTTAGAATATTCTGCCATTTTTTAGAAAAAATTAAATTTAAATCCATCTTTGCTTTTATCAACATCAAATATATATAACTATGACTTTTAATATTTATTTTTAGAAAACAAAACCGTATTTTTGCAAAAAAAACATGAAAAAAATACTATTTATTTTTAGTTTGTTTACAATTATAGCACTACTAAGTTCATGTGGCATGTATAAAGAACCGTGTGAAGGGGTTAGTAGTATTGAAATAAAATCTGATAAAAAAATCTAAAATTGGGTTCAAAGGAAGTATTAAAAAAATGGTCAAGTGTAAGCTTGGATAACGGAAAAAGTAAATTAGATAAATCTGATTTATCACAAAATGATAAAAGAAGAAAGCCTAAGTGGTTAAAAGTAAAATTACCAACTGGAGAAGCTTTCAAGAAGGTAAGAGAAATCACAAAATCTAGAAATCTTCATACTATATGTGAAAGTGGTAACTGTCCAAATATGGGAGAATGTTGGGGAGCAGGTACTGCAACCTTTATGATACTCGGAAACATCTGCACTCGTTCATGTGGTTTTTGTAACGTCAAAACTGGTCGTCCATTAGCAGTTGATACTTTAGAACCTCTTAAAGTTGCGAGATCTATAAAATTAATGAAGGTTAAACATGCTGTTATTACTTCTGTGGATAGAGATGATTTAAAAGATGGAGGGGCAAGTATATGGGTTGAAACAATTAATACAATAAGAAAAGTTAATCCAAATACCACTATGGAAACATTAATTCCTGATTTTAAAGGAAAATTAAAAGACATTCAGCCAATAATTGATGCAAAACCTGAAGTTGTATCACATAATTTAGAAACAGTGAGAAGTTTAACTAGAAAGGTTAGAATTCAAGCTAAATATGATAGAAGTCTTGATACATTAAGATATTTATATGAGGGAGGTATTCGTACTAAATCTGGAATTATGTTGGGTCTTGGAGAAACTGAAGAAGAGTTAATTCAATCTATGAAAGATTTGCGAAATGTTGGTGTGAAAATTTTAACACTTGGCCAATATTTACAGCCTTCAAAAAAACACTTACCTGTTGTTGAATTTATAACTCCTGAAAAATTTGCATATTTTAAAGAAGTAGGTTTGTCTCTAGGATTTGAGCATGTTGAGAGTAGTCCTCTTGTTCGCTCTTCTTATCACGCCGAAAAACATATTTAGCGTCTTAATATATTTACTAAAGTTCTTGTAATTTCATATTACATATATTTCTATAATTGCTATATTTGTTATCTACAATATTTTAAACTGATTTAGCATGAAATTAAAATTTACTCTGTTATTACTAATTTTTTCAATCTGTTCTTTTGTGTCATTTTCTCAACATCATAATTGTGGAAGTCATGATGGATATTTAGAAGAGCAAAAAGATAAGTTCCCACAATTTTATAAAAGTTTAGAAGATAAAAACATTCAACTTGAAGAGCAGAATGCAAAGCTTTTAAGTAAAATTTCATCAGATCAAAAATCTTCTGAAAAAAAGATTATTCCTGTTGTAGTTCATGTTATTCATAACTTTGGTAGCGAAAATGTAACAGATGCGCAAGTACACGATGCAATTAGAGTTTTAAATGAAAATATAAATGGGCAAGATCCACAATTTGTAAGCAGAACACCTGATGTTTTTGCTGCGGTTGTTGGTAAACCAAATTTAGAATTTAGACTAGCAACAAAAGATCCTCAAGGAAATCCAACATCAGGAATAAATAGAATTCAATCAGAAATGACACAAGTCCAAAATCCTCGTGATCAAGTTAAGGCTATGAGTTATTGGAATTCTTACCAATATTTAAATATTTGGGTAGTAAAATCATTACCTACTGAAAATGGAGGAGTGTTACTTGGTTATGCTCAATTCCCTTTTTCTGGAAGTATGTCAACAGATGGTGTTGCTATTATTGCTAATCAGTTCGCAAGTACATCTTCATCAACTTTAACTCATGAAGTAGGTCATTGGCTAGGCCTAAGACATGTTTGGGGTGATGCTGTTTGTGGTGATGATGGTGTAGCAGATACTCCACCACAAAGATATTCAAATGGTTTTGGAGATAACCCAGGACCTTTACCTACAACAAATTCTTTTCCATATCATGTTGGTTTGCAAAATCAAGGATGCATAGCTGATTCTTTAAATTGGGCAGGAGAGATGTTCATGAATTACATGGATTATACCGATGATCAATATTGTACGATGTTTACAGAAGGTCAAGTTAAAGTATTTAATTCAGTTTTAGATCCTGTAGACGGTGGTGTAGGCTTTAGAGAATACATGTGGCAAGAAGAAAATCTTATAGCAACTGGTACAGACGAAGGAGCTTTACCACCTACATGTAATAAACAAGCTGATTTTCAAGAAGGATTTGGAAACACATCTGTTTGTTTAGGAGAAGAGGTGTGGTTTAAGTCAAATAAATCAATGTTTGGCTCATCTATTACTTCAGTTCTTTGGGATTTAGATGATGGAAATACAAGTAGTGTAGAAAATAATTATCTACATACATATAACCAAGCAGGTGTTTATAATGTTTCACTTACAATTAATTATAATGAAGAGACACAAGTTACTTCGGATAATTTATCTGCTTTAGATCTTTCAAGTGCTACATCTTATGATTCAACAATTACTCAAATTATAGTGCAAGGATCACAAGCTGAATTAAATGCTATGAATGCATCAAATATTACTACACATCCTATAGATAGTCTTGGAATATATTTTGGTTTAGAGGGTACAACTTTTTACAGAGGATATGTAGATAAAGTAACCTATACGGCATATTACAATAATTCATGTTCCTCAACAAAAGTAAAAGAAGCATTTATTTCAGTTAATCCAACAACTGCAACAAATTCTGCATCTTCTTACAGTTACGGATTTGAGAATGCCGATGATTTAGTTAATGATTGGAGAGTTGTTAGTGCAAATGAAAATCCAAGTGAATGGGCATTCAATACCAGCTCAATGAGTTCTTGGGAGTGGTTTGATGGAAATAATAATGCTTGTGTAATGATGTCATCTAAGGATGGATCTAGCTTAACAGTAGAAAATTTAATTTCACCATCATATAATTTAAGTGCATACTCAAAGCCAGCCATCAAGTTTAAGTATACTGGTGCAGCTGTAAATACATTTCCTACAAATGAAGTTAGTGTATACTACACTACAGACTGTGGAAACAATTGGGCATTTCTAGGAAAATTAACAAATCTTCATGTAGCTAGAGCTGGATTATACACATCAAATTATGCTCCAAATGGAGATTGGCAAGATACTGTTATGACAAAAAATGCTTTAAAAAATGATAATGTTCAATTTAAATTTGAATACTCTAATAATGGCGCAAGTAATAATTTTTATTTAGATGATATTGAAATAGGAGAAGAAGATAATCTCTTGAAAGATAATATTGAGCCTTTAACTAGAATTAATGTATTTCCTAATCCATCTTTAGGTGATGTGAATATTGTTGTATCTAATGTTAAGGATAGAAATCTAACTGTAACATTAGTTGATATTCTTGGAAATGAGGTTAAAAATGTTTTTGAAGGTCAAGCATATCAAAACAATATCCAAATAACAACAAATTTAAATTCTTTAGATAAAGGAATTTATTTTATAAATGTTTCAGATGGAAATACTATCTTGAATATCGATAAACTTATTTTAAATAAGTAAACAGAAAGAATATTAAATAAAAAAAAGGTGCTTAAAATTAGCACCTTTTTTTTTGTAAAGTTTTAAGCTCTATTCATAAATCTAACTGAATTGCTTGCCTAAGAAATTTTGTAATTAGAATTTTTTTATCTCTAAATTTTTATTTGATAAAACACCGTAGCTGCAATGTTGAATCCAGTCTCCAGTATTAATATATTTTGCTTTTGAATCTATATTTTCAATAGTGGGAGAATGTAGATGACCAAAAACATAGTAGTCAATTGGATTATTTTTTTGCTTTTTTTTACAATAGTTAATTAAATGCTCATGATTATTACTTGTCTTCTTCATGTTTTTTCTTCTACTAGCATTTGACCATAAATGAGCTAAACTTACACCAAGATTAGGATGAATTCTAGAGAAAAGCCACCTACATATATTTGATTTAAATATTTTCTTAATTAATTTAAAAGAAATATTTCCACTACCTAAACCATCACCATGGCAAACTAAAATTTTCTGATCGTTTTCTTCAATTAGTATTTCATTTTCAAAAACATTGAGGCCAATTTCTTTTTGAAAATAATCATTTACCCACATATCATGATTTCCTACAATGAAATTAATATTAATTCCTTGGTCACACATTTCCGCAAGCTTACCTAGAACTCTAACAAAACCTTTTGGAACTACTTTTTTATATTCATACCAAAAATCAAAAATATCACCGACTAAATAAATTGCTTTTGCATCTTTTTCTATAGTGCAAAGCCAAGAAATAATTTTTCTCTCTCGTGTATGACTATCTTTTAAGTTTGGAGATCCTAGATGGAAATCTGAGGCAAAATAAATTTTATCCTTTTTCAAAATATCTAATCTAATTTTTTTCTAATTAGTTCATTGGTAAGTTTTGGATCTGCTTTCCCTTTTGAAAGTTTCATAACCTCACCGATAAACAATCCCATAAGTCCTTTTTTCCCAGCTCTGTACTCATCTACCTTATCAGGGTATTTTTCAATAACTTGATTAATCAAGTTAGTTAAAGTTTCTGTATCGCTTTCTTGTAACCAATTGTTATTAATAGCAATTTGTTCAGCAGTTAAATTTGAATCAATCAATAATGGGAAAATCTTTCCTGTTGCTACAGAATTACTAACTTTATTTTGATCAATTAACGCAATAAGTTCAGCAATATTTTTTGGACTGATACTAAAATCTTTAATTGATGTTGCATTTTCATTCAAATATGATTTAATTGCTCCATTCATAAAGTTTGCAGCAGCTTTATAATTATTAGTATGTTTACAAAGCTGAGTATAAAAAATTGCCGTATTTCTGTCTTCTATTATAATCTTTGCATCATAATTTGATAGCTTAAATTCAGAAGTAAATTTTTCTAATAATTCTTTTGGCAGGGGAGGGAGTGAATCTTTAATATCATCAATATATTTTTGACTAATAATTACAGGCTGAAGATCAGGCTCTGGGAAATACCTATAGTCATTAGCTTCCTCCTTATGTCTTTGAGATAGTGTATTGCCAGTTGCTGCATTAAACCCTCTAGTTTCGTGAATAACCTTTTTTCCATTTTCTAAAACATCAATTTGTCTATTTATTTCAAAGTCAATAGCATTCTTAACATTTCTAATGGAGTTCATGTTTTTAACTTCAACTTTTGTTCCAAATTTTTCCTCACCTTTAATTCTTACAGAAACATTGGCATCACAACGTAAACTACCTTCTTCCATATTCCCATCACAGATATCTAAATACCTTACTAATTTTCTGATTTCAGTGAGATATTGGTAAGCTTCATTAGAAGATCTGATTTCAGGCTCTGAAACTATTTCTAGAAGCGGTACACCAGCTCTGTTTAAATCAACAAGGCTGTTAAAAGGATCTAAATCATGAATGCTTTTTCCAGCATCCTCCTCCATATGTATTCTTGTGATATTTATTTGTTTAATATTGTCATTATCATCAGAAATTTCAATAAATCCACCATTACAAATTGGTGTTTTGTCTTGTGTAATCTGGTATCCCTTTGGAAGATCCGCATAAAAATAATTTTTTCTAGCATATTCATTTTTTTCTCTAATCTTTGCATTAACAGCAATACCTAACTTAACAGCATACTCAATCACTTTTTCATTGCTAACAGGCAAAGTTCCTGGGTGACCCTGAGTTATCACTGAAGTTTTTGAGTTAGGCTTTGCACCATATACATTTTCATCATTTGAATATGCTTTAGTGTTCGTTTTAAGTTGTGCATGAACTTCTAATCCAATTACTGCTTCATATTTATCGTTGATAAGACTCATCTATTTGAAAATAATTTTATTTGTACTAATCAATTTACTTTTATTAAAAAATTTAAAAAGATATATTCCATCGCTGATGTTTTTTCTTTCTAAAATAGATGTTTGATAATCTAAATTTTCACTAGTAACAACCCTGCCAAAAATATCACATATTTCTAATCTAGTTGCAATTTTGTTTTTAATAATAAAAGTTGAAGATATTGGATTTGGGTAAACAGAAATTATATTTTCAACTTCATTTGTATTTGTAGAGGAGTTATTAAGTTCAAAAACATACAGACCAGTTTGCATGTCAGAAACAAGTACGTTTCCAGATTCTAGATACGGATAAACTCCCCAAGCCCCTCTGTATGAGATGTGATCATTTGGTAGATAAGTGTCGTAACTATTTACTTGAATAGGGTTTGAGGGGTCACTTATATTAAAAACTCTAAGCCCGTCATGATAATACGCTATATATAAAAGATCACCCTTAATAATTCCGTTGTGAGCCATTGAGTTTGGGTCAACATTTGAGCTAAAAGTAGATAGAACACTTATATTAGAAAAATCACTTACGTCTAATATTTTCACATCATATCCATGATTTTCATCTTGCATCGCATATATATTTCCATCATCAGTTAGCCATCCAGAGTGATTATAGCCGGCATCTGGATAAGATGTAAAAGAAGCAAGTTCGTTGGGAATATCACCATTATTATTTACCATAGAAAAATCCATGATTCTTAAACCATCATTCCCACAATTCAAAAAAGCAGTATCATTAATGACATATGCATCATGTACATGTCCGACATCATTATATGTATAGATTAATATTGGATTTATAGGGTTTGATAAAGTAAATACCTCCATGGCATCTCCTGTTGCACATGCATAAAGTTTAGCAGTTGCTGTATCTATAAAAATATTATGTACCCTGTTGAGTAAATTATTTGAATCATAAACGGTATTAACAGAATTCGGAAGATCGGTAATATCAACTATTTGAAGTGTTGATGGTGAACCTTCATCACAAACTATGTATAAATAGCCGTTATAATCATGGTAGTCTCTGTGAATAACTCCAGCACCAGTGTATGCCCCGGCAACAAAAGCAACTTCAATAGCATTTTGTGGGTCGGAAACATCAAAAAAATGAGAACCAGCAGTTGATCCAATTATTGCAAATTCTTTTCCATTAATATTTACTCCCCAGATTTCATTATAAGTATTGTTGTATGCATTAGAACCAATGAGTGTTGTATCTTCCCAATGAAATAAAAGATTTGTATTTAATTGTGCGTTAACATAACTATTAAAGGATAATATAATCAGTAGATTAAAAAATAATTTTTTCATAATACTTAAATCTTATTAATAAGTTCAGTAAAAAGCTTTGCTAAAATAGGTTTGGCTTTGTTAGCAACATTTTGCACATCTTCATGAGTTACAACTTTAATTTTTCCCGGAACTCCAAGATCAGTTATAACTGAAATCCCAAAACATTTTAGTTTCATATGTCTTGCGGCAATAACTTCAGGAACAGTTGACATCCCAACAGTATCTCCTCCAATTATTCTAAAGTATTTATATTCAGCTGGCGTTTCAAGGGTAGGACCTGTAACACCTACATATGTGCCTTTTTTTAATTGTATTTCATTTTTTTCAGCAATTTCTTCAGTGATTGAAATCATGTTTTTACAATATGGCTGACTCATATCAGGAAATCTTGTGCCTAATTCATTTTGATTCGGACCAACTAAAGGATTTGGTATAAGATTAATGTGGTCGTCAATAATCATCAAATCACCAATTTCAAAATCAGGGTTAACTCCACCACTAGCATTTGAAATGAGTAATTTCTTAATTCCAAGATATTTCATGACTCTTACTGGAAAAACAACTTTTTCTATATCTGCTTCTTCATAGTAGTGAAACCTGCCCTGCATTACAACAACTTCTTTGTTTTTTACATATCCAAATATTAATTTGCCGCTATGCCCCTCAACAGTAGATAAAGGAAATTCAGGAATTTCATCATAAGGAATTGAAAATTTTATATCAACTTCGTCCACAAAACTGCCAAGCCCAGATCCTAGTATAATTCCAATTTCAGGATTAAAATTTGTTTTTTCTTTTAAGAACTCAGCAGTCTTTTTAATTTGTACTAACATATTCAATCAGTTTTTTGTCAAAATTTTCTTTGTTATTAACTTCAATTTCTATTGGAATAAAATATATTTCTAATCCAGTAAGTTCCTTATTGAATTGAAGAAGCTTAACGCTGTCTTTTTCGGTTGTTAAGATAAGTTTTTTTACGTCTTTTACCCGATTATAATAAGATAAGATATTCTTAATATCATTGATGGTATAGTTGTGATGATCTTTAAATTTCATATGATAATTTAAAGTTGAATTTTTATTTAAATAATTTATTAGTGGAGTAGGGTTAGCTATTCCTGTTAAAAGAATAATACTTCTTTCTTTTAAATTCTCTAAAACTTTATCACTAAAAAGGTGTTTTGGTTTTTGATATTTTACTTTAGAAAAAATAATTGGTTTATCACTTATTGAAAATTCTGATTGAATTTTTTTTATGTAACTGTTATCTAGTTTTTCTGTATTATTCGTTACAATAATAGCATCTGCTCTTTTATATCCTTTTTTACTTTCTCTTAAACTTCCAAATGGGAATAAGTAGTCTTTGTAAAAAGGATTACTTACAGATGTTAAAAGTAAATTGAACCCTGATCTTACCCATCTGTGTTGAAATCCATCGTCTAAAAGGATTACATCAATTTTTGGGTATTCATTGATGATTTTTTTAATCCCCTTAGCTCTGTCTCCACTTACCAAAATGATAGTGTCGGGATTTTTTTTCTTGAGCATTAGTGGTTCATCCCCGACTTCAAGAACATTACTATTGTGATTAACAAATAATAAATTTTTATTATTTCTTTTATATCCTCTACTTATAACGGCTACATTAAACATCTTACTTAATTCTTTAATAATATAGTTAACATGCGGTGTTTTTCCAGTACCTCCTAGACTAAGATTTCCAATACAGATAATAGGAATATCGAATTTTTCAGCTTTTAAAATATTGTAATCAAATAAAAAATTCCTTACAGATGTGATAAAATCAAATAATAAAGAAATTGGAATGAATAAAAATTTCATTCTACAAAGATAAAACTTTAGATGTTACAATATTTTTAAGTTTATTACTTTTGAATAATGAAAATAAAAGAAATAACCGATTTTTTAGAAGAGATTGCCCCATTACATTATCAAGAAGCTTACGATAATTCTGGGTTAATTATAGGAAACAAAGAAGATGTCGTTCATGGTGCATTAATTACTTTAGATTGTACTGAAGAGGTTGTTGAAGAAGCTATTTCAAAAAAATGTAATCTAATAATTGCACATCACCCCATTATTTTTGGTTCAATAAATAAAATTAATGGAAACAATTATATTGAAAGAGTTATTATAAAAGCAATTAAAAATAATATTTCAATCTATGCAATTCATACTAATTTGGATAATGTAATTCACGGGGTAAATGGAAAAATTGCTGAGAAATTAGGTTTAGTTAATTGTCAAATTTTGAAACCTAAAAGTAAACTTATAAAAAAGCTAGTTGTTTATTGCCCCAAATCTCATGTACCATCTTTAAAAGATAGTCTTTTTGAAAATGGAGCTGGAGAATTTAAAAAATATGATAATTGTAGTTTTTCAGTTCTTGGAAATGGAACATTTAGACCTAAAAAAGGAAGCAATCCTTATTTAGGAAAGGAAAATGAAGTTGAATCTGTTCAAGAGGAAAGGTTAGAATTTTTCTATAATGTTGAATCTGAAAAAATTCTACTTGATTGTTTATTTAAAAATCATCCTTATGAACAAGTTGCTTACCAAATATATCTACTAGATAATTTATCTACTGAAATTGGTTCAGGAATCATTGGAGAATTAGAAGAAGAAGTTGAAACAGGGAACTTCCTTAAAGATGTCAAAGATAAAATGAATACAGATTGTATTCGATTTACAAAAAAAGTTAAAAAAACAATTAAAAAAGTAGCAGTTTGTGGTGGTAGTGGTAGTTTTTTGTTAGAACAAGCTAAAACTAAAAAGGCAGATATTTTTATATCAAGTGACTTTAAGTATCATGAGTTTTTTAATGCAGAAAATGCTATAATTATTGCAGACATTGGTCATTTTGAAAGTGAACAGTATACAAAGGAGCTAATTTTTGATTTGCTTAGAGAAAAATTTACTAAGTTTGCCGTCCAATTATCTAATGTGAATACAAATCCAATAAATTACTTGTAATATGGCAAAGAAAAAAGCTACAACAGTTTCTGTTAAAGATCGCTTAAGAGCATTATATCAACTTCAAATGATTGATTCAGAAATAGATAAGATTAGAATTGTTAGGGGAGAATTACCTTTAGAAATTGAAGATTTAGAAGATTTAATAGCTGGTTTACAAACAAGGCTAGATAAATTTAATTCTGAACTAGAGGCAATTAACAATGAAATATTAACTAAGAAAAATGCAAATTTAGATGCTGAAGCCTTAGTTAAGAGGTACGAAAAGCAATTAAAAAATATTAAGAATAATAGAGAGTTTTCGTCATTAACAAAGGAACTAGAATATAAAGGATTAGAAATTCAATTGAATGATAAACACATATCTGAGTTTCAAGCAAAAGTTTTACATAAAGAAGAGGTTATCAATGAGTTAAAAAGCCAAATTAAAGACAGAGAAGAGGAGCTCGATTTAAAGAATAAAGAGCTTGCTGAAATCATTAAAGAAACAGAAAAAGAAGAGAAGGCTTTAATGAAAAAATCTGAAAAGGCAAAAGAAATAATTGAGGAAAGATTACTTGCTTCATACAATCGAATAAGAAGTAAGGTAAAAAATGGTATCGCCGTAGTATCTATTGAAAGAGAGGCATGTGAAGGATACAAAATACCTCCTCAAAGACAAATAGACGTTAGAATGCATAAAAAAATAATAGTCTGTGAACACAGCGGAAAAATTTTGGTAGATGCCTCTACACTTTTTGATTAATCTTTAATTTATAATATTTAAAAAGGGATTTCATATTTTTGAAATCCCTTTTTTGTTTTATGAAAAACTTTTTTTTAATCACTTTATTATTTTTTTACTCTAATAGCATTTTTTCTAATTATGACATGAATGCTAATATAGAATTAGCATATTCAAAGATTATTAATTTAAATTTTGATGATGCAATTGATATTCTTGAAAATGAGAAAATTCAAAATCCAAATAATGCTTTTATTATTCTTAACGAGAACTATATTGATTTTCTAAAAATTATTATTGGAGAAGATAAATTGTACTACGAAAATAATCGTATTAACAAAAATGCAAGATTAAATAACTTAAAAAAAATTAGTGATGAATCTCCATATCAACTTTTGATTCAAGCTGAAATACAACTACAATGGGCATTTACAAGAATAAAATTTAAGCAATATTTTTTAGCTGCGTATGAATTGCAGAAAGCATATACATTGCTTAAAAAGAATGAAGAATTATATCCGGATTTTTTTCTTAATAAAAAAAATCTTGGAATTTTAAAAATCTTGATTGGTTCTATCCCTGATGAATATTCTTGGATTCTAAATATTATTGGTTTAGAAGGCAATGTAAATAATGGCTTTGATGATCTATATCAGCTTTTAAATATTTGTAAGAATAATGAAAGTTACAATATATATAAAAGTGAAATTTTATTTTATCTCTCTTTTTTGGAAATGAATATGAGAAATAACGAGGAGTATCAAATAAATCTTTTAAATGAAATTGAAAATTGTTGCTATAATAATAATTTAATGCTTTTTTGTGCTGCTCGCTTATCTTCAAGATTAGGAGATAATGAGCAGACAATAAAAATTTTAGAAAAAAGAACTTTTAATAAAAGTCAATTTGATTTTCATTATCTAGATTATTTGTATGCTATGTCAAAATTTTACCAACAAGATTACGTGACAGCTCAAGAATATTTTCTAAGATATACAAGTAATTTTAATGGTACAAATTATATTAAATCAGCGAATCACAAACTTTTTTTAATATCATTATTAACTGATTCTTCAGATAATGTCAGTAAATATCGCAACTTAGTACTTGAAAAAGGAGATGCTCTAATTGATGAAGATATGCAAGCTATGAGAGATATTCAGAATAATAAAAAAATCAATATTGAATTGTTAAATTCAAGAATATTATTTGACGGTGGTTATTACCAAAAAGCATATTCTAGCTTAGAGAAGCTTGACACTGATAATTTAAATGATAATTCAGATTTTTTAATTGAATATTATTATAGAAAAGCTAGAGTTAGTCAAAAGCTTAAAAAGCCAAAGGAAATTGTCATTTCTTTATTTTTACAGGTATTAAAACAGCAAGATAATTCAAATTTATATTATCATCCCATGTCTACACTACAAATAGCATTTGAATATGAAAAGGGAGGGAATATAGAAGAAGCTATTAATTACTTTAATAAAGTTTTTAATTATGAAAATTATAATTATGAAAATGGAATTAAAAAAAGTGCTCAGTCTGCTTTAAATAGACTTGTGATTAATACCTCAGTCCAAGAGTAATAACAGCATGATGATTAGTATAGGCAAGGTCAGTAGAATTTACAAATTGGCTATTATACATTTGATAAGTGTCATTTGCTTGTGATAATACATAAGCAAAATCAAAATAGTAACTTCCATAGTCAATACCGGCACCAAAGGAATAATTTTCTGATAATAAATCTTCACTTTCAATGATTGGGCTAGAACTTCTGGCATATCCAGCTCTAAGGCTAATTGCATCCATTTTATATTCAATACCAAGTCTTATATTTTCAGCCTTTTGATAAAGACTTTCAATATTATTGTTTTCTAGTGCAAAAATTTCTGATCCATCATCGTTTCTTAAATTATCAACGTTAAGATTTGAAGTAGAATAATCAATCATTTCATAATCTGCGCTAATAAGAATGTTTTTATTAATATTAGCTGAAATACTAGCAATAGCTTTTAAAGGAGTAGTTAATTCGTATTCAAAATAATTCATAGGTGAATACTCGGTGTAACTAGAATCGCCAAAATTAGCCTGAGTAATCGTTCTAAATTCTTCTTGAATTGTGAAAACAGTAGGGGTGTGTAATGCTCCCCCAATTTTAATATTTTCATTTACTCTAACAATAGCTCCTAATTTTAAATTAATACCTTCTCCTTGAGCATAAAGGTTTTGTAAATATTCAAATGAACCTAAGTTATTTACAGTATCGGATTGTATATCTTCTCTATGTTTAATGATTTCAGAATATTCAAAATTTGGCACACCTATTGTAGCTCCCAAATATATTCTTTCTTGAAATGAAGTCCCGATAGAAAACACTACTTCTCCCATATTTCCTGATGAATTGAATTGATGAGTTTGTCTTTTTAGTGCACTACTCTTAACATGAGAAATGTAGTTCCCGTTATCGTAAATATATTGATTTAATGAAGTGTCAACGGCATTATTTTCAAGATCTATTATATCTGTCCAAAAAGCAGGTCCGCCAAAAAATCCATCAAGCTGGTTTATAGTATTGCCTTGAGCAACAGATAAAAGGTTATCTGCTAATGAGGAAGTATTATTTAAAGTGTTGATATAAATATTTTTATCATAGTTTGCTAATTGATTATACCCAATTCCAAAGTTTAATCTTTTCCAATCATTGTCATTTCTGGCATTTGCAGATATGTATCCAAAGTTTCCAATTGTTCCACTAGATATATCTTCGTCATATTTATCAGAGTATGTAACTCCATTTTCTAAGAGAATATATTTGTTATTGTATGATGTTGAATTATTTAATGAAAATGAAGGAGAAAACGAGATTTCAGTATATTGATACATTCCTAAACCAGCAGGATTATAACTAAGACAAGAAAAATCACCTCCTAAAGAACCAAGTGCACCAGACATGGATGTTGCTTTTGCCGTTCCAAACATACTTTGAGATGAATATCTAAATGCGTCAAATTCATTTTGACCTTTAACAGAAAATGAAATGATTATAAGAGAGAGAAATATGATTTTTTGTTTCATTATTATTTTCTTTTTGGGCTTCTTGAATTATTTCTACTTCCAGAAGATTTTGATCCGGAAGATCTACTTTTGAAAGTAGAACGATTATTAGACCTGTAATTGTTTTTTGACTTGTATGTTTTTTTTGTTGAATATGTTTTTTTGGTAGAATTTTTATTTGTGTTATTTTTTTGTTCAAAAAAAGATTTTACAGGATTGTTAGACTCATTAGGCTTATTACTTTTATTAGATTTTATCTGCGGATTTTTTGTTGTATACTTATTTGTAGTGAATTTTTTATTATTTCCTGGAACCCATGTGTTTCGTGATTTAACATTAGACTTTATTAAGTTTCTATTATTTGTAGTTAAACTTCCTCTTGGGCCATAGGTTTGATTGTTTAAATTAAAGCCGGAATATGTATTGTCATAGTTGTGATGGTGATAACTGTTATGACCATGGTGACCGTAACCATGATTGTGCCAGTAAGAATAATTGTTGTAAAAAGGGGAGTAGTAGCTGTAATATGGTGAATAGAAACTGTAATATGGCGAATAAAAGCCATAATATGGTGAATCCCATCCATAACCATAATAAATACTGCTTCCCCAGTAAAATGGATCCGGATTATACCAATAATAATCAGTGTAGTATCCAGAGTAGAATCCGTAATTAAACATTGGTCTGTGAAATCTTCTTATTCTAGATGAATATGAAAAATCATAATAGTACTCATTGTTGTATTCCTCATATTCCCCATTTTCTTCATCTACAAGTGTTGAATCTTCTGTTTCTGATGTATTTTTTGAATATGCTTCATTTATAGTTTCAGCTGAGCTAAACTCATTGCTACTTAGATAATTAGGATCGGAAAAAAACACTTGATTTGTTGAAACGCATGAAGTTAAGAATAAAACAAGAAGGAATATTGTGTGCGAATTTTTCATAGTAATATTATTAGGTCTTTTATGCTTCTAATAAAGTTTAATTTTAATTAAGTTTGTATTTATTTAATAAACGAATTTAGTCTAACAAAATTACATTATTTCAAACAAAATGTCAAAAAAGATAACACCAAGGTCAGAGGATTATTCTTTATGGTACAATGATATTGTTCAACATGCTGAATTAGCTGAAAACTCTGGTGTTAGAGGTTGCATGGTTATTAAGCCATATGGCTATGCTATTTGGGAAAAAATGCAAGCCGAACTAGATAAGAAATTTAAAGCAACTGGTCATGTTAATGCTTATTTTCCGCTATTTATACCCAAATCTTATTTCAGCAAAGAAGCAGATCACGTGGATGGCTTTGCTAAGGAATGTGCAGTAGTAACTCATTACAGGTTAAAAAATTCCGAAAAAGGGATTGTAGTAGATGAAAAAGCAAAGTTAGAGGAGGAGTTAATTGTGAGACCAACATCTGAGACAATTATTTGGGATACATATCGTAAATGGATTCAATCTTATAGAGATTTACCATTATTGATTAATCAATGGGCAAATGTTGTTAGATGGGAAATGAGAACAAGATTATTTTTAAGAACCGCAGAATTTTTATGGCAAGAAGGACATACTGCTCATGCTACAAAGGATGAAGCGTTAGAGGAAACCAAAAAAATAATTAATTTGTATTCTGACTTTGCTCAAAATTTTATGGCAATTCCAGTTACAATTGGATCAAAATCTGAAAATGAACGATTTGCTGGAGCACTCGAAACCTATACAATTGAAGCTTTGATGCAAGACGGTAAGGCATTACAAGCTGGGACCTCACATTTTTTAGGTCAAAATTTTGCCAAAGCATTTGATGTAAAATTTGCAACTAAAGAAGGAAAACAAGAATATGTTTGGGCAACTTCTTGGGGAGTTTCAACAAGATTGATGGGGGCATTGGTAATGACACACTCCGATGATAAAGGTTTGGTTCTTCCACCAAAGCTTGCTCCCTTTCAGGTTGTTATCGTTCCAATTTACAAAAGTGATGAGCAGTTTGATGAAATTTCAACTAAAATAAATGAAATAAAAAAATCTCTTGAAAGTAGAGGGGTAAGTGTTAAATTTGATAATAGAAAAACCCATAAACCTGGTTGGAAATTTGCTGAATACGAATTAAAAGGAGTGCCTGTAAGATTAGCAATGGGGATGAGAGATATTGAAAATAAAACTATTGAAGTAGCAAGACGAGATACTTTAACAAAAGAAACTGTCAGTATTGAAAATATTGAGAATACTGTTATGCTTTTACTTGATGAAATTCAAGAAAGTTTATTTAACAAAGCATCAATTTTTAGAAAAGAAAACACATATACAGCAAATTCATATGATGAGTTTAAGAAGTTAATTGAAAATGGTGGTTTTGTATATGCACACTGGGATGGTACAAGTGAAACAGAAGAAAAAATTAAGAATGAAACTAAAGCTACAATCAGGTGTATTCCACTAGAATCAGATTTTGAAGAAGGAGAATGTATATACAGTCAAAAAAAATCAAAGCAAAAAGTTTTATTTGCTAAAGCTTATTAGCATGCACGATCAAGATTCCATAATTAAGTTATTGAAGGAAAAATCAGCTACTAAACAGCTGATATATAGAAATACAAAGGAAGTTTTTAATAAATTATTAAATGCTTTAAAGGAAAAAGAAAAATCTCTTGTTAGTATATTAAAAGATCAACATTCAGACGTAGAATTAGAGTTTAAATCTAATGGACAATTTGATGCCCAGCTAAAATTTGCAGGTGACACTCTTCTTTTTCATATGCATTCAAATGTTTTTGACTTCCCTCCAAATCATGAGGTGTCTAATTCTAAGTATGTGAAAGAAGATAATCTTAGAGGATTTTGTGGGGTTATAAATATTTATAATTTTTTATCAGACTCATTAAAGTATAACCGATTAAATGATGAAGGAATTCTTATAGGTAGGATATTTATAAATAAGGACAATAATTTTTTTGTTGAAGGAGATAAAGAACTTGGGTTTTTATTTAATGATTTCTCTAGTCAGCAAATCAATGATGATATGCTTAATCAGATTATTAATGTATGCATGGTTTATACATTAAACTTCGATTTATTTACTCCAAATTTTAATGATGTTAGATTAATTTCAGTGCATCAAATTGCGACAATGAGTATGAATCAAAAAATTAAGACCTCAAAGAGGTTAGGGTTCAAGTTTTCTCATGAAAATAAATAATAATTAAATATTTGTTAGGTTTTAAAAAAAGTATAAATTTGCAGCCTCGATTGAGAAACATTTAGGCCCCGGTCGTCTAGTGGTTAGGACGCCAGGTTTTCATCCTGGTAACCGGGGTTCGATTCCCCGTCGGGGTACAAAAAATAAAATTTATGGCAAATCATGCTTCAGCTTTAAAAAGAATTAGACAAACCGAAACTAGAAGGTTGCTTAATAGATATAAGCATAAAACTACTAGAAACGCAATTAAAGAACTTCGTTCTTTAAAAGATGCAAAAGCTGCAAATGCTTTGCTTCCTAAGGTAAAAGGGATGTTAGATAAATTGAGTAAAACAAATATTATTCATAAAAATAAAGCTGCAAACCTTAAGTCTAAACTAACAAAGCATGTAAATTCATTAGGACCTGTTAAAGCTAAAGCAAAAGCTAAGAAAAAATAAAAACATTCGTAATAAAATAAACTATAGGCTTATCAATTTGATAAGCCTTTTTTTTTAATTTTAAACACTATGAAAATAACAGATGTTTTCTTTGACCTAGATAGAACTTTATGGGACTTTGATTTAAATGCAGAAATTACATTAAAAGAATTATGTAAAAAAAATGATTTGATAAGTTTAGGAATTAATACAAAAGAATTCATTGATGCATACACCATTCATAATGAAAGATTGTGGTCTCTTTATAGAGAAAATAAAATTACTAAAGAAAAATTAAGATCAGAAAGGTTTAATTTAACATTAGCTGAATTTGCAGTTACTAATGAAAAATTAGCGATAAAACTTGGAAATGAATATGTGCAAAAATGTCCATTGCAAACGCAGCTTTTTCCTCATGCTTTTGAAGTATTAAATTATCTTAAAAACAGTTATAACCTACATATAATTACAAATGGTTTTGAAGAAGTGCAAAACATAAAATTAGAAACTTCAAACCTTCTCCCTTTTTTTCAGAATATAATAACTTCCGAGCGAGTAAATGTTAAAAAGCCAGATCCTAAGATTTTTTATTATGCATTGGATTTGTTAGGTGTTAAAGCAGAAAATACCATAATGATTGGTGATGATTTGCCAGTGGATATTCTTGGTGCTAAAAATATTGGAATTCATCAAATTTATTTTAATCCCAAAAAAATAGGTCACAAGCATAAAATAGATTTTGAAGTTTCTAGCTTAATTCAAATAAAAGAAATTCTATAAAACTTATTTTGTGATTTCAACAAGTGGATTTCCTGTACAACCGTTAGGGAAGGAAATTTCTAATATTGAACTTATTGTTGGAGCTATATCTTTTACATTAACCATTTTAGTGGTGTTTCCTCTTGGTATTTTGTTGCCCCAAAATATTAAAGGAACATGTGTGTCATAGCTGTGTGATGATCCATGTGTTGTTCCTCCGTCTTCCCAACCATCACCAATCCATCCTGGCTCTAATTCAATAATTACATCTCCAGACCTTTTATGATTAAATCCTTGTTGTATTATTGCATGCGTTGAATGACTGTACTGATAATTATGCATTTGGTATGCAGTAAAAGTATTTTTAACTCCATCTTGTTTCAATAAAAATTTGGCACATACATCAGCAATTGATTTTGATTTATTAATACCTATATTTTCTTCAATAAATTCGTGGTCCAGAAATAGCTGATTGTTAGAAAAATTAGCTATAAATTCTTTCGCTTTGACATCATCGCTAGGCCAATTAAAATAATCTCTTAAGTGAGCCGTTAATTCATTAATGACCTCATTTTTGTGGAAGTACCCAGCAGGTATTTTATAATCTAATAGGATGTGAGGTTCAGATGAAACACCATGATCTGCTGTAAGAAAAATTACTACATTATCTTTTCCTAAATTGTTGTTTAAATAAGATATAATATTTGCAATATCTCTGTCAAGTTTGATATAAGTATCATATATTTCTTTTGAATGTGGTCCGTATTGATGACCGATATAATCAGTTGATGAAAAACTTATAGATAAAAAATCTGTGGTATTATTTTTTCCTAGCTTTTCATTTTTTAAAATTTTTAAAGCTAAATCTGTTAGTATACTATTACCATAAGGAGTGCTCTTAATAATTCCAGGCCCTTTTTTTGAAATTAAAGAGTCAAGATTATGTGAAAAATCATCTTTTAGTTCCCATTTAGATGGCATATATAGAGATGATGGTTTTTGGTTCTGAAAGTTAATTAGCCATTCAGGTAAGTTTTCCATATAGAAACTACTACTAATCCAATCTCCATGACTATCCATCCAATAAGCAGCATCAGCAGTATGTCCAGCGGAAAGAATTGCTCCTCTATCTTTTAGAGAAATCCCAATTACTTTTGATTTTGGATTAAATAATTGTATTTCATCACCGATTGTTGTTGTAAGCATGTGGTGAGGAGACATTTTGCCATCTTCAGAACTTACATCAACTATATTTTGTTCACAATTGCAGATTGTATGCATATCTCCATTGCCTGCACAATAAACACTTTTTTTAAGTTCTTTATCATACCAATTATTTGCTATTATCCCATGATTTGCCGGAGTAGTTCCAGTAAAAATACTAGCATGTCCTGGGCCGGTATAGGTAGGGGCATAGCTAAAATGGGTGTTTTTATAGAAATACCCTTCATTAATTAACTTTTTAAAACCATTATTTCCAAAGTCATTCCAAAATCTATCTACATAATCAAACCGCATTTGATCTACCACAATACCTACTACTAACTTTGGTTTCTTTGCTTGAGTTTCAAAAATTATTAGAAATAATAAGAGGACAGAAAAAATTTTTTTCATAATATTTTTTTTAGTTGATATGCTCCTATGGATAAAATAATTGCTACAATAACATCATACAATGGTTTAACATTTGGCCATCCAAAATTCCAAATACAAACTAAAATTAACCAAATAAACCAAATCTTACTAAATTGTTTCATTTAATTTAATTTTTAGTAAAAAATATGTAATACAACTTACAAGTAAAGCCCAAAACATTCCACCCACAATATCAAAGGGGAAATGAACTCCTAGATATATTCTACTGTATCCAATTATAGTAGCAAGAGAGAAAAGCCCTATAAAAAGGAATTTTCTTTTAGTTAAAAGCCCAATAAAGAATGCAATTGAGAACATATTTGATGCGTGAGATGATATAAAACCATATTTTCCACCACATTCAAGAACAATTCTTACATTTTCCAGTTGATAACATGGTCTAAGTCTTTCAAAAACTTCTTTAAAGAATTTGACGCTTCCAAAATCAGCTAAAAAAATTAAAAATGATAATGAAAGTATTATCCAGAGAAAATCTTTTTTAAACATCTTAAATAAAATATAAAGTATGTAAATGTAGAGCGGTATGAATATCAATTTATCACTCATAAGAATCATAAATGTGTCAAAACTACTATCTCCAGATGAGTTTATCAGATTAAATAAAATTGTGTCAAGTTCAACTAATTTATTCATCACTATTTAACTGAATCCATATTTTATCTTTTAACTGAGTTAATCCTTTTTGCGATACAGAAGAAATAAACAAAAAATTTAAATCTTTTGGAAGTGAATTTTTAATTTCTTCCATTAATTCGTCGTCTAACATATCACATTTACTAATTGCTAGAATTCTATCTTTGTCCAATAGTTCAGGATTATATTTTTTTAATTCAGATAAGAGAATTTGGTATTCTTTTAAAATATCGTCTGAATCTGCAGGTACCAAAAAAAGGAGTGATGAGTTTCTCTCAATATGTCTAAGAAACCTAATTCCTAATCCTTTGCCTTCTGATGCCCCTTCAATTATTCCTGGAATATCAGCTACTATAAAAGATTTGTGGTCTCTGTAGGAAACAATCCCTAGATTAGGAACTAAGGTAGTAAATGGATAGTCTGCAATTTCTGGTTTAGCGGCAGTTATAACTGATAATAGTGTAGATTTTCCTGCATTGGGAAAACCAACAAGTCCAATATCAGCAAGAACTTTTAACTCCAACACAAACCAACTTTCTGAACAATCAATTCCAGGTTGAGCATAATGAGGAGATTGATTTGTGGAGGATTTAAAATGAGCATTTCCTCTACCACCCATTCCTCCTTTCAAAAGAATAATTTCTTGATTATGTTCAGTGATTTCTCCAATTAATTCTCCTGTTTCAAAATTTTTTGCAACTGTGCCTAATGGAACCTCTAAATATTTATCCGCTCCATCTTTTCCTGAAGAGTGATTTCCACTACCTCCACCACCATGTTCAGCAAAAATATGTTTTGTATATTTTAAAGGTAATAATGTCCAAAGTTGTTTGTTTCCTCTTATAATGATGTGTCCTCCTCTACCGCCATCTCCGCCATCAGGCCCTCCCTTTGCAGTAGTTCTGTCTCTTAAAAAATGTGCTGAGCCAGCTCCCCCTTTTCCTGATCTACAGAGTATTTTGACATAATCAACAAAGTTGGAGTTTTTTGCTTTCATTATAAGTTATCAATAACTGAATGAATGTTATTTTTAATGTAATCAATGGACCCAAGACCGTTTACTTCAAAAAGTTTATTTTGTTTATCGTAAAATGCTTTAAGTGGTGCAGTTTTAAGATTATATTCCTTAATTCTATTAGAAATAATTTCTTCACTTTGATCATCTGCCCTTCCAGAATCTTTACCTCTTTCAAGAAGTCTTCTTATTAATTCTTTGTCTTCAACTTGAAGTGATATCATGGCATCTATAAACATATTTTTTTCTTTGAGCAAGTTATCAAGAGCAATCGCTTGTTCAGTTGTTCTTGGGAAACCATCAAAAATAAAACCTTCTGAATCAATATGGTTTTCTAATTGAGTACCAATCATGCCAATAACTACTTCATCTGGTACTAATAGTCCTTGATCCATGTATTTTTTTGCTTCTATACCTAAATCAGTTTCGTTAGCTAATTCTTTTCTAAGTATATCACCAGTTGATAAATGAATTAAATTATATTTTTCAATTAACATTTCTGATTGCGTTCCCTTACCAGCACCTGGGGGTCCAAATAGCACTATATTAAGCATTTTTTAGTTTTTAAGTTTGTATATATTTTTTAGGTTTCGGCCTTTTTCATCATAATCTAAACCATAGCCAACAACAAAATCATTTTCAATAGATTTTCCTATGTAATCAATTTGAAATTTTTTCTGATATGAATTTGGTTTGAATAGAAGTGTAGCAATTTTTATTGAGTTTACTTTTTCTTTTTCAAGTAAGCTAATAATTTTTTCTAATGTTATACCTGTATCAATAATATCTTCTAAAACAATTACATTTCTTCCTTCAATTTTTTTTGATAGTCCTATTAGTTTATTTACGTTACCTGTAGTAGATAATCCATCATATGATGATAGCTTTAAAAAGGATATTTCAGTATCTGGAATATTAATTTTTCTCATTAGGTCAGCTGCAAATAAAAAGGAGCCGTTGAGTATGGCAATGAATAACGGATTTACAATTCCACTCTCATTTATACGATTTGAAATATTAGAAATAATATCATTTATTTCTTTTTCATTAATAAAAATTTCAAAATTTTTGTCTTTTAATTTAACTTCATTCATATTTTTAGCTTATCCAAAAATTAAAATTACGTATTTGTTTTGTGTTCTTAAGTTTAACTGAATCAATTTCTTTTAAAGAAAAATAATTTCCAATAGTTAACTTTATTTCTTTTTCTGTGAATTTCTTTTTAATAGTTACATAAACCTCTTTTTCACATCCTTTAAGAATTTCATTTAGTGGCTTATTAATTTCTTTACCATTTATCTTTGTAATTTGATCTTCTGGAGCAATATGTTTTTTGTCAGCCTCAGAGTTGGGTTCTACTTTCTTAATTATTATTTTTTTATCTTGAAATAAGCCAAGAAAACCAAAAAATTGAGCACTTAAACTTGGATTTTTCTTGTCTTTTAATCTTAGACCAATATGTTGAAGTTGATTTTTTAGAGTTGGCACATAGTTTTTTGTCCCATAAACATGATTATCAAATATTTTTATAATATTTTCTCCACCATATTTCAAACATATATTTTTGAAATCCTCTTCTGAATAACCTATTTTCTTTTGAGCGAAATTAGTGTATAGTTCATTCATTACAGTATTTAGACTATTTTCTCCTTCTGAAAAATTAATTATTTCTAAATCAATCATTAACATACATAATGCTCCATCTGCATAAATTGAAACTTTTCTATTTGGTGCTCCTAGTTTATAGCCATCTAACCAACTATCAAAACCGCTATCTGCAACTGAAAGATTAAATCTTCCATAATTCATCAAATGTCTTTCTAAATTTTGATTTTGTGTTTTTAAAAATTCTTGCCATGATGTAACTCCAGATTTATGTAGCATTAAATCTCCCATGTAGGTAGTAACCCCTTCAGCAACAAAGCCAGTTCTGAAATAGTTTTCTTTTGAGTAATCATAGGGGTACATTTCTATTGGTCTAATTGCTTTTATATTCCACGTATGATAAAGTTCATGAGAACTAATGTGCAGTAAACTATTATATTTTTCATTCATTATTTCAGAACCTGGTCCTAATAAGATTACTGTGTTTTTTGTGTGTTCTACTCCGTGGTAAGCAGGGTAGGGAGTAATTTGAAAAAAGAAATGATATTCATTTTCTGGAAAAGAATCAAAGTGTTTAATTTGAGCAGAAGTAAATAGAGAAAAATCTTTTTTTAATTTCTGCCAATCTACTGAGCAGGGACCTTGAAACCACAAATGAAATGTTATGTTATTTACCACATAAGAATCATTTTGAATAGTATTTGAACATATGATTGGAGATTCTGCTATCTCATCAAAATTTTTGCCTATTAAAATATTTTCATTTTTTTCTAGTGATGAAGCAATAGTATAATCACTAGGGACATCAATCTTGAGCTCATATTTTTCACTTATCCTGTTAGGAATATAAAAAATACAATGAACAGGATTTATATATAGTTGAAATTCATCTAAATAACAAGACCCAGCATCTAGATGATTTGCATAGAAACTATATGATATAGTAATTTCATTTTTCCCCATACATTTAACTCTCCATAAGTCTTTAGTAATTTTATGAAACTTTAAAGGATTACTTTCTTTATCAAGAGCTTTCCAGTTATAAATGTTTTGAGAAAAATTTCCTAGTTCATACCTTCCTGGTCTCCAAGCTGGAAGTTGAAAATCAAGATAGTCTTCTCCATTTGTTGATGTTGATAATGTGAAATCAATAAAATGTTTATGTGGATTTTGAAATGAAATGTTGTACTTAATCATGGAAGAAAATCTATAAGCAAAAATACAAATTTTAAGAATGAATTAAACTTATTTTAACTAATATTGCATAGTTAATTAGAACATTAAAAAATTATAAATTATGAATTTCGATGTCATCGTTTTAGGAAGTGGTCCAGGTGGTTATGTTACCGCTATTAGAGCCTCTCAATTAGGTTTAAAAACTGCAGTTATTGAAAAAGAAAGTCTTGGCGGTGTATGCCTTAATTGGGGTTGTATTCCTACAAAAGCTTTATTAAAAAGCGCTCAAGTTTTTGAATACATTAATCACGCTGAAGATTTCGGTATTACTGTTGATAAATCTTCTGCTGATTTTAATAAAATTATAAAAAGAAGTAGGGATGTGGCAGATGGCATGAGTAAAGGAATTTCATATTTAACAAAGAAAAATAAGATTGAGGTTATTTATGGATTTGGTAAATTAAAAAAAGATGGAGTGGTTTCTGTAGAAAAAGATGGTAAGCAAACAGAATATTCTGCAAAACATATAATTATTGCAACAGGTGCAAGGTCTAGAGAATTACCTAATTTGCCTCAAGATGGAAAAAATATAATAGGTTATAGAGAAGCAATGACTTTAAAAGAAATGCCTAAAAAAATGGTTGTTGTTGGTTCAGGAGCTATAGGTGTAGAGTTTGCTTATTTTTATAATACACTTGGTGTTGAGGTAACTATTGTTGAGTATATGCCTAATATAGTTCCAGTTGAAGATGAAGATGTTTCAAAACAATTACAGCGATCTTTTAAAAAATCTGGTATAAAAATCATGACTAATTCTTCTGTAGAAAAAGTAAATGTCATAGATGGTGGATGTGAAGTTTTAGTAAAAACAAAAAAAGGTGATGAAACAATTCATGCAGATGTTGTTTTATCTGCGGTCGGTATAACTTCAAATATTGAAAATATTGGATTAGAAGAAGTTGGAATTAAAACAGAAAATGGAAAACTTGTTGTTGATGAATATTATAACACAAATGTTTCAGGATATTATGCAATTGGTGATTTACTACCTACACAGGCATTAGCACACGTGGCTTCAGCTGAAGGCATTGTTTGTGTTGAAAAAATTGCTGGTGAAAATCCTGAGCCAATAGATTATGGTAATATACCAGGATGTACTTATTGTAGCCCCGAAATTGCTTCTGTTGGACTTACTGAGGCAAAAGCAAAGGAAGCAGGATATGATGTAAAGGTAGGTAAATTCCCATTTACTGCATCTGGTAAAGCTTCTGCTGCTGGACATAAAGATGGCTTTGTAAAAGTTATTTTTGACGCAAAATATGGTGAGTGGCTAGGATGCCACATGATTGGTTATAATGTTACTGAAATGATTGCTGAAGCTGTTGTTGCTAGAAAGTTAGAAACTACTGGTCATGAAATATTAAAAGCAGTTCATCCACATCCAACTATGAGTGAGGCAGTTATGGAAGCTGTGGCTGAAGCTTATGATGAGGTAATTCACATATAGTATTTAGTATACAGAAAACTTTTTAGTGACGGAAATCTCTGTATTACTCAGAATAACAAAATAAATTCCTGAGCTTTTATTATTCATTTTTATTTTGTTGTCTAGATCACTGATTTTACCTTTTTGGACTAATTCTCCAACACTGTTATAAATTTCATAATCTAATTTTATGTAATCAGACTTTATCTCAAAAGTACCTTTGTTAGGGTTTGGAAATAGATCTATGTAATGTAAGTCTGAGTTTTCAGTAAATACTATATTTTGACCTTTTATATTTACATTGTCTAGATAAAATTGATTACCGTAGTCATTTATAGCGACAAATCTTATCATTATAGTGTCATTATTATATCCAAGTGAAGTTAAATTAATACTATCTGTTTTCCATGAATTACATGTTGGATACCAAACACTTGATTGATATGATGTAGTTGCTAAATCTAAGCCTGATGCTCCGTATATAGAATCCCAAGTATGACCGCAATCTGAAGAAATATCAATTCTAAATCCATCACTATGTGCATTTGAATAACCAGAATAAGAATAGTCATATGTTAAATAGTTAATAGCTGCAGGACCGAATCCTAGCTTTACCTTATTTGAAATCAAGTAAGCTTCATCACCTCTTTGGCTAATATGATAATGATCTACATATGTTACCTTGTTTGGTAAACAATTGCTTCCAGAATCAACAATTATTTCTTGCCATGAAAATGAGGAGGGAGGTGTCTGCCATGCCAGAGGAGGAAAATCAAAGCTTTCAAAATTTTGTTGGTAGTTTGTTGATCCAGTTATAGATGAGGTGGTGTCTGTAAAGGATATAAAATTATTTAGTGTTTGTGTACTTGAACCAAATTGATCGGTTACTGTTAGAGTCACATCATAAGACCCAGGTTGATTGTAAGAAACAGTTGGGTTTTCAAGATTGGATGTGTTTGGTATTCCTCCAGGAAAATTCCAGTTCCATGTTGCATTTGCCGCTCTAACAGCTGAATGACAAACAAAATTGACAGTATCATTCATACAATTTAAATCCATTTTATCAGCAGCAATTTGAGCAGATGGTGGAGTATTTTCAAAAAGATCAACAACATATGCACTTCTATTTGTACCATTAAATAATTGTCCTTCTCTATAAAATGGAATTAATTGAACAGATGTAGTGGGTTTAGGTAAATTGTTATCGTATATAACCCAATCTGTCATTGAATTATTTCTGTAGTATACAGCTGTTCTTGTTCCTAAATAAACACCACCATTACTACCTCTTTGGTGTTCAATATTTGTAGGAAAAACATCATCTAAAGTATTTGAGGTTAAATTAGTCCAGTTTAAACCACCATCTGTTGATTTAAAAACTTTATCTCCATTATAGTTTGGATAACTACCGTACATTGAATTTCTTGAAATCCATATTGTATTTTCGTCATTACTACTAATTGTAATATCATATGTTATCCAGTCATTAGATAGGGAAGGAGTAATGTCAATCCAAGTTTTACCAGCATCTTCTGATTTGTAAATATGTTTTTTATCCCACCATCCTGGATATGTAGCTAAATAAATATAATCTGGGTTACTCCATGCTACTTCAATAGAAGCAATATTAGCATCAAAATGATGTACTGCCTCAAAGCTTGATCCATTATTTTTTGTTAACCATAAAGTGGTGTCATTACCTGAGTAAAACCAATTATAACATCTTGGGTCAAATTCAATTTGAGAGGATTGTCCAATAATATATGATGCGTTTGGTTTTTTGTCTATTGGAAATGTATTAATAGCAATATTTCTGTCCCCAGAAAGTATCTTTCCTCCATAATCACTATATGCAATTCTTGGATTACCAAAATTTACAAAGCCTCTGTAGTTATCTCCTCCGTCAGTACAAATCCAATCACTCAAATAAGTATTGTTATCTTTAAGTAATGTTCCGTTATGATATGTGCCTCCTAGCATAACATTTCCGTCTTTAAATCCTGCTCCAAATCCCCAAAAATCTGTTCCTTCAATACCGTACATCTTTTTGTAAATACTATCTCCATAATTATCAGAGTAAAAAATTCCACCATCACAAGCGAACCATAAATCATTTCCAAAATAGTTTATATCATGAATATCAGCATGTACATAACCTTTTTTGTGAGGTTCACTCCACTTTGCAGGACATGAGAATGTATTTCCATCATCAAAAGAAATCCAATGATTAACTCCGCCAACATGAATAATATCAGCATCAAAGGGATTAATAGCTAAAGCTAAGTCATAATAATACTGACCTCCATCATCTAGTCCGCTAGGTTGCCATCCCATCATATTGATGTTATTTGCACTTGGAACTCCTGCTGGTTGTGAACCACAGCATCTAAAAGTCCAATTCTCTCCCTTATCATAACTTATATATATTCCATAAAGTCCACTTCCTCCATTTGCAGCTCCAGTTGCCAATGCAACAATTTTATTTGGTGCAGCTATACTTACGGCAATTTCTGTCCTTTTTTGCTCATCATTTGATGAAGGGTTTGGCCAACCATTTGAGAATAGATTTAAAGAGTTTCCTCCATCATCAGACCTATAAAATTCAGTGTAATTTGCATCTTGTCTAATAAAATACATTGTATCTGCGCTAAGTGGATGAAATTCAATTTCTTGAAATTCACCACTCATAATTTCATTTAAATTTAATCCTCCATCTATAGACTTATAAAGACCTTGGTTACTCACAACATATAAAATCTGATTATTTTGAGGATGCATTTTTATATCTTTAATACTATGAGATTGAGAATTAAAGTTAGTCCCACCGATACTTATCCAATTTGCACCGCCATCAATTGATTTATAGATTCCACCATTTCCTGAAATATATATGATGTTTTCATCTTGAAAATCAATTTCAAGCGCATAAACACCTGATAAATGTAAATCTTTTGTGATATGAGTCCAATTATTTCCTTTATTGTTTGATTTCCATGCTCCAGCTGTCGCTGCCCCAGCATAGAGAACATTACTATTACTTAAAGATTGTTCAATGGTATAAAGATGAGCTGCGCCTGGCGCATAACTTCTACTTGCAGCATCCTTATCAAAATCCCAGGGTCCAATGCACTGCCAGTTATTAGAACTAGTTGATTTTACTTTTTTTGGGGGTATTGTTTCTCTACTTAAGTTTCTCAACCACCTTTTATAGTATTGGGTATGTTTGTTTTTGATAAAATTATTATCCCTATAAAAAGATTCATACGCTTCAATTACTTTTCCTTCATCAGTATTATCAGAATACATTAGCGTAACCCATTCTGGTAAGTTAGATGAATTAATATCATATCTTTTTTCACTTTGAGAGTAAAGATTTGTAAAAGATAAAGCGAGAATAAAAACTAATATTTTTTTCATTTTTTTTAAAAAAAAAGTCGCTTAATTTTAAGCGACTTAAAGATAATTAATTTTAATTATAGATTGAATTCACTTTTTACTTGATCAATACAATCTAATTTTTCCCAAGTAAAGGTTTCAACATCATGTGAAACTGATTTACCATTAATTGTAAATACAATTGTTTTTTTCTCAGGTTTTCTACCCATGTGACCGTAAGCAGCAGTTTCAGAGTAAATGGGAGTTTTTAATTTTAATCTACTTATGATTGAAGCAGGTTTTAGATTGAAACAATCCATATTTTTTATCTTTTCAGCAATTTCTCCATCATTCAATTGAACTTTTGAAGATCCATAAGTATCAACAAAAATTCCCATTGGTTCAGCAATACCAATTGCATATGAAACCTGTACTAATATTCTATCAGCAACACCTGCAGCAATTAAATTTTTAGCAATATGTCTTGTAGCGTAAGCAGCAGATCTATCAACTTTTGAAGGGTCTTTTCCAGAAAATGCACCTCCACCATGAGCACCTTTTCCTCCGTAAGTGTCAACAATAATTTTTCTTCCTGTTAAACCAGTATCTCCGTGGGGACCTCCAATTACAAATTTACCAGTTGGATTTACATGATACCTCTCATTTCCAAATAATGCTTTATTTGATTCTGAAAGTTGATTTAAAACTCTAGGCATCAGTATTTCTCTTACATCTCTTTCAATCTTTTTCTGCATAGTAATTTCATCATCAAAATCATCGTGTTGTGTGGAAACAACAACATCAGTTATTGATTTTGGAGAGTGGTCGTCATTATATTCAAGTGTTACTTGAGATTTAGAATCGGGTCTCAAATAAGTCATTTCTTTATTTTCTCTTCTAATATTAGCCATTTCAATGAGTATTTTGTGAGAAATATCTAAAGCGAGTGGCATAAAGTTTTCCGTTTCATTAGTGGCATATCCAAACATCATACCTTGATCTCCTGCTCCTTGTTCTTTATTTAATCCTTCTCCTTCAACAACACCTTGCCTTATGTCAGCGGATTGCTCATGAATGGCAGAAATTACTCCACAACTATCAGCATCAAATTGATACTCTGATTTTGTGTATCCAATTTTTCTTATGACTTCTCTTGCTATATTTTGCACATCAACATATCCATTTGTTTTAACTTCACCACTTAATACGGTTAATCCAGTTGTTACTAGAGTTTCACAAGCAACTTTAGACTCTGGATCTTGTGCTAAAAAATTATCAAGAAGAGCATCAGAAATTTGATCTGCAACTTTATCTGGATGCCCCTCAGAAACAGATTCAGATGTAAAAAAATACGACATATTATATATTTTATGATTTGGCTTGAGTTACAAAAAGAAACGTTTTTAGCATTTTTTTTTGTGGTTGCAATAGGCCAAATCTATCCACAAAGTTCAGCAAATTTAAAAAATTAAATATTATTTAGATTGTATTAAAAATTTAAATTAAATTTGCAATGAACTTATCAAGAAAGACGGAGGGATGGGCCCTATGATGTCTTGGCAACCTTTAACGATGGTGCCAAATCCCACTCCAAATTTTGGAGGAAGATGAGAGAAATTCATAACAATTTCCCAAAAATCTTTTTTAATAAGTCATACTCGAATTATATGATTGAAGACATATTAAAAAATAAAATTTTAGTTCTTGATGGTGCCATGGGAACAATGATTCAGAAACACTCCTTAGTTGAAAATGATTTTCGAGGGGAAAGATTTAAGAATCATGATTGTGACTTAAAAGGAAATAACGATTTATTATCCATTACAAGACCAGATGTAATAAGCTCAATACACGAGGAATACTTAATTGCAGGTGCTGATATAATTGAAACAAATACATTTAGTAGTACGAGTATTGCGCAAGAAGATTATAATTTGTCATCAATTGTATATGATTTAAATTTTCATTCTGCAGATCTAGCAAAGAAAGTTGCAATTAAGCACTCAACTAATGAAAAGCCAAGATTTGTTGCGGGGTCGATAGGTCCAACTAATAGAACAGCATCAATATCACCAGATGTTGAAAATCCAGCATTCCGTGCTATTTCTTTCGATCAATTAAAAGAATCATATAAGGAACAAATTTCCGGACTGATTGATGGAGGTGTAGATATTTTACTTGTTGAAACAGTATTTGATACTCTCAATTGTAAGGCAGCTCTATTTGCAATTGAAGAGGTTTTTGAAGAGAATAATAAACGACTTCCAATAATGGTTTCGGGAACAATAACTGATGAAAGTGGACGGACATTATCTGGTCAAACAGCTGAAGCATTTTTGACATCTATTTCTCATATACCTCTTTTAAGTATTGGTTTTAATTGCGCTCTAGGTGCAAGTTCAATGAGTCAATATGTGAAGGTTTTGTCCGACAAAGCTCCATTTTATATAAGTGCTTTTCCTAATGCCGGACTGCCAAATGAAATGGGAGAGTATGATCAAAGTCCGAATGGAATGGCTAAACAATTGGAGGACTATATGAAAAGAGATATGGTAAATATTATTGGTGGATGCTGTGGAACAACTCCTGAACATATTAAGGCATTTTCAGATGTAGCAAAGCAATATAGGCCCAGAAAAAAACCCAAAATAACAAAAGAAATGAGACTTAGCGGGTTAGAGGCTGTTGCGATTAGTAGCAATAGTAACTTTATCAATATTGGAGAAAGAACAAATGTTACAGGTTCACTAAAATTTAAAAGGCTAATAAAAGAAGATA
>Ga0208763_1000014_pt1 | contig 49330 bp, 34 predicted proteins | sample ETNtaG_20_FD_185756 | JGI IMG/M metagenome (GOLD analysis project Ga0208763, IMG submission 185756) | Marine microbial and viral communities from oxygen minimum zone, Eastern Pacific Ocean - ETNP201306PF45B (SPAdes) (version 2) | ecosystem: Environmental > Aquatic > Marine > Oceanic ... | reverse complement strand
TTTGTTTTGTTTACAAGATTATCTTTTCTAATATTTGTTAAAGGATCTCCAAAGAACACATATGACAATGCATTAACAATAGTAGTCTTACCAGTACCATTTCTTGCACCAGCATCATCGCCACCTAAATCCATATTTTCTCCAATAACAAGAATTAAATGCTTGTTGTTAAAGTCAACAGCCTGGGTTTGATTACCCACACTCATAAAGTTTTTTACAGTTAAATTTTTAATTGTTAACATCTAAATTATTGTATATTGCCATTAAAATATTTTTATCATAAGTTTCAGAATCAACACCGTCAAGTTGTTTAATTACAATCTGATCAACAGAGTCAAATTTTTGTACTTCTACAGTTGGTTGTTGTGCTTGATCAACTTGTTCTGGTATTAATTGTAATTCTCTTAATTGATATTTTTCAATAAATGTTTCTCTGATAAAGTTTGCTTCTTCGTAAGAAATTTTAATATCTAGTGTTACTCTCACATACATCTTAGGTTTTAGCAAATTGTCAGCATCTTTTAATAGTTCACTTATTTTAATGTGTCTGTATCTTGGCATATCAGGCCAATTAATATATTTTGGTTGTCCGCCATATTCTAATACCATCATACCACGTTCATCGTCACCGGCATCTGCGTAATTGTGTGGAAACGCATTACCCATATAAGTTACATTTTTCATTTGTTGTCTTTTATGGAAGTGTCCTGAAAATACCATTCCGCAATTTGCAAAGTGTTCTGTTTTGATAGTTCCAACATCTGGCATATCTACCATTGCATTCATTTTAAAATACGGAAGTTCAAAATGTCCAAAAACATATTTTTGTTGCATCTTCTCTATAACTTTATATTCGTCACCTACAATCCAAGGAATGATTGCAACGTCATCTTCCACAATCCATTGATTTACAATATGCACATTTGGAATATTTCTAATAAATTCCATTGAGTTTATTTCTCTTTTTTCTCTGTAGAATAAATCGTGATTACCCATTATTACATAAACTTTTTCAAATGCTTTACCCAAACGTTCTATATTAGATACAGTATAGTTCATTGTGGAAACGTTTGTTGCAGATCTGTGATGATGCCAATCGCCTAGGAATATACAAGTTTCGCAACCTTCTGCTTTTGCCTGTTCAATGAACCAATACACAAATGATTCACAGTCATCGTTATGTACACGACTATTACCCTTTAAACCAAAATGTATATCTGTAAAACAAGCAACTTTTTTAAAAAATGCCATTATCTACCTCTGCCAAATTTTTTAATAATCGTTGGAGGCTTAATATCCTTTGTTTTTAATTCTTTATACTTTGCGTTTTGAAAGTCCTCTTCGGTTAATTTTCCTTTTTTCTTAAGTTTTTTGTTTAATTCTTTTATATCAGTTTTATTCATAATTTTTACATCCCCATGAGCAGTTTCCATTTTTTTCTTAAATGCTACTGTGTTTCTTTCTCTTTCGCCTTGTCTTGTGTAGGAGGGATTCATATTATTGTATTCTAATATATCATCTCTTATAGATTGATTTTTCTTTTCGATGTTTAATATCCTTGTAAATGAATTTGTAATTGCCGCTGTGTAATATGCGAAAGGATTTTCTGATTTTGATTCATCAAATTGTAAACCAATCTGTGATAGTTGCATCAATGCTTGTGACTGCATTTCATCATTGTAGGTGTAACCTCTCCAGTTTGCTCTTGTACCATATCGTTCACACAACTTCATAAACATCATTGCGAGACTGTTTGTAATTTTTCCGTGGTCACAAGAAAAACTTCCATTGCTCATTCCACCAATCCAATGACTCTTGCCAACACATTTGGTCTTGTTTTTGCTGTCTAATTTATAGTGTTGGAAAGGAGGAAAATTAATTTTTACTTTTCTGTCTGCCTCATTTTTTGGATTTCTTTTTCTATCAGCGTCATCTGGAATATGTTCATATGACATCACTCTAAATACCAGATCTGTTTTATCAATTTTTCTTGGAGACACAGTAAAGTCAGAAAGTTTTATTTTTTTCTGTCCTTCTGCTTTGGCTTGTTCCCAGGCATCTTGCGTTAATCTTTTTGCTTTATTTTTCTTTGCTTGTGAAATAGTTCTAACATTTATTTTAGATAAACTTGGCACTATTATATCATATGTTGAATCGTTGTCAGACACGTACGAACAGTAGGTATTCTTACTGGCGTGTATTTGAATCAACAGATCCCGGTTGTTTAAGTACTTTACTCTTTTCATAATAATCTTTCATTTTTTTTGCTAAAGTGACCACAAACAGGTCTGTTAAAGTGTGCCGTATGGGGAATTAAATGCGCCTATAATTGTGCCTATAAATATAGTTAAAGTATACGAAAAATAACAAGGAATTGCAACCACTAAAATGGACGAACTAACACCGGAAAAACAAACATTAGGTAAAACCTTAAAAAATGCTGGCGGCAGTATTTTCAATAGAACACTGGGCAGATTATTCGGTGCTGGACTAGAGCCGGGTGCTGAAAAAGACGCTGGTAGATTAAATTCAAAAGCATTATGGAGAGTGAAGCAAGATCAAAAAGATTGGCGTGTAAAATTAACTTTGCGTAAAAACGAAGATATGTACACATTCTTTTTTGGAAAAAGTTCCAGTCAATTACTAAAACCATTATCGCAAGATGGTGGTGTTACTTTTCCATTGACACCAACAGTGATGATTCAGCATAACGCAAACTATAATCCGTTATCAACCACTCACGCAAATTATCCTTTCTATGCATACCAAAATTCAGAACCGGCGGCACTGTCAATAGTTGGAGAATTTCCAGTACAAAATTCTCAAGATGCACTTTATTGGGTATCAACTTTACATTTTTTAAGAGCTTGTACAAAAATGTTCTTTGGTGGAGATGATGCAACAAGGGGAAATCCACCTCCTATCATGACTTTGAACGGATACGGGAATCACGTGTTCAACAATGTGCCTGTGATTTTAACAAACTTTACTTGTGAATTGAGAGATGGAATAGATTATATATCAACAGCAACGAATACAGACTTAAATGGAAAAATTTCTATTGCAAAAGAAAAAGGCATAGAATACACAGCGGCATCGGAATCCATTCCTGAAACTTGGGCACCAACGTTGAGTACATTCACACTACAATTACAACCTGTATACTCTAGAGAATCTGTTAAGAAATTTAATATGAAAGATTTTGTGCAAGGCAATCTCGATGGTACTGACGGAGTAGGTTACATTTAATGGCAAAATATTCAAATACATCTCCGTATTTTAATACTCCGGAAAATGAGGTAAGTTTAGATTTCTTCAATCCTAGAACAATTACATCTGATGGTGACGATGTAACTTATACTATCGACAGAATATATGCTTACAGACCAGACCTATTGGCATATGATTTGTATGGCACACCGAGGCTTTGGTGGGTGTTCGCTCAAAGGAATCCCGATGCAATTGAAGATCCAATTTATGATTTTAAGCCAGGAGTCACTATACAATTACCCAAGTTAAGTAATTTGCAATCTGACCTAGGAGTATAAACCAATGAAAGTTTATACTAAGATAGTTTACGACAAAGACGATAATATCATAGAAGAACAATCCTACGATTACAACGGTCCCGTGGCACAGGCTAGATTCGAAAAAGGACCCGGACAAATTAAAGATGAGAAAAAAGGATATTTCCATAAAGGATTCAAAGAAACACAAAAAAATACTGTAGGTGACGGAAATACAAAAACCAACGGCAAGGATGCCAAAGCCGAAAAGGCAGAATTAAAAAATGCTAATTTCAAAGCAGAGGATAACAAATTACACAAATACGCATCTTATTCATACCAATGGACACTTTCAGGATTGAGTGAAAAAAACATAAACGACTGGAACAACAATATTGATACATTAGGGCAAAACATCGTTGCAAGATCCGCCGGCATAGGAGGAAAAGATACTGTGGTGGACCGTAGGAAAGATGCAGGCACAGGAGATGCCAGTGTTGCCGAAGAAATTTACGCAAGAGAAAGAAGAGGCGAAGACACGGCATTAGACACATTAAGAGACCAACTGGACATATATTTTGAAAAAGTTGTTATCACAGGAGTACACACTCCAAATCCAGATAGGAAATTAATGAATTTTACAAAAATTGAAATGGAATTGAGTGAGCCAATGGGCATATCACTTTATGAAAAATTGAGAGCGGCCGCTGTTGCCAATGATTTCAGAGATCATTTGGACGCACCATTTTTATTAACCTTGGATTTTATTGGAATGGACACAGAAGGAAAAACACACAAGGAAATACCACGTAGATACTTTCCTATAAAAATTGTTAATTCTGAAATGGATATGGGAGCAGGTGGTACAATGTATACTCTTACTGCTGTACCGTGGACGGAATTTGGAATGGTTAATAGATATCTTTATACCAGAGGAACAGCAACCATAAAAGGTGGCTCCATAACCGATGCGTTGAAAAGTTTAGAGACAATTTTAAAAAAACATCAAGAAAAAGAGAAAGAATTAGATTACAGAACAATAGAAGATGAATATCGTTTTACTGTTGACCCGTTTTTCACAAGCCAAGATTCTCCAATAGACAACAACACAATGAGTATCTTCACTTTCAATGAAAAGGGCAATGACGGTTTCAGAGGAGAAATACATCACTTTGGAAAGGGAAATCCAAAAGCCCCAGGTGATCAAAAATTTAGACCACAAATAATGGTTGCAAGACCAAACACTTCTATTTCACATATTTTAGAAAGAATAATGCTGAAGACCAAATATTTTAGACAGATCACAAGAACGTTTACAGAAGATTATTGGGGCAAATTATCGGAGCAACAAAAAGGCGATGTATTAAGCAAAGAGTATGTGCCGTGGTTTAAAATTGTAACAACTGTGCATACAGAAGCAGGAAATTTTGATCGTCTAAGGAAAAAAGAGAAAAAAATTATACATTATCACATAAAACCTTTTTTAGTACATATTTTAAATTTCGTTGTCCCTGGATTGGGTGGAGGAAGTTTATACGGAAAATATGTCAAGAAAAGATACAACTATACTTTTACAGGTAAAAATTTAGACATACTGGATCTAAACATAAAATACAAATACGCATTTTTCCAATCGCGATTAGTAATGAGTGATTATCATGATGACGAAGATAATCAAGATGCAAGTAAGGCTGATTTAGAGAAGGCACGTTGGGCATATGGAACAGGGGATTATCCAGAAAAACTAAATCCTTTAACCATGGAACCAATTTTTCAAGACTCAGAGGACAGTATAGTAAAAGGAACAAATCAAAACAACATGACTGTAACGCAACAGTATTATGATTATCTTACAAATCCTGATGCTGATATGATGAGAGTTGAAATGAGAATAATGGGTGATCCAGCATTTATTGGACACGATTTTGCAATTCCAATGCCACTTGCAATGACCAATAAGAGAGTTTCTTCGATAGAAGGAGCAGGCAGACTCGGCGGAATGGTGTTTGATGAAAAATTAGGAGCCTTTAACGTAGATCAAGCAGAACCATTGGTAACTTTAAATTTTAAATTTCCTAGAGATTTTAATGAACAAAGCGGATTTTACTCAACCAAGAATAAAGACAATGCACAGTTTTCAGGCTTATATAAAGTTGCAAAGGTTGAAAGCATATTTGATCAAGGACAATTTACGCAGGATTTATTAATGGTTAGATTTAAAAACCAAACAGGAACAGTTAAAGATACACAGTTTGAAGTTAAAGAAACTAAAGACAAACCAACAGGAACGGTTGGTCCATGGAGTATGAGATAATATGGCTAGAGCAACTCATTTATCAGGTGACGTATCACAATCGGCAGAATCGGCAGATAGAAAGATACACAAAATAAAAGGCAATGGTCCTTTTGTAGGTACCGTAAAAATAAACACCGATCCACAATTTATGGGAAGGCTTTGGGTAGCCATTCCTAGCATAACAGGATCAGAGCCAACCGAAGATGAATTAATACCTTGCGAATACCTAGCACCTTTTTATGGATCAAAAAGTATAGAAACAACAGATCCAACCAATCCAAATAGTTACAAAGGCAGTCAAAACTCATATGGTTTTTGGGCAGTGCCACCTGACATTGGATCTAGGGTACTTGTAGTATTTGCTGAAGGAAAAGAATCAAACGCATTTTGGATAGGTTGTATACAAGATGCATATGTAAATCACATGGTTCCCGGTATTGCATCCAGTGATATGACAGGGCAAGACGCTCAAGGCACAGATTTTTCAATGTCGAAAGAACAGGAATTTGGAACGGACCAAGTGCCTGCAGGAGAAGTCAACAAAAAAACTTGGAAAGTAAATGGCAACACTTATGAAAAACTTAACAAACCAGTACACCCATTTGCAGAAACATTAAGACAGCAAGGATTGATACAAGACCAAGTAAGGGGAACAACATCATCATCTGCTAGAAGAGAATCGCCAAGCAGAGTGTTTGGTATGAGCACTCCGGGTCCTATAGATCCTACATCAAATGTTGATCAGTTAGGTCCACGAGAATCAAAACAAAATACGCAAAACAGTAGGTTGGCAGGACACACTTTTACAATGGACGACGGAGATATTCTTGGAAATAACAAACTTGTTAGATTACGTTCAGGTAGTGGACATCAAATTTTATTACACGACACAGCAGGAACAATTTACATTGGAAACGCAACTGGAAATGCTTGGGTAGAATTATCAGCAAACGGAAGTGTTGATGTATTTTCAGCAAACGCAATCAGTTTCAGATCAATGGGAGATATGAATTTTCACAGTGATTCTAATATTAATTTCTTTTCTAGAAACGAAATTAAAATGAGTGCTTTATCTAGATTAGTACTAGATGGAGGAGTAATTCAACAACACGCAGATGGAGATATACAATTACAAGCAACCGGAGGTGCTATAACACAAAAAGCCGGAGGCCCTATTATATCTTTTGGAGCAGGTGGCCAACAACATCATGCAGGAGGACAAATCCATTTAGCAGGTTCACAAGTTCATTTCAATTCAATACCACCAATGCCGAGTATTGTTTCAACGATGAAAAGAACTGCATTCAATGACCCTTCTGGTACAGGAACCAAAAGAGAGATGATAGATGATGTTTTACCTTCGAACAAATATACAACAGGACCTATCGAAGTCACAGATGATGGAAACATCACAATGTCAGGTATGAGAATGACAACACACGAACCATTCCAATATCACTTTGATCAAGTTGTTGCCACTGTTGGACACGAACCAAGTGTTAACATGAATACGATAGGAACAGCAGAACACGTTGCTCACACAAATAGGCAGAGTGACAATTTAGCAATAAGAACAATGCAATTTGAATCAGACCTAAAAGAACATCTATCTAAAAATAATTTATTGAACGGTGATGTTGAAAAAATAAGAATGGTTTCAAATGAGTTTGCACAGAAATATACAAAACTTTACGACTTGAAAGATAATGGACCTTTCAGTAAAGTTAACGAATTGATATCAACTGGTGCTTCAATAAATGAAATGGTTAACAAATCGATTGAAAACATTACTACTGATAATTTAAATCTTGCTAAAGGTATAAAAATTGGAAAAGATGGAGTACTTTTTGCAGACGGTCTTGCAAAGAATGTTAAAGGAACAGTCAACGCATTGAAGTCTGGTGATCTATCTTCAGTAATAAAAGGTTCCACGACAGTATCAAATACACTTAACTCATTAGTTTCCTCTAACAAAGTATTGAGCAGGGGACAAGCATTACACGGAGATACGATATCAGGTGTAAATATTGTTAAGAACACTTATAAAAATGTTGTAGGTGGACAGGTAACTGCCATCACTCAAATTAGTAGTGTGGTTAATAATGTAAAAACTGCCTTCTTAGGTAAGCCAACTTGGACACCGGGTGGTATGACTAGGGTTGGAGGTTTCGTAAATACATTTAAAAGTAAAATTGGTTCGATAGGAAGAAGCATAGGAAAAAGGTTTGGATTTTAATGGCGTATAACAACAACATAACAAATAAAGCAAAGGGACAGGTTTTTAAAGGATTTAGTTCTCGAGCAGAAAATTCAAACTACAAATTGTACGATTTCGAGTTGATTAAACAAGATTTGATCAACAGATTAAGTGTGCGAAAGGGCGAAAGAGTGGAGAATCCAGAGTTTGGCACGATCATATATGATGCAATATTTGAGCCACTAACGGAATCACTTAAAAAACTAATTGCAGACGATATAACACATCAATTAAATGCTGATCCTCGTTTGGCCGCAGATGAAATCAGAATCAGCGAATTCGAGCATGGAATTGCGATTGAGGCTAGTTTAACCTATGTTCCTTACAATATCACGGAAAAACTAACGTTCAAGTTCAATCAAGATTCAAGTTTACGCCTATCTTAATATACGCACATTACTATTACTATAAATATTGCAAAGACGCAATATGGCCACAACAGAACGACAGAACAGATTATTAGTTGCAGAGGATTGGCGTAAAATTTATACGGCTTTCCAACAAGCAGACTTCAAAAGTTACGACTTCGAAACTATACGTAGAACTATGGTTTCTTACCTACAAGAAAACTATCCAGATGATTTCAACGATTTTATTGAATCATCGGAATATGTGGCACTTTTAGATTTAATTGCATATCTTTCACAATCACTATCATTTAGAATAGATTTAAATGCAAGAGAAAATTTCCTAGAAACAGCGGAAAGAAGAAATTCAATATTAAGGTTAGCAAGATTAATCAATTACAATCCAAGCAGAAATAAACCTGCCATTGGATTATTAAAATTTAGTGCTGTGTCAACAACAGAAGATGTAAGAGATAGTGCCGGAACAAGTTTAGCAGGACTTAATATAGTATGGAACGATTCTGCAAATCCTAATTACAGAGAACACTTTATTAATATTTTAAACGCATTCAATACTGATGGACAAAAATTTGGAAGTCCACAGGACTCTAATAAAATAGGCGGAATACAAACTGAGGTTTATAATTCTAGATCTGCAAACACAGATTTGCCAATGTATGGTTTTAGTAGATCAGTAAGTGGCATAACAAGAAATTTTGAAATTGTTTCATCTGCCATATCAGGTGCCGAAGAAATATATGAGCCAACTCCAGTACCTGGAAGTGGTTTTACTTATTGTTATAGAACAGATGGTGCAGGCGACACTTCCCCGAACACAGGATTTTTCTGTTTATTCAAACAAGGTTCATTAGAGCAACAAGATTTTACAATATCAGAATCGGTTACAAATTTAGTCAAGCCAATTGATTCTGCTAATATAAACAATTCAGATGTATGGTTATGGCAAATGGACGATTTTGGCCAGCCAAACAAATTGTGGACGCAAGTTTCAAACACATCTGGAAACAATGCCATCTACAATTCACTAGCAAATGATGTTAGAGACATTTACAACGTTGTAACAAAAGCGGATGATAAAATTGATTTAGTTTTCGGCGATGGTAACTTTGCAAATATTCCTCTAGGAAGATTTAGAGCATATTACAGAACAAGTGATAATGAAAAATTTAGTGTACAACCTTTTGATTTAAAAAATATTCAATTGAATATTAATTACATAGATGCTAATGGCGGAAATCAAACTTTAACTGTTAGTGCAAGTTTAGAACAATCGATATATAATGCTTCGGAAACAGAATCAAATGATTCGATCAAAGAAAAAGCACCACAAGTTTATTATTCTCAAAATAGAATGATAACAGCAGAAGATTATAATGTTGTGCCTTTATCAGCATCACAAAACATTATTAAAATAAAATCAGTAAACAGAACAGCATCTGGTATATCAAGAGCAAAGGAAGTAGTTGATCCTTCAGGATCTTATTCAAACACAAATGTTTTTGCAGATGACGGAATACTATACAGAGAAGAGTCGACACCGAGTTTTACTTTTACATTTAAAAATAAAAATGATATTTTAAATGTTCTTAACACACAAATAGAGAGTAAATTAAAACAAGCATACTCAAGACAATTTTTCTATTTAAAATATGCGACAAAAGATTTGTCCACATTGACAGCAACGTGGAACAGCACAACAACAGGAACAAACACAAACACAGGTTATATTAAATCGTCAGGACCGTTGGTTGTTGGTGAATATTCAACAAGTAATTTAAAGTTTGTGAAATCAGGATCGTTGGTTAAATTTACCTCACCTGATACACGAGAATTTTTAAATGGAAAACTTGTCACAGCAGGAACATCACAAGCACAGGATAGAGCCTGGGCAAAAGTAAGTGAAATAGTAACAGATGGTGCAAATGGTGGTGTAGGAAATTTAGATTCAGGAAAAGGACCAGTCACATTAGCAGACATTATTCCAGATGGTGCAGTGGTGTCTAAGGTTATTCCGACATTAACAACAGTATTAGGCGTTACACTTAAAAATGACTTACAAGACAGAATAAATGCATATGAAAATTTTGCAATCAGATACGACGAAACAACATCAACTTGGAAAGTAATCACAACAACAAATATAAGCACCAGTTCGGTTTTTGATCTTTCGTTTGCAGGAAACACAGATGGAACAAATTTAGATCAAAGTTGGTGGTTTAACTTCACGAACGATGGATCAACGTACACAGTAACGTACAGAAAATTAGATTACATTTTTGAATCTGAATCACAAAATAAATTTCATTATGATTCTCAAGATAAAATTTACGATTACGTGACTGGGCAAACTAAAAAAGATACTATCAAAATATTAAAAAACAATTTGTTGTTAAGTTCAACAACAGCGGTAGGTTATAACCTAGATTGGCAAGTAGTAGATACAGTTACTGAGTCAGATGGTTATCAAGATAATAGAAAAGTTAAAGTTGGTTTTTACGATTCAGACGATGATGGTGTTGTTGACAATCCAGAACTTTTTGATATATTCATAGAGCCAACGGTAAGTGTTGCTACAAAATATGTATTCTTTGAAAAATATGTTTCAACAGACAACAACATAGAAAGATTTAGACCATATGCTAGTACAAACTTTACTATAACAAAAAATGAAGCAGATATATCATTGCCAGGAACGTACACAGATGGACAATTATTTTATTTTTATGATGCCAGTGAAAATGTAATTAAAAAATATGAATCAGCATCAAACTCTTTGGTTACAACAACGGATTATATAGCAAGATTAGGAAGATCAGCCATTGACTTCCAATACAAACATTTTGCAGGACAAAACACTAGAATTGATCCTTCTGTATCTAACATAATAGATTTATTCATACTTGAAAGAAATTATGATGAGTTATTTAGAACTTGGTTACAAGAAGGCGGAACTAAACCTGCTCCTAGCACATCAGATCAATTGAGAATTAATTATTCTGGAACACTAAATCCATTAAAAGGACTATCTGATCAAATAATTTATCACCCAGTGAAATACAAAATTTTATTTGGTACGCAATCAGAAGAAGAATATCAAGCAACATTTAAAGTTGTAAAAAATGCTGGAACAAATGTTTCAAATGCAATAATCAAAACAAGAGTAATTGAAGCAATAAATGAATTTTTTGCATTAGATAACTTTGATTTCGGAGACACTTTTTACTTTACAGAATTAGCCGCTTACATACATACTCAATTAGCACCAGATTTATTGACAGTTGTAATAGTACCGAATCAATCAGGACAGGTATTTGGATCATTATTCCAAATAGGCGGATCAGCAAACGAAATTTTCATTAGTGGGGCCACCGTTGATGATGTATCGATAATAGATGCCATAGGAGCAAATCAACTCCAAGCGTCAGGTACAGTTGTAACATCAACCACTTCAACAACTAGTACGTCAAGATCGACATCAGCAGTATCTTCTAGCACCACTACATCATCAGGTTCAGGAACAAGTAGTGGTACAGGATACTAACGATGGCAGACAATTCAATCGATCCAACAAACACATTTGAAGTAGTTAAAGATAACTCAGGCACTACTTACAGAAGATCTGTTGCTCACCTACCGGGTTATTACAGAACTGATTCAAACCAAAGATTTTTAGGAAGTACTTTAGACCCTATAATACAAAAAGGCGATTTAAAAAGGCTTGACGGTTACATTGGTAGATTAGATGCCTACACAAGATCAGCCAGTGATAGATATTTGGAAGCAACTACCCCAGACAGAACAGCATACCAATTTGAACCAGCAGTAACATATGTTGATAAAGACACATCATCTATTAATCCTGAAGACCAAGTTAAGTTCACAGCAACATATGATGATTTATTAAATCAATTAAAATATTTTAACGCACCCGTTGATAATCAAGATAGATTAACAAAAGAAAAAGTTTACTCTTGGAATCCTTCTGTTGATTTAGACAAGATTATTAATTATAGAGAATATTATTGGGTACCAAACGGTTTGACTTCTATTCCAATAAGCGAAATTGCCCAAAACACAACTACTGAAATTGTAGTTAACAATACTTCTCAAGACGGAAGTACCTTGACTGGATATGTGTTTTCTAATAAACCATCAGAAACAAATCCAATAATAACTTTGTACAGAGGAAACACTTACAAATTTAATATAAAAGCATCAGGTCATCCTTTCTATATTATGACTGAACCTTTTCCAAGCGGAGTTGCCGCAGACGGAAGCACATCAGTTATATACAGCGATGGAGTAACAGGTGCTGGTACCGATGACGGAACTGTAACATTTACTATTCCAACAAGTGCACCTAACACTCTTTATTATCAATGTGGAATTCATACAGCGATGTATGGTGTACTACAAATTAAAACTGCTACTGCAACCACTAAAATTGATGTAGCAAGTGATATTCTAGGAACAAAAAATTACACAACTAACAAAGGTGTTGCATTATCAAATGGAATGAAAGTTAATTTCAAATCAAACGTTGTTGATACTGCAACTTACAAAGACAAAGATTTTTATGTTGAAGGTGTTGGGGACTCGATCACATTAACACCACTTGAAGATTTAATTACACCGGAATCTTATGCAACAGAAACTACTATTTTGTACGATTCGGTCGGTTATGATACAAGACCATATGCAAAAGCATTTTACAGGCCAGAGACTCATGATTATATTACAATTAAAAGAGATTCATTGGATAGAAATGCATGGTCAAGATATAATAGATGGTTCCATAAATCCGCAATCGAGGCAACAGGAACAGCGATGGGTTTCACTCCAGTTCTCAACGAAAGCGATAGAGCGAAAAGACCAATTATAGAATTCGATTCGAACTTATCGTTATACAATCATGGTACAGTATCGAAGAAATCAGTTACACTAGTTGATGCTGTAACAACAGATGTGTTCACAGATATGGTCAATCAAACAGGATATTATGTAGACGGAATACAAGTCACTAATGGTATGAGAATATTGTTCACAGCAGACACAGATATTCTTGTAAGGAATAAAGTTTACAAAGTAAATTTTGTAACAATATCCGGCACACAAAAAATTGCGTTGCAGTTGGACGAGGAATCAGATACAAATCCTATCGAGGGCGAATCTGTTTATGTAGAATTTGGAAAAAACTTTCAAGGTAAAACTTTATATTACACGGAAAAAGCAGGTCCTAACAAAGATGAAAAAACTTGGATAACTGGACAAAATAAAACTAAAGTTAATCAGCAACCGTTGTTTGACATTTACGATAGTGAAGGAAATAGTTTTTCAAATGACACAGCATATCCTTCTACAAACTTTACAGGATCAGAAATATTCAGTTTCAAAATATCTAGCACTGCAACAACAGATACAGTTTTAGGACTTAAAATAAAATACAATACAATCAACAATGTTGGTGATATTGTTTTTGAATCCGATCTAAACTCAGGTTCTTTCCAATACAAATCTGGAAATGATTATTTGAAAAAATTCTATTCAACTGGATTTATGCATAAAACTTTGTCATTGTTAAAATACAAGGTAAGATCAAATTGGATAGAAAGAGAAAATGAATCAAAACAAAGAGTAAAAAGAACTCATTTTGCAACTGACACGGAAAAGAAATTATTTCCGATAGATGTTTATAAAAATTCTGCAAGTTTAACAGATTTAGAAGTAGAGGTTATAGTCAACGGAATACACAAACAATTAACAAAAGATTATACATTAGTGAATGGTACAACAAATAAATTTGTTAAGTTTGTAAAAGACCTTTCTGTAAATGATGTAATTACAACATACACATACTCAAGTAAACCTAAAGTAAACGGAAAAGGAGTATACGACATTCCAGAAGCATTAGGTAGTAATCCATTAAATGAATATCTAACAGAATTCACGTATGGTCAAATTGCAACACATCTTGTTGACGTTGTTAAAAAGAATAGCCAGATTACAGGCATAATTCCTGGACCTACAAATTTAAGAGATAATCCAGAAGTTTATTTGAAAGGCGGAAGTGTACAGCAACACGGTGGTTCATTAACTTCTGCCATGTTTAATTTGATTGATAAAGATGCAAATCTTCCAGTGGCATTAGACTTTTGTGAACTGGAATATCAAAGATTTAAAGAAAATTTTTTAACACAGGCAACTGGAACAACCTATGAAGGCAACGTTGCTGACAGAGTTGACGAAATATTATCAACACTAACAAAAGACAAAAACAATACTTTTCCATTTTACTATGACGACATGGTGGGTTTTGGAGAACAAAGAACATTAAGAACATTTACAGTACAAGATTCTGCACAAACTGAATATGCGATAGACAGTCAATTTAGCACAACTACTTTAAGCAACAGAGCCGTGTATGTTTATAAAAATGATGTTCAATTACTTTTAGGTTCTGAATACACATTCAGCACAACAGACGATACTATTAATATTACAGCAACAATTACAGCAGGTGATATTATCAAAATAAAAGATTACAATGACACAACAGGAAGTTTTATTCCACCAACACCGACCAAAATGGGAATAACACCAAAGTATACTCCTGAAAAAATCACAGACAATACTTACAGAACATCACAAACAGTAATTGTTGGACACGACGGTTCGAGAACTATTGCATATGACGATTATAGAGATGACATACTGTTAGAGTTAGAAAAAAGAATCTATAACAATATAAAAATATCTCAAAGTGAATTATTACATTACAATGATATCATTCCTTCTGCTTTTAGCACCAAGGAATATACATTACAAGAAACAAATAATGTTTTAAGTTCGAGTTTTTACAAATGGGCAGGTGCAAATAATGTAGATTATAGAAGTAATTCAACATATAGTCCTATAGATAATTTTACTTTTAATTGGTCAAGCAGTGTTGATATGAATTCAGAAGCATCTTTAGGTCACTGGAGAGCGATATTCCATTATTATTATGATACAGATAGACCACATACTCATCCGTGGGAAATGATTGGTTATTCAGAAAAACCTACAGGATGGGAAGACAGATATGGCTCTGCTCCATACACCGAAGGTAACGAAATTTTATGGGAAGACATGGAAAGAGGATATGATTTTGTTACAGGAAAAATTAAAAAAAGATATATTAGAACAGGATTATCATTTAGAATACCAGTAGACAATACAGGTGAGTTAAGAGATCCAGCAACAGCAGGCCTCTTTTCATCGTTCAATAGACAACTGTTAACAAAACAATGGCAATTTGGTGACAGAGGTCCGGCAGAAACGGCATGGAGAAGAAGTTCAAATTATCCTTTTGCTTTAGCAAAAATGATGTCTTTGTTGAAACCAGCGAAATTTTTTGGAGTATTTTTAGATAATAGCAGATTAATAAAAAATAGTGCAGGCAATTATGTTGAATCAGTAACTGCTAGAAGACAAACATTAAAAGGTGCAACTTATCATTTAGAAACGGTAACAGATACAACAACAGGAATTGTCACAAGATATCAAACATCAGGTTATCAGCCTTTTGTTGTTAACTATTTGATTTCTTTAAATTTAGATCCAGCAAAATTTTATTATGATAAAATGAAGAACTTAAATGTTCAATTAGCATATAAACTTGGAGGATTCACTGACAAAGGAAATATTAAAGTATTAACAGACTCGATATCACCAGGATCCACATCGGGTTCACAATTTATACCAGACGAAAACTATAAAGTTGTTTTCAGAACAAGCAATCCTACTAAAAAATATTCATATAGTGGAGTTCTTATAGAAAAAAATTCAACGTTATCCATTGACGGATCATCGATACTACCCGGATATAGAATAGTAGGATATGATTTAACAAATCCTGTATTTAAAATGCATCAGCCAATACAAAATAGTAACTTTGTTGATATAAAAGAAGGAACAGCAGGAGCAAGACTATACAAAAACTTTAGCGATCATGTTGAAACTGTTGTGTACGGAACTGTATTTGAAACTATAGATGATGTATGTAATTTTTTACAAGGATATGGAAAATATTTAGAAGCGGAAGGTTACAATTTTGAGAAGTATTCAAAAGAACTAGAAAGAACACTTAACTGGGAAACAGCAGTAAGAGAATTTTTATATTGGGTTACGCAAGGTTGGGCATCTGGTTCTGCTATTACAGTGTCTCCGGGTGCTGACGGTTTTACTTTGAAAACTGATAAAACAGTAATTGGTAAATTACAAGACTCGCATAGCAAATACACTATATTAGATGCAGGCGGAAGATCGATATCAAGAAGAGAACTATCTATCAAAAAAATTGGATCGACATTTGATTTAACAAGTTTAAATCCTGACGTGGGAATTTATGGAATAAAACTGCATTCTGTAGAAAAAGAACACATACTATTATTTGATAACAAAACAGTGTTCAACGATATAATTTTTGACAGCATAACAGGATTCAGACAGCAGAGATTGAAAATTGTTGGTTGGAAGACTGCAGGTTGGAACGGAGATTTACACGCCCCTGGATTTATATTTGACCAAGCAAAAGTTTCTTTATGGATAGCAAATAATGATTATAAAATTGGAGACACGGTTGAATACAATGCAAAATTTTATGTTGCCAAGATAAATCATAATTCAGGCGCCAAATTTGTTGCAAGTAGTTGGATGAGGAAAGATGCCAAACCATCTGCACAATTACTGCCGAACTTTGATTACAAAATTGCACAGTTTAATGACTTCTATGATTTAGAAACAAATAATTTTGATGAGGGACAACAATTCCTTGCACAGCATTTAACAGGTTATCAAAGTAGAACATACTTGGAAAATTTATTTGTAAATGACATTTCACAATACAAATTTTATCAAGGATTCATAAAAGAAAAAGGATCATTGAATGCAATTACTAAACTTGCAAGAGCAAAATTCTTAGATGAAGATATCGATCTTTCGATTTATCCAGAATGGATGATAAGAACTGGAATGTTTGGTAATGTTGATGGAACAAAATCAATACAAACAAAATTATCTGACACAGAAATTTTAATGGATCCTCAAAGTATTGAATTAGTTGACACTACAAATGACTCTATAGAATATTCTAGATCGGCTAAAGTTCCATCGATTGATTTTTATGACAAACCACTGGAATACACTCCGTCTACAACTTTTTCTTTATACGATTATACAAAACAAGGAACAGATAGAGAAACAGTACAATTTTTAAAAACAGCAGGATATCCTAGACTGGACGACATACATCATACAGCATTTAACATTGACGACCTTTTAAATTTAGATCCAACAGCAGTCAAGAGTAAACAATTAATATGGATAGCAAATAACAAGAAAAGCGATTGGGACGTATTAAGATTAACCCCAATGGATTTAAGATTGGTAGGTTTGCAAAGTATTAATAACAATACTCAACTGACAGTTGATTTTGACACATCACACAGTTTAAGTGTTGAAGATTATATTATGATTAGTAATTCACAATACGAAGATTTGAACGGTGCGTACATTGTACAATCAATACCTTCGCCTAATTCAATTATTATTAATTACACAAAAAATATATCCACACTTGTAGGAGTATCGGATAAATCCACAGCAAACACATACGGTAATATAAGCCAATTCGTAAGTGTTAGGTTGCCATCGATTGATGATGTGTATAATAATTTATTGTTCGAAGAATTTCAAGAAGCAGACACAGTTAATGACTACAAAGGAGATAGATTATTTGTAGACAATACAGATAGTACTTGGAAAGTATATGAAAGAACAAATCCAAACCTATACAATCAAATAATTTCTTCAGATACCACAGCAGAGCAAGAATTTGGATCTCAAGTAGTTGCACGAAACGATGGAAGATTAATTGCAATCTCGGCACCAGGTAAATTGCAAGGTGAGTTGCATTTTTATTTTAGAAGATCACCAGAGGCAGGAACAGCATTTAAAATTCAATCAACGAACATATTGAATTCAAATAACGATAATACTTCCAAATTTGGATATTCTTTGTCAATGAGTACTGATGAAAACTTTATAGTTTCGGGTGCACCGTTTAACAATACAAGCATAGACAACAGCACGGAACAATCAGATCAAGGTTTGGTGAGATGGTATCAATGGGATAGCACAAATTTAAAATATGATGTTGGTGGTACAATATATCCACCATACGATGTTTCGTCTTCTCGAATAGGATTAAATTTTGGTTGGGCACATAAAATATCCGAACCTACAGATAATTCTTTGGTTACTACAAAAACAAAATATATGTTTGTGTCAGCACCAGGATATGATAATGACACAGGTATTGTGCATATGTACGTTTGGGGTGTTGGAGCAGATGGCTCAACATACAGCACATGGGTACAGACAACATCAATACAACCTGCTGAAGTAAACGGTGGTTGGAGATTTGGACATAGATTGGCCGCTAACGACAATGGCGATATATTAGCAATTAGTTCACAAGCACCAGGTCACGCAGGTGTTGTGCATATTTTCAAAAGAACTTCGCAAACAAATGATTCGTCATCACAACACACTTGGTCGGAAGTTCAAACTTTAAAAGGACATTCAGACTTAGACGGTAGCACATTGGATTTAGCATTTGGTGACTCAATATCAATGAGCAAAGACGGAACAACTTTAGTAATTGGCGCTCCTGGTTACGAACAACAAGATGGAAGCACTCAAACATATAGAGATAATGCCGGAGTTGTTTATTATTACAAATGGAATGCAGATGGATCTACAAACACATATTCATTGCAACAAAGAATTGACGCACCAAGCACAGCATCTAATACACAGTTTGGTTCGACATTAGATCTTAATGATAATGGCAATAGATTAGTAATTGGTGCTAAAGGATCTGCTAGTCCTAGAACAATGAAAATTGACACTGGATCAACTACATTTGATTTACAGGATACAAACATTATTGATATGAATACAGAAGCAGGTGCAGTTTACACAGCAACAAAATACGACAAGCATTTTATTGTAGATCAAAGATTAACAAATGACGATATCACATCTAATGATAAATTTGGTTCGTCGGTATGTATGATTGATCAAAGTGTATTTGTTGGATCACCAAACGATGATGCTGGTGTCGCCTCAGATGGTTCTTCTATAGTTACAAATGATGGTTCGGTTGCTCATTACGATTTAAAAACAAATGATTCTTATGCTTGGAAAGTATTAAGACAAGAAACAAATTTAGTTAACGATAAAAGAATACAATCATCATTTATTTTTAATCGTTCGACAAGTAAAATTATTGACTACCTAAATTATTATGATCCAGTTAAAGGAAGAATTTTTGGTGTCGCTGACAGAGAAATCAAATATAAAACTACTTGGGATCCAGCAGACTACAATTACAATGTCAATGGAGAAGTCAGAGCAGAAACTTGTTGGGGAGACGAACACGTTGGAGAAACTTGGTGGGATCTATCACAAGCAAAATGGATATGGTACGAGCAAGGAGATCAAGAATACAAAACAAAAAATTGGGGTAAACTATTCCCTGGAGCAACAATTGATGTCTATGAATGGGTAGAATCTACATTACTTCCATCGGAATGGAATTCTACATCAGGAACGACCGAAGCACAAGGCACACAAATATCAGGAACGCCATATGCTCCTGAAGATGATAAGTTTACGTTGAAAGAAAAATATGATTCAATCAAAGATGAGTTTGTAAATTATTATTATTACTGGGTGAAAAATTCTGCAATAGTTCCTAATGCAGGAAAATCAGCAATGGTTAGACAAAATTCTACAGCATATATCAGCAATATTTTAACTAATCCTAAAGCATCTGGATTTAGATATTTTAGTGTCACGGATAAAAACAAAATTTTGATCTATAATGTTAAAAACGATCTGCAAGATACTAATGTAGTTCTTAATATAGATTACAAAGAAAACGATAATGAAACAAACGCACACAAAGTTTGGAAAATACTTGCGGAAGGTGATCCAAACATACGTCCCGATTCTACAATCGAAAGTAAATGGTGGGATAGTTTGTGTGGTTCAGACAGTGCAGGATCAATAGTACCTGATCCGGAGTTGCCTGTTAACAGAAGATATGGTAACTCAATCAGACCAAGACAGAGTTGGTATATAGATAGATTTGAAGCATTAAAAGAAGTAATAGATTATTCTAATTTAGTTCTTAAAGAGAACCAACTGGTTGGTTCTATATCTTTTGATAATTTAGATTCTCTTGAACCCGAACCAACTACAGATAGTTTAGAATATGACGGAACAGTCGACACATATGCCGATTTGACATATCTGCATACTCCAGATTTCAGTGGTACTGTAAACTATCTCGTAAAAGCAGACGAGACAGCAAACAATTTATGGTCGATATATCAATGGAATGGAACAAGTTGGAGCAGAACAAAAATACAAACATATAAAACAAACAACTATTGGAGTTACACGGATTGGTATGCAACAGGAACAGCAGAAGATGTAAGGATTGACAAACAGGTGACATATCAGTATCAACTTGATTCTGTGTCAGTGAATGTTGGTGATCACGTAAAAGTGACACAAGCAGATTCAGGTGGTTGGAAGATTTACAAGTATACAGCAAATGGTTTTGAAAACGTTGGAACTGAAAATGGTACAATTAAGTTATCAACAAAACTTTATGATTACTCTCAGGACAACACAGGTTACGCAGGTGAAGACACTTATGACGAAAACTTCTTTGATCAAGAACCTATTTTAGAGACAAGAAAAGTTTTAACTGCGTTAAGAGATGATATATTCACTGGAGCATTAACCAAAGAATATAACACAATTTTCTTCATTGGTTTGAGATATGTTTTATCAGAACAATTATATGTAGATTGGTTGTTTAAATCTTCTTTCTTGAACATAACAAACAGTTTAAGACCATTGAATCAAAGAAAAACGTATACTACTGGAAAAGATGACTATGTTGAAAGTTACATAAACGAGGTTAAACCTTTCCATACTAAAATACGTGAGTACAAATTAAAATACACTAACACTGAAACACAAGACGGGTTGAATACAGACTTTGACTTACCACCGTTCTACGATGTAAGCAACAGTAAAACTAGACCTCCTTTACCAGAAGCGGAAACTGATACAGAATTATTAGAAACTTATCCATATAAAATGTGGAAAGATTTCCATAAAAAATATGTTCAATCGATTAAAATTATTAATGGAGGTTCCGGATATACAAAAGCACCGACTGTAACTTTTGTAGGAGGAGCAACAGAAGAAGTAGGACCTTATGCATTGTTAGGAAGAAGTAATTCAGGAAACTCTTCTGGAAAATACGGATATTATTATCCTTTATACACAATACAATCAAATGCAAATGTAGCCGACAAACAAAATGGAGGTTCAGGTACATCGCATGGACATACATTCGAGGAATATCCATCGAGAACTTTTTATATGCCTAACAGCATGATGAATCATGGAGAATCAACTAACCCTGGTACATACAAAATATTTGCAGTTGGTTCACAAACACAGGCAACAGGTCAAGCAGTAATAAGCCAAGGAAAAGTTTCAAAAATAAACATACTGACAAAAGGAAGTGGATATACAACCACTCCTGAAATAGTTTTATCAGGTGGAAAAGATGACGGAACAACACCAAGTGATATTGCTAAAGCATATGCAGTTCTAAACAATGACCTTGTAAGAGATTTTGACACTACAATTAAATTTGATAGAATAAAATCATCTGCAAGTGTAAGCACTTGGACAGCAAGTACAACATATGAGTATGGCACTCTCATAAGATACAACAATGAGTTATACAGAACATCTCAAAGAATTACAACAGGTACAAAATTTACATTGACAGGATTACAAAAATTAAGAGGCGACGAAGCATACATTACTGCCGCGGAAAGAACAAAAGGACTATATGCACCTACTTCAGGAATGCCTGGCAACGAATTATCACAAGTTATGACAGGTGTTGACTACGGTGGAGTAATGGTCACTGGTCTAACCTTTGGCAGTGAAGTTGGTTGGGATAAATCTGATTGGTATGAACAACCTTGGGATAGTGCAGGCGGAACAAGAATAAAAACATTCTATGGTGACGGATCAACTGTGTCATTTGCTTTTGATAGACCTCCAGCACAAACAGATGTTTACACAGTTTATTTTGATGGAGTAAGACAGACTAACGAAGTACACAGAGGTGATTCATCGACAGCAACATTTACTTTGTCTACAGTACCGGGAAATAATGTTAAAGTTGAATTTATTCCGTTCGATGAAGATAGATCTTTTACTCCGACAGATGATAAAACTTTAGATTCTCAAATTTCAGGAGGATTATTTGGTTCGGCATTGGGTATAGATCCAAACCATGTAATCACAGATGGTGATGATTTTGTTTCTCCGGATACAAGTTACGCACCTGAAGAGGCAGTACCAGGACAATTATTTGATACATTGGATATACAAGTTTACACAGCACCGGAATCAGGTGTGCCTTTTATTGTAGAAAAAAATCATTTTGGTGACGGGACGACAACTACATTCAGTATTGGACAAAAACCTGGAACACAGGCATCTGTTTCGGTAATTGTTAATAATGTTAGACAAACACTTGGAACAGAATTTACAGTAGATGTTGCAAATGAAACAATTACGTTCTCATCAGCACCAGCGAATAATAAAAAAATAACAATTAAAAGTTTTGCTGTATCAGGACAAAACTATATGGTATTGGATAACTTTAAAGGTGATGGGTCTACAAAATCATTCACAACAGGAACAAGAGAAAGTTTTGCATTAGATAGTACAGGTTCACAATTATATGTAACCGTAAATGGTGTATCAACAACTTCTTATACAACAAGTGCTACTGCAAACACGATCACTGTTACATTTAGTTCAGCACCAACAAGCGGACACGAGATACAGATTGCAGGATTTAATCAAGCGTCAGGAAGAGCGTTTGCAGAAATACAATCAAACAATATAACTTTTGATGGTTCAACAACAAGATACACACTAACGTACCCGGTTGGAACTTATGGTCCATACGCAGGATTATCAGTTATAGAACACAAAGGAAAAGTTTTACGTGGACCAGACAATACATATTACGTTGGAGATGGATCTACTTACAGTTATGGAGTTGTGTCATCGCTTTCGGATACATCAACAGTTGATCCTGCTAAAACAATCACTTCCGCTTCACAAGTTGAAGTATATCTAAATGGCGGACGTGTGTTCTTAAATTCAGATTACACTGTTGACATAGGGGCACAGACAGTTGTATTCAACACGGCACCACAAGCATCGGACGTGATTGCGATTACAACGAATGTTGACAATCATTATTCGTATATTGGTGGAGATATTGTTTTAGAAACTGCTCAAATTGCCACTGATGGAATTACATTGACAACAGGTGATATATTAACCGTTACAACATTTAACAATGCACTAGGAATGAAAGCAAGAAGAGAAGTATTAGAAGGTAGACCTTCTGGACAACATTATCTATATCACACACCATTGAATTCAAATTACGTATATGTTTGGTTCAACAGCATACCATTGCAACAAGGACAAGATTACACAGTTGCAGGAAACGTTGTTACAATAGTTGGCAGAACCATAACAGCATCAGACAGAGTTGATGTAATGTATTTTGCTGTAGATACGGCAGTGAACTCAACAGGATTTAGAATTTTCAAAGATATGTTGAATAGAACTTTTTACAAAAGAATTACAAAAAATACAACAACGACACTTGCACAAGATTTAGCAGTCGACGACAGAACAATCACAGTTGTTGACGGATCGGTATTAGGTGAAGTTGATGGAACTACAAAATTACCAGGTGTAATCTTTATTAACAAAGAAAGAATAGAATATTTTGTTAAGAGTGGTAACACATTATCTCAAATCAGAAGGGGAACACTTGGAACAGGAATTAAGGCTCACGTAGGCGGAACATCAGTAGTAGACGCCAGCGGTAAAAATACCGTGCCTTATAGTGATACAATTTACACTGATACGCACACTGGTGACGGATCATCTGTATCATTTACTACTACAATAGCACCGACCTCTGCTAGTCAATTAGACATATTCATTGGTGGCCAACGATTGTTGTTGACTAGCGAGGACGGAAGTACAGTAAACTATACAGTTGATGGAAGTACGGCAGTTGTTACTCTAACCACTGCTCCATCGGCAGACGTTCAAGTTAAAATATTACAAAAGAAAGGAAATGTTTGGTATAATCAGGGCACAAATTCAGCGGCAGACGGTAAAGGATTACAAAAAGCCACTTCAAATGCGGCTAAATTCATAGCGGAAGAGCCTACAAATACACCTAAATAAATACATTAGATGACACAGGATAACAAATCAGAAGAACATAAAGAAAACACGGAACATCAAACTCCAAACGACCAATCTGGAGTAATGATGTCTGGACATATCAAAATATGGGATCCAGAATCAGGCGAAGTAATAGTGGACAAAAGAAACGCAATACACTATGAAAATATGTCGCAGGCTTTGGCTAATTCATTAGCAAATAAAACAACAGGTTTCGTACACGAGATGGCGTTTGGTAACGGTGGAACATCCGTTGATCCAACAGGTGTAATAACTTATCTTACTCCAAACTCAACAGGTTCAAATTCAACACTTTATAATCAAACATATTACAAAGTGATTGATGATAATTCAGCAACTAACAGAGATACAACTAGAAACAAAATGGAAGTTAGACATACAGCAGGTAACAAGTATACTGACATTGTTTGTACTTGTACTTTAGATTATGGAGAACCAACAGGACAAGCGGCATTTGACAACACAACAAATTTTAATGGCGATTATGTATTTGACGAATTAGGATTAAAGTCATGGGAGGGAACTGAAAACGGTTCAACAAATAAATTATTGACTCACGTTATATTCCACCCTGTACAAAAATCATTAAACAGATTAATACAGATTGATTATACTTTAAGAATACAAAGTTTAACAACATTCACTGAAACAAGTTCAACGGAAGCAAGTACTTCAAACATTGTAAGTGGAACTACTTCAGGAAGTAATACAGGGTACTAATAAATGGCCTATACGGTAAACAAAACAAATACATCGGCATCGGTGGCATCTTACATAGTGCAAGACAATGTCTTGAACACTGAAACGGATATTAAATTTGTAGGTAAAGGTTATTCTGGTTACGGAGAAACTATTGCAGAAAACTTTTTAGCACTATTAGAAAATTTTTCTAACACATCATCACCAGCAAAACCAATCAAAGGACAACTTTGGTATGATGAAGCGAATGCAAGATTAAAAGTATATTCAGGTTCGAATTTCCAACCATTGGGTGGAGCAGTATATCAAAGTTCAGAACCTTCCACACCATCAGCAGGAGATATTTGGATTGACGCAGATGTCGATCAAATGTATTTCTACAATGGTTCATCTCACATATTAGTTGGACCACCAGCATCAACAACAAGTGGATTTACTTTTGATTCTATTACAGATTCTTCTGATGCATCACAAAAAATTACTAAACTATTCAATGACGGAAGTTTACTTGCAATTATTTCTGAAGACGAGTTTATTCCAAAAACTGCAATAACTGGATTTTCAACAATTAAAAAAGGTATAACTTTAACAACTGCGATCACAGACACAAAATTTAATGGTACTGCAACAAACTCTGATTCATTAGGTGGAGTTGCGGCAGGAAACTATCTGTTGTCTAATGCGGCAGACACAACAACAGGAAGATTAACTATCGATACCAATGATGGTATCTACATAGGAGACCAATCAGAATTACAAATTACTGTGGCATCTAATGATGTTACAGTTGTCAACAGTCAACAAGATAAAGATATCTTAATGAAAGTTAATAATTCTGGAGCAGGCGGAAATGTAGAATTAATAAGATTAGATGGATCAACTGCGAGAGTAGGAATTAAAAATGCAACACCAACAACGGAACTTGATGTTACTGGTACAGTAAAAGCAACATTGTTTTCAGGAAACTTAACAGGTAACGTTACAGGTAACGTTACTGGAACTTCAAGTAAAGCAAGTGAAGTAAACATATCAGCAAAAAATACAGAGAACACAACAGTATATCCAACCTTTGTAACAAGTGCAACAGGTAACCAAGGATTATTCACAGACACAGGTTTATCTTATAATCCATCTACAAATGTTTTAACAACAACAGCCACACAGGCAAGATATGCTGACTTGGCTGAGAAATACGAAACTGACTCTGAGTATGAAGTAGGTACAGTTGTTATATTTGGTGGAGAAAGAGAAGTAACACAATCAACTATTGCAAATGATACAAGAGTAGCAGGTGTTATAAGTGAAGATCCAGCATACTTGATGAACAACGATTCAGATGGTCAAGCAATAGCACTTGTAGGAAAAGTTAAATGTAAAGTACACGGAATGATAGCAAAAGGCGATCTTTTAACAACATCTGGAGAGAAACCAGGACACGCCAGAAAGGCTATGACGCCGGTATTAGGTTCTATTGTAGGAAAAGCAATGGAAAATAGTGATTCAAATGGAGAAAGTGTAATTTTAATAAGTGTAGGAAGGTTATAAATACTGGTAATATGTCATACGAAATTAACAAAACAGACGGAACAGCATTAGTTACACTAACTGATGGTACAATTGATACATCAACAAGTTTAACATTATTTGGTAAAAGTTATTCAGGATTTGGTGAACTATTAAACGAAAACCTTATAAAATTATTAGAGAATTCATCTTCAACATCGGCACCAACAGCACCACTAAAGGGTGAACTTTGGTTCGATACCAGCAACGGTCAACTTAAAGTATATGATGGTTCGGCTTTTGAACCAACAGGAGGTGCTCAATCTTCAAGTACACAACCATCATCAGCATCAGCGGGTGACTTGTGGCACGATTCTACAAATGATCAAATGTATTTGTACTCAGGATCGGCTTGGATATTGGTAGGTCCAGTTTACACAAAAGGACAAACATTATCAGGTTGGAAAGTTGAAACTGTAACAGACAGCGGAAGCGTCGACAGAGTAATATCAAGTATGTACGTTGGAAATGTACAGGTATGTATTGTTTCATCTGTAACATTTACACCACAAACAACAATATCAGGATTTGCAACTATAAGTGCAGGATTAACATTAAACTCGAATTTAAGTGCAGTGTTTGAAGGAACAAACACATCAGCATCTTTCGTTGATACATCAGGAACAACAAACAGTTCAGCGTCACTAATTGCAGGCGGAAACTTTATGAGAAAAGATGCCGCTAACACAACAACAGGAGCATTGACAATTACTAATGATTCTGGACTTACATTAGGTGCAGGTTCAGACGTAACAATGTCAGTAGATGGTTCAAACCATTTAACTATTGCGAACACAGCCAGCAATGGAAACGTTATTATCTCTGCAAAAGCAGGATCAACGCAAACACCAAGAATTACAATCACAGGTTCTTCAGGAGCGACAGCGATAACAGGTGATGTCACAATCACAGGTAACTTATCAGTGTCTGGAGAAGTATCAAGAACAACAGAAATACAAATTGACGATGCTTTCATAAAATTAAACACTGGTAACTCTGAAGCAGATTCAGGAATCATTGTTGAAACCGATGATACAGCAGATGCGAGATTATTTTATGACATATCAGAAAACTTTTGGACGGCAGGTCATGGCAATTCTTATTCACAAATAATAAGATTAGCAGATCTAACAGATGACGGTAATGCAAACAAAGGTACAAAAGCATTAACAACAGATGCGTCAAGTGGAGATCTTAAAGTTACTACACTAACTTTGAACGCGGCAGGTAGCTCAATAACATCAGCAACAAGCGATTCAGATACGAAAGCGGCATCAGTTGGACAGGTTGCAGAATCTTTGAAAAGATGGGGTGGCTCTGTAACATCAGGCGGAAACGCAGACAGCGATGGAAGTAATAACTTGGCTGGACACAGATACATTGGTACATCGGCTCCAAGTGGTAGTGATGGTGCTAACGGAGACATATGGTTTGTCAGGGAGGCGTAACCCATGGCAACAGTCACTAAAATATTCACGTATACAGGTACAATACAATACCTAACAATTCCTTCGGGTACAACATCGGTAGATGTTTATGCTTGGGGAGGCGCTGGAGGCGGTGGAGGAGGAGACTCTGCTGGACCAGGACGTTCAGGCGCCGCAGGACATTTCGTTAAAAAAACAGCATTAAGTCTAACATCATATGCAGGGAAAGTTATCACAGTCGCAGTAGGTGGCGGTGGTGCTGGAGGATCAGGTGGTGGAGGAGCATCAGGTGGTGCTAACGGAAAAAGTTTAACAGGGTTTTCTGGAGGTAACGGAGGATCATCAGGTCCAAACGGATCTTCAGGTGCTGGAGGCGGAGGCGGAGGTGCTTCTGTAGTACAAATTCATAATGACCATATTGGAATAGGCGCAAGTCCAGGACCAGTTGTTGTCGCAGGTGGCGGCGGTGGCGGTGCTGGTGATGGTCAACACAGTGTAGGTACTGTTGGCGTCAACGCAAATTCACAAACAGCAACAGGATCTCCTGCATCATTGGGAGAAAAAGGTGCCAACCACAACGGAGATGGTGGTGGTGGCGGTGGTGCTGGTGGAGGTAACACTGGCGGAAAAGGCGGTAATGGTGGTTCAGGAGACCATGGAGGTACTGGCGGTTTTTCAGGAGGTGATTTAGTTCCAGCAGGTGGAACAAATAGTGTTGGATCAGGAACAACACCTGGAGGAACAGGTGAATCTCATTATGCGGCAGGAATTGCTGTAGGTGGTGGTGCAACTCAATCAGGTGGAAATGGTAAAGTTGTATTAGTATTTGAATCAACAGTAGAAGCAAAAGTAAAAATTGGTGGCACTTGGAAAAATATTACAGATATGTATTTTAAAACAGGTGGCAATTGGAAAAGAGTTACAGACGGATACACTAAAGTAGGTGGCACTTGGAAATCAATGTTCAACACATTACAAGGACAAGGCGGAAATTTCAAATCAAACTCTTCACAATTTGGTGGAGCAAACGGTGGAGCAGATGCATCAGGTGGTGCAGGCACATCAGGATCAGCAGGTTCAGGTGGCGGCGGCGGTGGTCGTGTTATCTGTACTTGGCTACAAAACAAAGGTATGTTCAGTGCCGAGGATTTAAAAGTAGACCAAGAGTTTTCAGTAAGGTATTTGAGCAGAACTTTAAAGATAGGTTATTGGTTCTGGGGAATACCGTTGGTAGAATATATGAATAATGCTGACAAAAAAGGCACATGGTTTGGTAAACTTGTGATTAAAGTTATTAGAATGTTGGCTCAAGCAAGGGCAAATGAGTTGGCATATCAAATGGGAGTGAGAAAACAGGGCGATATCCTAGGAAAAGTAACAAGATTAATAGGAGAAAGTTTCTGTTGGTGTGTTGGATTTATAGTAAGACCGTTCGTAGAGAAGAGATTTGGCGATTGGTTACAGATATACGATCCGGACATCGATTAAAAAGTAAATAGTAATGGAGAAAACAAAATGGCAACAAAACAGGAAGTAGCAGATTACATAAATTCCAATGTTAGTACAGCATTGACAGGAGAAGAAATTGAAAAAATAGACGCAATTTTGGATCCAGAAACTGCTACAATATTGATAAAATTATTAGGAGATGTTAGTTTCTTGGTTAACGTAAGAGATAACGGATCTAACTAAAAATTATGTCGTATACAATAAACAAAACTGACGGGACAACTCTCGTAACATTAAAAGATGGTACTATTGATACCTCTACAAGTGATGTTGCATTGTTTGGAAAAGGGTACGCAGGGTTTGGTGAAAAGTTAAATGAAAACTTTGTATCACTTTTAGAAAACTTTGCAAGTACTACTGCTCCAAATAATAAAACAAAAGGTCAGGTTTGGTATGATTCATCAACGAATCAATTAAATGTATACACAGGAACTAAATGGAAACCAGTTGGAGGTTCTACAACAGGTACAAGCCAACCAGCAAGTGCAGTATTAGGTGATATGTGGTTTGATACCACTAACAAACAATTATACACCTACAGTGGAACATCATGGATATTAATTGGTCCAACATCAGTTGCTGGATCAGGAGTTACATCTATGGTCCCAGAAGTTGTTGAATCAAACACAGGTGTAAACAAATCTATACTAAAAGGTGTTACAGGTGACTCTGTGGTATTTGTTGTATCGGCAGAAGAATTTACTCCAGGTACAGGAACAAATGGTGCGGCACTAACATCAGGTGGATTCGCAACAATTTATAAAGGTATTACACTTTCAACATCAATATCATCAAACAGATTTAAAGGTATAGCCTCAGAAGCCGCGGCATTGAATGACAGCGGTGTAACTATTTCTGCTTCAAGTTTATTAAGATCAGATATTGGAGATACAACAAGCGGAACTTTAGGAATCTTAAATGATTCAGGATTAACAGTAGGTCAAGACAGTGATGTAACAGTATCAGTTTCAGGAACTGTGGCAACTATTGCTAACACAAATGGTTCACTAACTTTAAATCCTAGTACAACTTTAGCAATATCAGGAAATTCAACAGTAACAGGAGATTTAACGGTCACTGGTACATTGAACGCAAGTAACACAGTATCAACATCTGTTTCGACTTTGATTGTTGAAGATAATATGTTGGTCCTAAACTCAACGGCGTCAGGTTTGATACCATCGGGTCTGCCTAATCAAGCAGGTATCCAAGTAAACAGAGGTGCCGACAGTGCTCAAAATGATGCAGGACCATCAGCGGCAACTGTGCAAGATGCTTTTTGGGTATTTGACGAACAGTTTCAAGACGATGGAACAACAATTTATGGAAATACGGGTGGTGCTTGGACGGCATACAGATCAGCCAACCAATTACGTGATAAACATTTAATAGATATAAGAGCAAATGTTGTACACGCAACAGCCACTTCGGCACAATACGCTGACTTGGCTGAGAAATATGTTACGGATGTCCAATATGAAATAGGTACAGTAATCTGCGTAGGTGGAGAACAAGAAGCAACACAAAGTTTTCCAGGATGTATGCCAATTGGAGTAATTTCTAAAGAACCTGCTTTCTTAATGAACAAGGATATCGCTGGACAGATAGTTGGACTAAAAGGAAGGGTGCCAGTCAAAGTTAAAGGCGTAGTTAATAAGGGTGATAATTTGTATGTGAGCGACACAAAGGGAGTTGCTTCAAAATTAGCAGATGACGGTGCTAATTTGGTAGGAATAGCACTGGAAAACAACAAAAATGAAGGAATAAAACTTGTAGAATGCGTTCTAAAAGTGTAATATAATAGTAACGATAAATAAATACAAGTATAAATTTTAGAATTTAGTACTAAAAAAGGAATTAAAATATGTCAGTAGTAACAGCAAGTAGATACAACGCAATTCAAACAAAAGTAGCCAACGTTTTAGGAACAGGATCAGGTGATAAAGGTTATGGACAATCAGTTACATCTGGTCAAGTTACAACAGGTGACGAAGTAACAGCAACTCATATCGCAAATTTAAGAACAGATATTAACAAGTGTATTTTACACCAAACAGGATCAGCAACAACGGCTATCGTTGCACCATCAACTGGTGATACTATCGTTGAAGATAACTCAACTACTAAAAAAGGTTGGGCACAATATGAAGCAACAGCGACTACGGCAGAAACAAACAGATTAACTGCAAACAGTGGTAACATGACTACCACTTCAAAAATTACTGAACAGAGAACAAATGCTTGGGGATCATCTCCAGACACAATCAACACTACTTTCACAGTAACTTTTTCATCAGCAGACATCAAAAGAAACTATTTTAATGCTGGTGGAGAAATACATTTAGCATTAGGACTATCATCAGGTTCAGGTTCAAAAGGAACTTCTTGGTCTAACTTGTTCTCAGGAGCAGGTACAATCAAGTTTGGAAGAACAGCAACAACTTGTACAGGTTCAGGATCAACAACTTCAATTGGTAATGTTGACATGACAGGTTCACACCAAACTATATTCTCAAAAAATGTAGGTGGCGGTGGAGTTTACGCAGAAAACGATTTCAACGTTACAGCAAAAGACAACAGTTCAACTGTTTTAGAATTCATTGTTACACTTAACGATGATGACTCAGGTGACCAAACAGGTACTGGTGGTCCGGTTGACGAAAACGTTGGTGGTACAACTACTCTTACAGTGAGTTCGTTCAGACCAACTAATGCATCTGCTGTTACTTTCACAGATCCATCGTTCTCAACTACTGATAACTTCAATTAATAGTTAATTAGGTAATTTCCAAATCTTATTTGACCTATAGTTCTGATTAATATATAATAATATCATGAACGAAAAACTAAAAAATGCGTTGGAATTTTCCAACTACATGGTAACCTATAACAATCAAAAAAGAATACTGAAACAAAAGTTCTTAGATCAAAATGTCCACTATGCAAGTGGATCGTCTTTTAAAATAAACAAAGAATTTATAAACTTTATTAATCTTCTACTGCAACAAGGACAAACAAAAGATGTTGTGATAATCGATGATAATGACAATCCAGTACAAATTGAAGATTTTAAAAGTTTTGTGGAAACCACAATGGACATATATTCTAAAAACGTAAATGAATACTACACACAATTAAAAACAATTAAGAAAAGAGATATCAAAGACGTTTTAGGAAGATGACAAAAGGTGTAATACTATTTGCCAACAATAATGATGAAATAGATTATGTGAGGCAGGCAATATTTTGTGCAAAACAGGTGCAAAAATATTTAAAATTGCCAGTATCGTTAGTAACTGATTCGGCCAAACACTTAACAAACAATTATCCGAAACTGATAGACACTTTCGATAAAGTTATTTCTACAAAAAAGATACAAGTATTTCAAAGAAAAACTTTCCGGGACGGTATGGGTAAAGCAAAAAAGTTACCCTGGAATAATTTTAATAGATCTGATGCATATAATCTTACTCCGTATGATGAAACTATTGTGATGGACACTGATTATATTGTGTGTAATGATAATTTATCAAATTGTTTTAAACTAAATGATGATTTTATGATATGGAAAGATGCATTCTATTTGAATCCAATAGGAGAGCCATGGGAAATAAGAAATGTAAGTGATGTATCGATAGAAATGTATTGGGCAACTGTGTTTTACTTCAAAAAAAACAAAAAAACAAAAACGTTTTTTGAACTTTTAAAATATATCAAAGACAATTGGGCATATTACAGATGGATATATCAAATTGCATCAGTAAATTTTAGAAACGACTTTGCATTCAGTATTGCTATCCATATTATGAACGGATTTGAAGAAAACACCAATTGGCCAACAAAACTTCCAGGCACATTGTACTACACATATGACAGAGATTTAGTTGAAGACTTTGTTGACAATAGATTTACTTTTTTGTGTGCAAATCCAAACGAAAAAGGAACATATTCTATAGCAACAACCAAAGACATTAATGTACATATTATGAATAAAATTGCATTGGAAAGATTAATAGAGGGTCAAGGCATATGATAGAAAAAGGTTTTTTGATATACGCAAACAATACCTGGAAAGAAGACTACTTAAAACAAGCATATGCTTTAGCATTGTCCATAAAATTGTACAATAGTGATGCTCATATAACAGTTGTAACAAACACAGAGCCAGAGGCCAAATACAGTAAAGTTTTTGATAATGTAATTGTTAAAAAAACAAAACCAAACAGTTTATTGAATGTAGAAGAAAGAATAAATGCATTTGATATATCACCTTACTTGAAAACCATAGTGATGGACGCAGATGTATTGGTAACTGAAAATTTAAACAGTTGGTGGAAGTACTTGAAAAATTATATGATATATTATGCATCTTCCGTAAGAACGTATAGAGATAAAATCAGTGATTCAACAGCATATAGAAAAACTTTTGTACAAAATGAGTTGCCAAATTTATACAACACTTTCAGTTATTTTGAAAAGTCAGAAGAAGCCGCTTTGTTTTACAGAATGCAACGTGTGGTTATAGAAAACTGGCAAACATTTTACAAAAAATACACGCCAAAGAAAAAACAAAAATGGTGTAGTATGGATGTAAGTTCTGCGATTACTTCAAAACTTTTGTGCAATGAAGAACAGATTACCTCCAAAGACTCTTTCATAAATGTAGTACACTTGAAACCCAAACAACAAGGCTGGAGTTTTAGATATCAAAAGGCAAGTACAGCAGTTACACTAAATTTTTCTGATAAAAATTTTTATATTGGTAACTTTAAACAAAACGGAATTATACATTATGTAGAAAATAATTTTTTATCAGATTACTTAATAACACAACTAGAAGAAGCAAATGCAACAGTATCTTGAATTTAACGCAGAAACAGGAATTCCAATAGCAGTTGGTCCAAGCAAACAAAAAACATCCATCGAAATCAATGATATACTAGCGAATGAAATAAAATCTGGATCTAAACGTTTGGAAGAATTCAAAGTGCTATATGACGAAAAATTAAAAAAATATGTAGTAAACGAAATAGGTATCGGTATGTTAGAGGAGGAAATTAATGAGACGCCCGCCTCACACATAATATATCAAGTGCCAGTTGTTGATCAAATAAAAGACGGAATAAACATAGTGCAAGATACGAAAAATAATAAATGGAAATTAGTTGTTCAGGGAGATATAGTTGATACTTTAAATTCGATATCCAGTAATGCACTGTGGCAAATGTTTTATATAACAAAGAAGGATAATCCAAACATACTACATAACCAGTTTAAAGTTGATTTATTACAAGGAAAATGTGACATAGAAAATATAGATGAAGGAATAAATGAATTAAATATTAGTGTATTTTGTAAAAGAATTTATAACAATTATTATCACGTGAAAGAAAATGCATAAAAAATTTTTAGTAAGAGATCATGATATTTTTTATTTGAGCTATGACGAGCCAAATGCTGAAAAAAATTACGCAGATATTTGTAACAAGATACCGTGGGTAAAAAGAGTACACGGAGTGAAAGGATCAGATGCGGCACACAAAGCCTGTGCCGAGAGAGCGGAAACAGAAAGATTCACAACTGTAGACGGAGATAATATTATCAATCCAGAATGGTTAGACGTTGAAATTGATTTTGATCCAGACACAGTTGATTTAACAACCAGTGTTGTTAGTTGGTGTGGGTACAATGTCGTCAACGGTTTAATTTATGGAAATGGTGGATTAAAATGTTGGCCAAAAAAATATGTGTTAGATATGAAGACACACGAAAACGCAGATCCAGATGATGTTGCCGCACAAATAGATTTTTGTTGGGATATTAGATACTTACAAATGAATCAAACATACAGCGATGTATACAATAACCACACACCACAACAGGCCTGGAGAGCAGGATTCAGAGAAGGTGTAAAAATGTCATTGGATAGAGGATCGAGAGTCAACTTAGATGATTTTAAAAAGAATCATTGGAAAAATTTAAACAGAATGTACATATGGCAAATGGTTGGTGCAGATGCTGACAATGGATTGTGGGCGATATATGGAGCAAGACAAGGCACATATTTAACAATGTGTACTGATTGGGATATAGTGAACACGAGAGATTTTGAGTATCTAAACGAGATGTGGAAAAAAGAAGAAGAAAATTTTAAAACAAAAAGTCTTGATGCAGAAATAAAAAGATTAGGTGAAATACTGATAAGTGACATAGAATTACCCATAGGGTCAGAACCGCTTACAGAGTCACAAAGCAAGTTTTTCAAACAGGTTTACCAGAATCCTGTGCGTGGAGTAGAGAGCTTCATTATTAAAAAATAGACTACTATTTTCAAGTAAATATAGGTATGAAGTATGACGATTTAAAACAATCCAAAAGTTTCTGTATTATACCGTGGGTTCATTTACAATTTGAGCCACACAACAAAGTAATACCGTGCTGTCTTACATCTCCATACAATTATGATCTCGGAGATCTAGAAACTAATTCAATACAAGAAATATGGAATAGTCCAAAACAAAAAGCATTACGAAGAGAAATGCTTTCTGGATCTCGTCCAAAAATCTGTTCTAAATGTTGGCATATGGAAGACAAAGGTATGCGTTCAAACAGACAACACAATAATAAAACTTACAAAGAAGTAATGAAAAAAGTTGAAGAAATTACTTTGCCCGATGGCACAGTACCTGAAATGAGATTAAAATATTGGGATATGAGATTCAGCAATATTTGTAATTTAAAATGCAGAAGTTGTGGACCAAAATATAGTTCTTCATGGGTACCAGATGCAATAAAAATTTGGGGTAAAAAGAAGTATATGAGCGAAAACAAAAAAGGTTTGAATATCGTAAGCGACATAGAAGGACAATCTAAATTAACTTTCTTAGAAGATCAAATTAAACACGTTGAAAGAATTTATTTTGCGGGTGGTGAGCCAATGATGATGGAAGACCATTGGTATATTTTAGATTTACTAAAAAAATATAAAAGGTTTGATGTTAGAATAATGTACAATACAAATATGTCAAAACTCGAACATAAAGGAAAAAGTGTAATTGATTACTGGAAATTATGGGATCCAGGAAAGATTGAAGTATGGCCAAGTTTAGATGAGTTTGGACATAGAGCAGAGCTAGTGCGTTCAGGAACTGTGTGGGAAAAAACAGCAAAAAATATCGAGACACTTACTGGATTGAGTAACGATATTTTTATACAACCAGGAATAACAGTAGGTGCTTTAAACGTGTTCAGGTTGCCTGAAATCATTGAACACTTTATTAAGTTAGGACTAATTCATGACAACTATGCTAACCAAAATTCCAATACCTGGAAAGTAAAGTATAATAACTGGTTCTTAAACTTTGTACACTGGCCCGAAGATTTACATATTAGTATTTTAAGTGATAAATTCAAAAAAGAAATTCTGCAAAATTATAAATTTTGGATTCTAGATTTTAAAGAAAAATATGATTATGATCCAACACCTAAATTAAAAGAAGTAATGTCTGGATTAGAAACACCACATAATGGAAAATACGCAAAACTATTTTTAGAAAAACACGCAAAATTAGATAAACTTAGAAAAGAAAGTATTTTTAAAACAATTCCTGAGTTAGAAGATGTTAGAAATATGTATCCAGGAGTTTATGAGGAGGCATATGAAAAGTTTAAATGAAAATAAAACACCGGTAGTCAAAGTACAAAGAAGAACTCCGGGTGTAATGGCAGTTACTTGGGTTATTAATAATATCTGTACAAATGCTTGTTCGTATTGTCCACCTAATTTGCATAAAGGAAAAAATCATCACTACGATTGGGAAAATGCAAAAAGATTTTGGCAATTATTATTAAACAAATACGATAAATTACACGTTAGTATTTCGGGTGGCGAACCAACTCTAAGTCCTTTCTTACTAGACTTTGCAAAAATGATTCATGACACAGGAGGCAAAACAGGTATAACAACAAACTTTGCTAGAACTCCAAGATATATGGCACAACTGGCACCATACCTTGCTTACATATCTTCTAGTTTTCATCCAAGTTTTGAAGATAAACAATTTTTAGAAAAAGCACTTGCCGCCGCAGATATTACTCCAACAAATATCAGGGTTATGATGGACAGTAATCATTGGGATACCGCATTAAAATTTTTAGATAGTTGTAAAAAACACAAAAATATTACAGTAGAAGCAGTAAAAATACTTGACTGGATGCCAGGAAATATGGCAGGAAGAAATTATACGGAAGAACAACTTAAATGGTTTGAAAATACAAATCTATTTCAAGAAGCAGAAGTATGGCCCAAAAGAAAATATTTTGATAGTTGTTCAAACATTCATTTTGAGGACGGCGAAGTGATCAATTCAAGCGGTAATGAACAAGAACTTATCAATGCAGGAAAAACAAATTTCAAAGGTTGGAAATGCCATATGGGATTAGAAAGTTTGTTTATACAATATACAGGAAAGATACAAATGGCAAACTGTTTCCAGGGTGGAGTTATAGGAGACATAAACGAACCAGAAAAAATTAATTGGCCAACAGCACCTTCTATATGTATCAAAGATAGATGTCATTGTACTATTGATGTTTTGTTAACAAAAGAGAAAGTATGATAAAAACTTTATACATCAATGGATGTAGCCACACCGCAGGAGTAGAACTAGACTCATGGGAAAAAGGTGGACCTACTTGGCCAAAGGATGGAACGATTCAAGAAATACCTCAACACTGTTATAATGATTCCTGGGCAAACACAATGGGCAGAAACTTAAATGTTGAAACAATAATAAACAATGCCATACCCGGATCAAGTAATGATCACATATTACAAAGCACAATTAATTTTATACAAAAACATAAAAACAAAGACGAACTGTTTGTTTTGATTGGGTGGACAGGATCTGATAGATTATTTCTAGAATCGGATGAACCTGGAGATAACAAATTTTTAAATCATTATATGTTCATACCCGGATTGCTTGGTGCAAAGAAATCAAAAAATGTTGTGCCAATGAAAGACAAACACGAGATTATGTACAAAGAGTTATTGCGTACACATTGGGGTAGTTGGACGGAAATGCAATATAGAACAATACTACAACATTTCACTTTGCAATCATTTCTGCAAAAACATAACATCAAACACCTGTTTATTAATATGTTATTTGATTTTGATATGCATAAAATTAACAAAGTGCCAAAACTCAATGCTTTATATAATCTACTAGATCATAGGAACATTTACAAAGAATGTTATTTTGAAAGATTTAAAAAAGATCCAAATACAGTATGGAATCCAAACCAACACGTAGGACAACCAGGACAAAATGAGTTCGCCAAAGAAGTGCATAATTACATAAAAGAGAATGATTTACTATTACGTTAAAAACAAAGACAATTATTTAAAGGACAACTGGAATGTATTACCAGAAGACTATCCTGAATTAAAATTAGATAAAACAGAATTTCAATTAAAAGAATATTTTAAACCAGTATACAAGATTCCAAAAGGCAATTTTGTAATTTTATTTGAATTAAGACATAGATTGGTAGCAAAAGAAAAAGTTTTAAAACATTGGGAATTACCTGACGAAACACAGGCCGCTGTTAGAAGTGGTCGTTGTAAAATAATGCTGTTAGGATGGATGGAAAATTGGGGAGACAAAGAGTTCCAAAAAATATTTCAAACAATAAAAGATCACAATCATTCTTGGTTAGAAAAAAAACATTTTATTTTTGTTACAGCATCATTAAATGATTTCGGCAATAAAGAATATTGTGCCTTATATGCAAATAAAATGGAATGGCAATGGCACGAAGTATTTTACAAAAAAATAGAAAGAATGCAAAATAATGTAAGATTTTATCCTTACAAATATTTTTTATGTTTAAACAGAAGGCCCGACTGGCATAGGTTCTATGCTTTAATAAAATTATTTGAGTATCATAAGTTTGGAATACTTACACATTTATCAAAAGATTCTTCATTCAAAGATAATTTTTATGGCGACGAAACTTGTAAGGATCATTTTGAAAAAGCACTTGAACAATTTAGGACAATGGAGTTAACAAATAATCCCGAATTTGTGGAAAATGTTTATAGAGAAAGAGACCCAATATACTATGAAACATATGTTGGCGATACTTGGACAGATCATTACAAGGACGAACCAGACTTTTTAAAATATCAAAAATTAGCACGAGAATATATAGAAGATAAAATTTCTTATGCTAAAAGAAAAGATTATAGATGGTTTTTATACAAAGTTGGACAGAACAAATGGCATTTTTCAAAAGACAAGGAAGATCTGTATAAAATTAGAGATGAATTAGTCCATGGACAACCTCCAAGATATGAGCAACTTACAGCAAATCTAATGAAAATTTATAATAAAAGAATTGCAGGATTGTTACCTATGCAAATTAAAAATGATAGGCATAATGTTCATGAAGGAGCCAATCCAAATAAAGATACGGATCCAGAAAAATATCTAGTGTCTATGCTTCACGTAGTCACAGAAACATATGCCGATTCGACAAATTTTCCTGATAGTTTTGTTTCAGAAAAAACATTTAAACCAATGTTTTACAAAAGACCTTTTATTGTAGTAGGACAATGGAAAACTTTAGAAGGTTTAAAAAGATTAGGGTACAGGACGTTTGATGAGCATTTCAATGAAGAGTATGACAATAAGAAACACGATTGGAACAGAGCAACAATGGCTCTAGAAGAAGTATTGAAATGGTGCAGGAGTTCTCCCAAACACAAGAAGTTTGTGTATGAAAAAACAAGAGAAATTTGTGAGCATAACTTCAGAACTCTTATGCATAGAGGATCAACATTAGAAAAAACCTTACATAATAAAATTGTTGAAAATTTTAAATCATTAATAGAAAAAGAAGATGTGGGGAATTAAAATAGGTTTCATTGGGTTAGGTAAACTCGGATATCCTTGTGCAGAAGCAATGGTTGACAGAGGGTTTGATGTGACAGGATATGACACTGAACATAGGTCTAGTTCTAAAATTAATATTACAGACGATATTTTAGAGTGTGTAGTAGACAAAGATTTTGTTTTTGTCGCAGTACCAACTCCTCACGAAAAAGATTACGATGGTAGTAAACCAACGTCACAACTAGATCCAAAAGATTTCAATTACGATACCGTTAAAAGTGTTTTAAAAAGAATCAATAAACATATGACAAAAGACCAAGCCATAGTATTGATATCAACAGTGTTACCAGGCACGACCAGGAGTCAACTTGCACCTTTGGTCGATAATACAAAATTATTGTACAATCCATATTTGATTGCTATGGGCACGGTGGGTTGGGATATGTTGAATCCAGAAATGGTAATGATAGGAACCAAAAAAGGAAATCCAGATACTGCGGTGTTGGCAAAAAAACTTGAAAGTATGTATCTACAAATGTGTGATAATATGCCACGAGTAGAAATTGGTTCGTGGGAGGAAGTAGAAGCAATTAAAATATTCTACAATACATTTATCAGTGCAAAATTATCATTGGTTAATATGATACAAGATGTTGCTGTAAAACTTGGTAATATGAATGTTGATGTTGTTACCAATGCATTGGCAAACAGCACACATAGAATTACCAGCGGAAAATACATGAAACCTGGAATGGGTGATGGTGGTCCTTGCCATCCACGTGATAATATTGCATTAAGGTTTTTAGCCAAAAAGTTAGATTTGCATTATGATTTGTTTAGTGCTATAATGGAATCAAGAGAAATACAAGCAAAAAATATGGCTAAAGAAATATTAAAATATGGCAATGTAGTTTATTTTACAAGTGATTCATATAAAGAGGGAACACAACTTACAGATGGTTCTTATTCATTGTTAGTACAACATTATGTTAGAGAGCTTGGAGGTATTGTTAGTCATGGAAATGCGGAAAAAATTGATGTTATTTTTAGAGTACATAATAACGATCAATTTTCAACAGACGAAAACACTATTGTTTTTGACCCATGGAGAACATATCCAAAAGCAAAAAACGTAGTGTACTACGGTGATACAAAAAATGTATGATATAGTTTTTATAGGATACAAAGAAAAATACAAAGATAAAAATTGGAAACGTTTAACAGATCGGTTTCCGATGGCCAAACGTGTTGACAGTGTAAAAGGATTACATCAAGCACATATCAAAGGTGCAAAAATGTGTTGGACTAAAATGTTTTGGATAGTCGATGCAGATGCACTTATATTAGATAATTTTAATTTTACATACAAAGCAGAAGAATGGGACGAAGACATAGTCCATGTGTGGAAATGTAAAAATCCTATTAATGGACTACTATATGGATACGGCGGTGTAAAATTATTTCCAAGACAAATGACAATAGACCAAGATGTTACATCCACCGATATGACAACCAGCATAAGTCCACGTTTTAGATCTATGCCAGAAGTATCCAACTTAACTGAATTCAATACAGATCCTTTCAATACCTGGAAAAGTGCATTCAGAGAATGCGTTAAGTTATCTAGTAAAGTTATAGATAGGCAAAAGGACACAGAAACCGAAGATAGATTAGATGTATGGTGTACAGTGGACAACGGAGATTTTGGCGACTATTGTGTAGCAGGTGCCAAACAAGGAAGAGAGTATGGCACAGCAAATATTGGAAATACAGATGCACTTAAAAAAATAAATGATTTTAATTGGTTACAAGAAAGATTCAATGAGCAAAATTAATTACATAGACGATAAAGATTTGTACGGCAGATTAGAATTACTGACAGGTAACAAATTATTTTTACGTTTGAGAAACGCAGTTGATCATTTTGACGCAGATTTTTCCGATGCATTTTCTATCGGACAACTAAAAAGTAAAAGATGGCTTGTAAAAGAATTAGAAAATATAAGTGAAAATCAATTTTTAGGCCTTGGCACAATATTTTTGTGTGCTGGTTGGTATGGTACACTTGCGGCAATGCTTTTTGATAGTACGTGTAGTATAAAAAAAATAAGAAGTTTTGATATAGACGAAACTTGTTGGCAGATAGCCGATACAATAAACAGAAATAAAGTTAAAGAGCAATGGAAATTCAAAGCAGTTACGCAAGACATTCATAAAATTACTTTTGACCAACCGCATACTTATAGTGCTTGGAGCAAAACAGAAAATCAGGATGTAACATTAACAGATATTTGCGACACAGTAATCAATACAAGTTGCGAACATATACACAATTTTAAAGATTGGTATGCTAAAATTCCTAAAGGAAAATTAGTTGTGATGCAATCAAATAATTACGATCAATTAGAAGAACACGTTAACTGTGCAAAGGATCTGGAAGAGTTTGAAACACAAACACCAATGACAAAATGTTTGTACAATGGAACTTTAGACTTAATAAAATACACAAGGTATATGCGAATTGGAATTAGATAATTTAAAACTGCGACAATTACAAATTGAATGTGCTAAAGCAATAAAATGTTTTAGTGCTACAAACAACAATCTTTCTAAGTACAATAAATTGGCTCATCATGATAGTCAGCAATGGTACAAAGCAATCATTAAAGACTACGTTAATAAGTATGGAGATTTACCTAGTAAAAAAGGACCTGGTAAACACATAAAGCTCATTATTGAAGAATAAATACAAGCAAGTAAAAAAATAGATTTATCCGCTAGGATACTATTATAATAACTTGTAATTTTTATGTATAAACTCGAAGATATAAAACAAATTCATCTAGAAATCACTCAAAAATGCCAAGCCGCTTGTCCGATGTGCGACAGGAATCAAAACGGTGGTGCCTTAAATCCTCACATCAACTTAGACGAATTAAAAATAGAACACATCAAAGAAATTTTTAGTCCAACATTCATTAAGCAATTAACAGCAACGCAACTGTGCGGTAACCTAGGAGATCCTATTATTGCAGAGCATACATTAGAAACATATCAATACTTTAGAGAACACAATAAAGATATGTGGTTGAGTATGAACACAAACGCAGGTGCAAGAGAACCAGAGTGGTGGGCAGAATTGGCCAAAACATTAGGAAGGAACGGACTTGTAATTTTTAGTGTTGATGGACTGGAAGACACAAATCACCTATATAGACAAAATGTGCAATGGAGCAAAGTAAAAAGATCTATGGATGCTTTTATAGGTGCTGGAGGTAGAGCACGTTGGGATTATTTGGTGTTTGACTTCAATGAGCATCAAGTAGAGGAAGCAAGAGAATTAAGTAAAAAATGGGGATTTGAAAAATTTATCGCAAAGAAAAGTTCAAGATTTATAACAGGACACACATCAGAGAAAAAGGATAGTCACCAAGCAGTTAACAGAAAGGGCAGTAAGACTACATTATTAAAAGAACCGTCCAGTAAAAATTTACAAAATCCAGCATTATTAAAACAGAACAGTATATTGAAAGAATATGGTACTATGGATAAGTTCTATGATCAAGTTGGTATTCAATGCAGAGTTGCAGAAACAGGAAGTTTATATGTGAGTGCCGAAGGAGTAGTTATGCCTTGCTGTTGGACAGCAGGTAGAATGTACAAATGGTGGCAACCTGATCCTCGAGTAGAACAAATTTGGGGTCATATAGATAGAGCAGGAGGAAAAGATTCCTTGAATGCTTTAAAAGTTGGATTAGAAGGAGTGTTTGATTCAGGAATATTTGAAAGTATTGAGCAAAGTTGGAATATAAAAGGTTGTAGAGAAGGAAGATTAAAAGTTTGTGCAATGAAATGTTCAAAACAATTTGATGTAGTGGGGTCACAGTATGAGTAGAAAATTACCTTCGAATACTTTTTGTGCGTTACCGTGGATGCATTTAAGCAGTAGACCAGACGGTAGTATGAGAACTTGTTGTACATCAAATGCAAGTTCTGTACAAGATCCAGACTCGAACAAAAAAGTCGGAGGAGGTCAAGTTGGTGTTGTAAAAAGAGAAGACGGCAAACCGGCAAACTTTAACACAACAACATTAGAAGAGGCGTGGAATGGTTCGTATATGCGTAATGTAAGAAAAATGATGTTGCGTGGAGAAAAACCTGCACCTTGTTTAAAATGTTACAAAGAAGAAGACGCAGGTCATTACAGCAAAAGGAACTGGGAAACTGAATACTGGTTGAGAAGATATACACTAGATGATATGATTGGGCAAACAAAAGAAGATGGCTCTATACCTCCAAAAATCAGATACATTGATTTGCGTTTAGGAAGCAAATGCCAATTGGCCTGTGTAATGTGTTCTCCTCATGATTCATCGGGTTGGATAAAAGAATGGCAACAAATACATCCTACAATACAAAATGAAAAATTAAAAACAACATCTTCTTGGCATAACAAAGGTAAAGACTTTGGTGCTAGTTATAATTGGCATAAAAATAATCCAAAATTTTGGAATGATCTTATGGATCAAATACCAAATATGTATCAATTGTATTTTGCTGGAGGTGAAGCACTAATCATTGACGAACATTATGAATTATTAGAGGAGTGTATTAAACGAGGTCACGCAAAAAATATGGAATTAAGATATAATTCAAATGCTGTGGAGTGGAGAGATGATCTTTTTGATCTATGGAATGAATTTAAAAGAGTAAGATTTCATTATTCAATTGATGCATTGGGAGAACAAAATGATTATATTAGATATCCTTCTAAGTGGGCAAGACAAGAAGAAGTATTCCATATATTAGATAACACTGCACCGCAAATTGAAGTAACAACGGCAACAACAATAATGGCACTTAATATAGCATACCTTCCAGAATTTACGCAGTGGAAGATAGACCAAGGATTTAAAAAATTAAACAAATGGCCATTGGGTGCTGGAGGAATAAACAGTCACTTTGCATATTGGCCTCCTCAATTGAATGTTAAAGTTTTACCTCAAAATGTAAAACAGAAGATAAAAGACAAATATGAAAATGAATTCTATCCTTGGATTGAAGAAAATTGGGAAAGGTTTACCGGAGTAAAAGAAGCAGGTATATCAAAAGATGATTTTTTAAAAGCGACATATGGATTAAAACGTTTCAAAGGTGTTATTAACTTTATGATGGCAGAGGATTGGAGTGAAAGATTACCACAAACTAAAGAATGGATTAATCTTCTTAACAAACAACGTGGATGGGATGACAAATTTTTAAAAGTTTTCCCAATATTCAAGGATATATTATAATGGCTGACACTTTTTGTAGTATTGCGTGGAATCATCAATTTATAGGACCTGATGGAAATATAAAACCTTGTTGTAGGTTTGTTATGCCACCAGACACTAAAAAATCTATCAAAGGCAAAGATAGTTTAGAAGATGTATTTTTAGGAAAACATCAAGACGAAGTGAGAAAAGATTTGGCCAATGGAATAAGGCACAAAGGTTGCGTTAAGTGTTGGCAAGAAGAAGATGGCGGAAAAAGATTAAGCATTAGACAGAACTATAATAGAACACTACCAGACATTGGAGATTTACACAAAGATTTAGATATGTCAAAGCCAAAAATTACTTGGCTTGAATTAAGTTTTAGTAATAGATGTAATTTAAGTTGTAGAATGTGTGGTCCATATTTTAGCACCAATTGGTATAAAGACTGGAAAGCAGTAAAAAGACACGTGATTGGATTCAAGTATAATCAAGCAAAAATCACAGATGACCAAATAGACGAAGTAATTGCACAAAGTAACAAAGACAATGTTATAGATATTGACAAATTAAATTCAGTATTGCCAACAATAAGACACATCAAAATGACAGGCGGAGAACCTTTCTTGATTCCTGAGTACAGAGAGATATTGGAAAGAATTGTTGCTATGGGCAGAGCGAAAGAAGTGTATTTAAATTATTCAACAAACTGTACTGTTATGCCTTCAAAAAAATTAATTGAACTTTGGAGTAAGTTTAGAAAAGTTGAATTCGCTACAAGTATAGACGGAGTAGGCCCCGTAATAGAATACCAACGTTATCCAACAAAATGGACGCAAGTTGAAAAAGTTGTTGAAACATTAATGAGATTGAGTAAAGATATGAACGTTCATGTTGGTACGAGACCCACAATAACTTTAATGAATGTTTTAGATGTACCAAATATAACACGATGGTGGGCAGATATGATGAATAAACATTATCGTGATAAGTTTGATAACGGTGCATGGATCAATCATACTCATTGTTTAAATCCAAAATATGTAAGTTGCACTACATTACCGCAGTGGGCAAAAGAAATTGTTGCGAAAAAGTTAGTAGACGCACCAACAAAAAGACAACAAGAAAATTGGGATTATCTAGTGAAATATACAATGAGTCAAGATAATTGGCATCTTTATGGAGATGCTTTTAAAGATTACACTGGTAAACTAGATCAAAGACGAGGCGAGGACTTTGCTAAAGTAATACCGGAATTTGGGAGATTATTAGATTAATGCATTATCTAAATTTAGACGAGGTTAGAGATATACAGATAGATCATAATAGTGACTGTAATCTAAGATGTCCGCAGTGTGCAAGAACGTACAAAGGAGGAACCATACCTGAATTGCCTATAACAGAATTAACAGTCGAAGATTATCATAAAATAATCGAACCTGTTGTAAAACATTTGGAACGGATTAATTTTTGTGGGAACTACGGTGAAGTTGGTGTCAGTAAAACGTTTATGCCTGCACTAGAATATATTGTAAATCATAAAGATTTCAACGGAAGGATTATTATAAACACAAACGGATCAGTACGTAACGCAGACTGGTGGACGCAACTTGCTAAAATATTAGGTAATAATCCTAATAATAAAGTTGCTTTTAGCATAGATGGTTTAGAGGACACAAATCACAAATACAGAGTTAATGCAAAATGGAAATTAATAATGAATAATGCAAAAGCATTTATAGATGCCGGGGGAAATGCAAGATGGGATTATCTTGTGTTTGGACATAACGAACATCAAGTAGATGAAGCAAAAAATATAGCACAAAGTATTGGATTTAACAATATTCGTTTTAAACTAACCAGCAGATTCATAGACGAATTAAACTATCAAGAAAATAAAGATATAAATGATTCAAAAAAAGTTACAACACGTAAAAGCAAGTATGTTTTAGAACTTGCTAAAGAAAATAAATTTAGACCCAAAAGTTTAGAACAAGGAAAAAATATTATAGACAAATACGGTAGTTGGGAAAAATATTTCGATTCTACTGTGATTAAATGTAAAGCAAAGCCGATTGGCAAACTATTTGTTGATTTTCATTCTAGAGTTTGGCCTTGTAATTGGGTAGCAAGTGGAATGTACCATTTCGGTAAAAATAAACAACAATCAGAATTACACAAAATTTTAGATTATTATGGATGGGACTTTAATAGTTTAAGACACAACTCGTTTGATAAAATTTTAACTCACGAGTATTTTAAGGAAAGTTTTTGTTCAAGTTGGAAAGGAAAGCAGAGTGATGCTATTCCGAGACTAACTGCCTGTGCTAGAACGTGCGGAGAAGAATATGAATTTTCAAGCGTATACGGAAAAAATAAAATCGATATTAATTTAAAGGAGACAATGAATGTCTAAAATATTAATCGCAGGTAATCCAGAATACGGAGTTGCAAAAGCATTGGCGAAAGTTTTTCCTAATGCAACTTTTTGTTGTAGGTCAAATGGTTTGCAGTTAGATCTAACCCTGTACAAGAGACAACGTGAACTGGCACAAATAAGTCTCGATTATGATATATTCATAAGTGTTAGTTCATTATGGAAGTTTCATCAAACAACATTGGTGCAAGAAGTCGCAAAACTGTGGAAAGAAAATAAACATAACGGATACTTAATAGCATTTGGGTCAAGTGCCGACACACCAGTGAAAGCAAGTACGTGGTTGTATCCAACAGATAAAAAAGCCTTGAGAGCCTATATGAGAGGATTGAGTCAAATAGTATCGGGCGAAGAATATTCAGGATTCAAAACAACTTATATTTCGCCAGGACATATTCACACACCAGCACAAGATAAAAAACATCCAACAATGAAAAAGTTATCTGCTGATTATGTTGCTGGAGTAGTTGAATGGTTAGTAAAACAACCTACTGATGTAAACATAAGTGAAGTTTGTTTAGACAAAATAAGGATTAAAGACGAATAATGGAAGCAGTTGCAGAATTTTTTACACATAACGATACAGGATGGTTTTCTGTAGATTGGTATGTAGGCAGAAGATGTAATTTTGATTGCACTTATTGTCCAACATAT
>Ga0208763_1000013_pt1 | contig 52102 bp, 70 predicted proteins | sample ETNtaG_20_FD_185756 | JGI IMG/M metagenome (GOLD analysis project Ga0208763, IMG submission 185756) | Marine microbial and viral communities from oxygen minimum zone, Eastern Pacific Ocean - ETNP201306PF45B (SPAdes) (version 2) | ecosystem: Environmental > Aquatic > Marine > Oceanic ... | reverse complement strand
ATGTTACCCTTGTTGTCGTGTGCTATCGCTGTCATATTCTTACCTAGTGCTTTGATACATTGTTGATGATAACATTTTACTTTGTGTTTTTTGTCATACATTGTTATCTCAACATCACAATCGATGTGTCCTTGTACCCTGCCATGTTTTCCTCCACATAAGTCGTTAATAACAAAAGCACCATGGCATATTCCTACTATTGGCAGTTTCTGTTTGAATGTATGGGCAAATAATAGATTCTCTGTTTTATGTCTAGCAGGACTGTCCGGACCACCAGTTAACAACAAACAATCGTAATCATAATCTGGTACTTTAACTATATTGGGCACCGGTATTATCTCATGACCGCTTAGAAATTGATAGTAATTGCGTTCTAAAGCGTCAAACGACTTCCCGAATTTAATGTATTCTTCTTGGCTTACGATTATTTTCACCATAATATTTAAGTGTAAGCATGGGCATAGGATAAATATCTTTACTTTTATAAAAGACGATCCATAAGGAGAAACATATGTTAACAGCAAAAGAATTCGTAGCAAAGATTGAAGCAGAAAACGAGCCTCTTTTTCAAGCAGGTGAGATGCAAATCAAGTCTTACTACGAAAAAAACGAAAACAACAAAGCAGAGTTGTTAGATAACTTTACTGGTCGTATGGTTAACGAAAGAATGAACATGGAAGAAATTTCAAAAGAAGTTGCGGCGGCAGACGCTGGAACAGATCCTGAGAAATTAATCCTTCTTTCTAAACAAGCACACGACGAGGCAAAGCACTTTCAATTCGTAAAAGAAGTTGTTGAGTACCTATCAGGTGAAAAGATCAATATGCAAGAGGCAGTAGAAACTCATGCTAAGAAATTGGAACTTAAAGGTGCGGCGTTGATCAAAAAGTACAACTGCAATAGCAATCCATTAATGTTAGGTTTATACCAATTATTAGCGGAAGGCAGAGCGGCAAGAAACTGGGGCATGATGGCGAAGTGCATCAAAGATCCGTTTATTGCTAACAGATATGCCAAAATTGCAAAAGACGAAACTTTCCACGCTACTATCGGTAGAATGGAACTTGAGAAACTTTGTGATACACAAGAGGCTCAAGATGAGATCAATGCGGTAATCAACGATTTCAGAAGAGACTTACACGCAATTAATTCTGCGAAAACTGGAGAACTTCCAGAAGCAAGAGAGTTAATGGCGGCTTACGCATAATAATAATTTAAATTATTAATACTAAAGGGCGGTATTTTATCGCCCTTTTTTTACGACTTAAATACACTTACAGCCGTAGACAATATGTTTAATTGTGTTACAATAATGAGTAAATACCTAAACTATGCAAAAGCACACTAGAAGTTTATTAGAAGAATTAAGTTCAATGCCTCTTAAAAGAGATAAGGAAGAGGTAGTTGAAAGCAGAGCATCTCACATTCTAGAGAGTGCAATTAGACTGATGACATATATAAGAGAAAACTTCGATCAAGACACAGCATTTAAACTTGAAAAGAAGTTTAATTCTGCCTTGAAGAACATGGATGCATCAAAATTTTCAAAAGGCGTAGCCAGAATTAAAGAGAACAAAGACGTCAAAGAAAACGTTCTTAAAATCAAGGACGGCGAATATCAAGAGGACTAATGTCTGAGAAGATAAAGGTCTCGACGCACTCACCATTCCAAAAACTTAAAGCGGTTGCAATTGGACAAGGACTATCTGAAGACATCTTCGATTGGATCACTGAAGATAAGATTAAAGGACCAATGCAAAAAATACTTCGTGAAACCAACGAAGACATGGCGGAGTTCAAAAGAGTTTTAGAAACTCTTGGAGTCAAAGTTTATCAACCAGAGCCACTGCAAAGACAAAATCTCACAGATGAAAAACAGATACCACAGGTGCCATTACAGCCACGTGACGTTTTCCTTACACTAGGCAATACTTGCTATCAACAAAATACGCATGGTGTATATGACTACATGAAAGACATTGTGCATGAAGACTGCCTCGTCGATTTATTCAATGAGGTATATGGTCCAGGTGGTGCGTCATTCGAGGGACATGAATTAATTTCAGGAGCCAACAGTGTGAAGTTGGGCAAACACATCATGATGCCTGCTGATGGAGAAAAAGGGTTTGTACATCCAGACAGGCCAATGTTCAATCACATTGTGGACAAATGGAAACAACAAGGCTATGAGATAATACAAACAGACGACGTAGGACATACAGATGGAATAATTAGTTTCATCAAGCCTGGGGCATTCATGAGGGTAGGAAAGTCTCGCCAACAGGAAAAAGAATTACTTGCCAAATGGGATAGACTTGAACTAGGTGACCAAGGTTGGATGCACCCTAGCATGAACAAATGGATGAAAGAAAAAAGCATGGTAAATGGTAGATGGTGGATAGACGGAGAACAGGACAATCCCCAACTGCATAAATTTGTAAATGACTGGTGTGATCATTGGGTTGGATATGTTGCGGAAACGGTCTTTGATATAAACTCACTAGGCATATCAGAAGAGTGTATGTTGGTGTCATCATACAACAAAGAAGTGTTTGACTTCTTAAAGAAACATAAAGTAGAACCAATCATTGTCCCATTGAGGCACAGATACTTTTGGGATGGTGGCCTTCATTGTTGCTCCTTAGATTTAATCAGAGAAGGAGCGAGGGAAGACTACATATCATGATATGGTTCATAGCACCATCTGGTGGCAATAACAGTTATATCTGTCTCAAGTTACTGGGGAAAGTAATTAAAAACACAACAACATATCATGATGCTGGTTCACACAGCGATGACAAGAAAGTTATTAACTTCATGTTGTATGCAGATAGAACAGAACAAACACAAATTGTTATTACTGAGAATTACAACAACATTAAACATCTAATTGCAGAAGGAGATACTGTCATTCAAAATTACATTGATAAACACAGGGAAGTTCTTCTGCTTAATTGGTTCCACAAAAATCTACAAGAGTTAGGTTCAAATCCAACTCTCCAATATGGTTGGAGAGACTCGTGGATTAAATGGCAAACAGGATTGTGGGAGAAGTCATCAAAACAACCTATAGTGTCAGCAGTGGCAGAGTGGTTATATAAACTTTCAAACGATAACTTTGCTGATATTAAAAGAATTCCAGAAATTGATAATGTATTCAATTGGTCAGTGATGTATGATACTCCACAGGCGACAGTTGACGAATTTGCGAAGATAGGGTACAATTATACAGTGGAGGAACATAATAAATGGTTGCAAAGCCAAGAAAAAATTCTAAACTATTGGTCAATGATCAAAAATAGTATTGACGATCCACTTGCGTTGGAAGATGATGTACACAAAGGAATAGCACTCGCACTGCATGGTCGTAAGTATGATTTAGTTAGACAACAGGCTGAATCAAAGTTTAATTTGCTCCCATAAATATTGGTATGCTCATAGAAGATGTATTAACAGAATTTAAAAGGACACACCTCGAACACATTGAGGATATTGTTATCACAGACGGTTATGAAGGTGGCAAAGCAGTGGTGGAATATTTTAGAGGTCTGCTACTCACACTCAAAGGTTCTAGTTCAGAAGCAATGAGTGTATCAGTTAAATGGGATGGAGCACCTGCTGTGGTGTGTGGCACCAATCCAGAGAACGGTAAATTTTTTGTCGGAACAAAGTCTGTTTTTGCCAAAGATGCAAAGATAAACTATACAAAAAAAGATATTGCTAACAATCACGGCACGGACGAACTAGGACAAAAATTGCTCAAGTGTTTGGTTCATATAAAGAAATTAAACATCTCAGGTGTGGTGCAAGGAGACTTATTGTTCACTGACGAAGATATTATTAGAAAAAACATAGATGGTAAGCCACACTTGACTTTCACTCCTAACACTATAACTTATGCTGTACCTGAAGGTGGTACACTTTCTAAACAAATAGATAGAGCCAAGGTTGGAATTATATTCCATACTTCCTATGAGGGAGATTCTTTGGCTGATATGAATGCCAAGGCAGGTGCGGATGTGGACAGTTTTATGAAAAGTAATGATGTGTTCTTCGACAACGCAACATATAAAGATGTATCAGGCAGTGCAAAATTTACAGATGCAGAAACTAAACAGTTCTACAACGGCATAGAAAAATTAGAATCATTGTTGAACGGTGTGCCGAGGAACCTTTCTACAGTTTTAGGACAGAACCAAGACTTTGTTCCGATGTTCCAAATGTATATCAACGCAATGGTCAAACAAGGACAGTTGCCTAGCAACGTGAATCAATTCCTACAAGGCTTCAAGAAATTCTATGCAGACAGAATGCAACAGCAGATTTCTGGATTAAAGGCACAGAAAGCCTTGCAGTTGCGACAAGACAAAATGAAACAGATGCCTATCTTTTTAAACAGGGCAAAGAAGCCATTACAGGCCATGCTTACTTTCTACAAGGCAGTGCAAACAATGAAAGCATTTGTATTAAAGAAAATGAACCAAGCACAGGCGATAGGATCATTCCAACAAACAGACGGCGGATTACAGGTCACAGAGCCAGAAGGATTTGTTGCTGTTGATAAGACCGGCAATGCAGTAAAACTTGTTGATAGATTAGGATTCAGTAGAAGAAACTTAACGGCTGTCAGCAAATTCAAGAAATAAATCGATAGTTTCGTTTACCTGTTTAGACAATTTCCATTTGTTAAAGAAAGTTTGATAGTTGTGTTTTCTTAAAGCCTGACTGTGCAGATAAAAATCTTTCCAATTAATCTTTTGCATTTTCTCACACAAGATGGCTATCTTTTCTATACGTTCGTCAGGATCTTTTGTGATATCATATTTCTCGCTGAAGTATTCACCAAAAGTAAGGAAACCCATTTCTCTTAATTTCTGTAGGTATAAGTGGTTGCCATGCACTACAAAAGGTTGTTGTGCTATAATTGGCTTCCATATTTTTTCTGTCATGAATATTTCATTGTTGCAATCATTTGACTCAGAAACAAAATTATATTTTGTATGATTGAATGGTAGTTCGTATATGTCTTGATCCATTCCCCATCTAGGGTAGTCCTGTGCCCATGGCAGTTCATACTGCTTATCTAATCTTCTCTTAGGCCAATCGGTCCATAGGCTATTGTCTAAAACTGCTTGTGGCATTTTCTCAAGCATCTTGATTCTGTGTGGTCTGGCCGCTTTATTGAGATACAGGAAATCGTATTTCTTTTCCGAATGGTCAAAAGATAATTTGTGATTATGATGTTTCCTATACATGTAGAACCAGAACCAACTTACTCCTCCCGTCCACACCACGTGATCAATATCATACTTGGGAAATAGTTCAATTTCTTTTAGGTTGAAATTACTTTCCCAAGGACATGCTTTTATGAAAACGAACCCTTGGCTGTGTAATAACTTACAACGTCTATCAAGTTCTGCATTGAACTCTGCACCATCGAATTCATCGTTGGCTGGTCTGTAATCAATTATGGCGAACCTACGATCATAGGAGTCTAGATCATAATGGTGTAGGGTGTAGTACTCACCGGTCATATCAAATCGTTGATTTGGTAAACTATGCATATTGATGAAGTCCTCTAGATCATTGTGAAACCCTGTCTTCATCACGTCAGTCAGTATAAAATTACGTTGCATATGCTCTATAAATACTTGTATGTTAACACCATTTTTAAAGTATGTATCTGAAGGTAAAGTGATTAGGCGTTTTGCTGACTTACAGAGGTTCACATTTCCTGAAGTGGCTGAAAGGATTTACCTTAGTTTTCTCGCTCTAGCACTGTTGAGCCAAAACAAAAGCACAGAATCATTTGTTAAAATGTATGCAGATCAGACCATGCACTATGGAACCTTTGATAGGGTAAGAATGGTAAACAATGATCTTGCAAACATGATGGCCATCGTGTCAGGTGATCCAGAAATCACAAAGAAACTGAAGAACAAGAATCAAGCACAGGCTTTGAGACAGAGACAGCCAGTGCCAGTTATGGCAGTGAGAAGATATCTAAGAAGTTTTGAAGAGCATTACAAGAACCTCACTCAGTTGGAACGAGCACTTAACATCAGCGATGCAAACTACAAGAATGTTAGACGAGCAGTAGCAAACTACGGAAGTCTTAACTCCAGGGATCAAAAGAGAACACAGATCAGGCTGGGACAGATGTTGCAGGCCAAACTGCCCAATACAGACATACATAAAAAATTTAAGGAACTATAATGAAAAAAGGTAAATGCCACAGGTGTGCTTGTAGACCTCACTGTGATGAAAAGTGCAAGAACTGTGATAACTGTGATACGTGTGATTGTATGCAGTGTCTAAAAAGATTTGCACCCGATGGATAGACAAAATAGTTTTTGGGTTTTATACTCGAGTCACCAACAACCAACATGGCTGGAAGATGCCGGCAGTGGACAGCAACTACAAAGAGATAACGCCCTGCGATATGTGAAAGACTGGAGAGTGTGTGCTGACATCGGTAGCAACATAGGACAATGGACCAGACCACTTGCAACTAGATTTGACAAGGTCGTGTGTTTCGAATCCAATCCAAACTTCAGAGAATGCTTCAATAAAAATATAGAAGATGATAATGTTGTGCTTCATCCTTATGCGTTATCGAATAGGCATCACTACGCCAAACAAGATTTCAATTCGACCGTGATGATTGAGGACACAGGCACTATTGAGTGTAGAACCTTAGACAGTTTCGAACTGACCGAATTAGACTTTATTAAAATAGATGTTGACGGTTTTGAATTGAATGTCTTAGATGGTGCAAGGCAAACACTGTCTATGAACAGTCCGGTCATTAACATTGAGATGAAGCGGAATAAAAGACGGGACGTTGTGGAAAAAAGTGAAGCAATACTGTTAGATCTAGGCTACAAGTTCAAAGAACGTAATAAAAGCGACGAAGTTTGGCTGAAAAAGTAATATTACAGCATAATTTACCAACTTTACCAATAAATACTTGCAACTTGATTCCTGAGCGGAGTCATAGTCATTTTAATTAGAAAAAAGGAGGATTAAAAATGGCAACTGAAAACAACACAACATTCGTGGCGGCTGACAACAGTTCTTTACTAGGTAAAGAGTTAGAGTTCATCACGATTGATGCTGGTGAGGAGTTAGCGAATCACCAGGAAAAAAACGAGACGCAGAACGCGATCGAAAACACAGTTAGACAATACGGTAACATCGTAGGTGCTGGCCCGTTATTCGATACGAATGCTTCTAGAACATACATCGTAGAAGGTACAGACATGTTTGTTGGTGCACCAGCATCATCAGGCGGTTCTTTTACTTTCACTGAATCAGGCGCAGACGGTTCGTCAGTAGGTACATTACTTGCGGCAATCAAGGCTCTTGGAACAGTCGATGGTATTGACTTAAACGATGGTGGCACTACTGCCAAAATCGAAAACTTAGAAATCTAATATATTAACGAGGAGAAATAGAAAATGGCTTACGATAATACATTACCAGCAGGCGGAAGAGCAAACTTCAATTCGCAATCAGTTGCGGAATTAGAAGGTGTTGAAATCGCATTTTTAAGTGTCGACTTTGCGGCGGCAGTTAATGCAGAAACAACTCATCCGGATGCTTCGGCAAACACAGCGGCATTGCATCTTGCGAAAGAGGCAATCCAAAATCAAGGTGTAAACATTTTAGGTGAAGGTTCCCTAGCGGCATCTAACACTGCAAAAGTGTTTATGGTTAGAGCAGACGCTTTAGACACTATAAGCGACACAACAACTGCGGCGGCGATCCAAGCGGCGATCAGAGGATTGAACGCAATGACACCTGATAAAGTAACGGCTAACATATCATCAGCAGTGGTGGCGACAAAAGATCTGTCTGACACTAGTGCAGGTGTAAGTTAATAGATAACCAGCATAGGAGGAAACACAATGCCAATATCTAAAAACAACTTTCAGCACGTGACTAACACGGAATTAGAAGGTGTAGAAACATCTTCTTTTACTGTAGACTTTGTTAGTAACATGTCTGCTGAAACAAGTGACTTGTCATCTGGTTCTGCAACAGCAGGGTTAGAGGCGACAAGAGCAGTGATTTCGCAGTACATCAACATCCTTTCAGAAGGACCGTTGGTTGACGGGAACACACAGAAAACTTACACAGTTAGAACAGACAGCCTAGGTACTTTAATCTCAGGTGGTACGTTACAAACGGCCATCAGAGCATTACATGGTGCAGGAAGTGTTACAGCAACAGTTAACTCTGCGACAGTAACAGCAACTGACATCGGTATCTTGACTGCGAATGCTGTATAATAATACAGACTAACGGTAAGAAAATTACCAAAGGGCGGATCTTTAATTAGGTTCGCCCTTTTTTTTACGATTAAATAATCACATGCCAACACACCTAGACGAAGCAATAAAAATAATAACCAGCAAAGACTCCATGTTGAGAGACAAGACTCCTCGTATCTATCAAATGCCAGAGGAGAAAAACATGCCAAAACATTTCACGAATTTAAAAAGGATGAGATGGTTGAACCATGACCTCTGTGCTGGCAGGAACATCAAGAGATGGTTATGGAGAGACTACCATCAGGAAATAATATTACAGCAACCCCCATTTGACAAATACGAAGATCAAAGTGAAATTTTTACGTTGATAAGACATCCTGAAGAGAGATGGTGGAGTGGTATCAAAGATATGTTCTATTTCATGCCATGGTATACCTGGTGGACCAATGAAAAGATTATGGAACAGTGGCCACACTTTGGCAGAGGCACGTTAAGATATCATGACATAATGGAACAGGTAAAGCCACAGCACCTTATCAAATGTGACAATGGATTGAACGATAGGATGATAAATTTTGCCAAGAATCACGGACTTTTATTCTATGGCAACCTGCCACACGAAAAGGCTCTTAGGTACTCTAAACCAGACATAAAGAAGTTAGAAGACAACGGGGTGAGAGAACTCAGAGCATGGCTTAGGAAAAATCCTGAAAGACAAAAACAGTTGGACGAATACCTCGAACCAGACTGGCAATATTGGGAACAAGTCGAGTACACAGACTGATGCACGAATACAGGATTCACACTCTAGTTGATATAACGAAGAACGGAGACCTTAAGAAACAGTTTCCATTCAAGACTGATTCTGGAGATGTGATACATGACAAGTCCTCACTGTCAATAGCAAGGAATCAAAACAGCAATTTTGATACCATGATACAACTCTTACAGATGCGAGGGAACATTGTTTGGGAGCATCCACCGAAGAGAATGAACTTTGAGAATCTGGCCAATCATGCTTTTGGTTCTTTCTATGAGGGGAAACAACTCTCATGGCACTTCCAATTCTTTGTTGAACAGTCCGGCGTATATGGAGAAGAAAACGATCCTGTAGGCTATCTTTTAGAGGACTTCCATCATGTGCCTATAGTCAGTTTTTGCAAAGAAACTGCCACTTTCCCGATGTCTGCATTCGATACACAGAATCACAAGACCATAAACACGTACTTTTCGTATTCTGGATATACAGATAAATAACATTACATTTAGGCTCAACTAACACTTAAAGGCACACACAGGCAATGACTCAGGCTCATTTACAGGCTCTACTAATGGAGGTTCAAAACCTCAAAAACGAGATTAAAAATTATATGAGTACAACAGAATTAGAAAAACAAAATCTTGAAGCACACGTGGACCTTTGTTCAGAGAGATACAAAGGATTACACGACAGGCTTTCTGCGATCGAACACTCATTAAAAAGAATGAACGAAGATATGATCTCTGGTCAAAAGAGTTCAACAAAGACAATCATAGCGACAGCAGGCACAGTGGTTGCAGGTTTACTATCAACAGTGGTAGTGATCCTAATGAAGATGCCAGGCTAAAAAATCCTTAAATGTTTATAAAAATAGCACCCATGGTGAAAGTTTATGTGTCCGATTCTGACATAGAATTCATAGATAAACATTCACAAGAAACTTTTAAAGCGAGTGAACTTGGTCCGGAAGACAAAGATAGAGTCAAAGTGTTAGCCGACAAGGCCATATTTGTCAGGAAGAAACTTGACACCGATATGCAATATGCTTTAAATAGAAAGATAAGGATCTTTCGAAATGACAAAGGAAAAAAAATCTGAACTGGTAAAACAGATTGAGGCATATGGACTCAAGAATAAACTTGCGGATCTGGCAAAAAAGGAAGAAGCAAGAAGGCCTTTTAGACATTTACCAAAACAGTTCTCAAAAGGTATTCTCATAGGAAACATAGCAATCGTACCCAAGAAATCAACTGGCACAAGATACGTTTATGTAATTGCAGATATGATGGAAGCCATGGTACTACATGACGACATAAACCTTAAACAGACAGCCATTCTAGTAGCACATCACCTAGCGGATGGAAAGCCATTACCCACAAATGTGTTGGAACTTGATACCAAATTTGCATCACAACTGTTTGATATACAGAGTGCTAAACGGATGATTAGAGAAGCACAAAAGAACAAAGATCAGTTGGCGGAGGATGTGTATTGGGATCGTTTGGATTCCGCAAACCACCTAGCGGACAACTGTAAGAGCAGTATCCAGCAGATTTTCAACGACACGTTCGAAGCATAGATAATAAATAACACAGTATGAAGAGCACAGAACTTACAAAACCGATCACAACTGAAAGTTTACTCGCAGAATTCGAGACTAGATTCAATCAAACAATGGATCTAAGTAGATTTACAAAAGAAGAACTTGAAGACACTGCCAATCATATTAGAACGAAGATACACGAAATCACACAAAATTCACATTTCGGCAAAGAACTTAAAGATGATTCATATCAAAAGAATCAAATGATGTTAGATATCGTAAACCAAGCGATACAAGAAAGAAAACTTGGGGAGTACGGCGGAATGAAAGCAGATCCAAACACAGGAAAAATGGTACAAAAAATACAGAAAGCATCTGGATTAGATGACAAAGAAAAGAAACAATTAATAGGCGACCTTGTTACTAAAGAAGAAGTAAAAGAAGGCGTAGAAGAACAATCAGAATTAATATTAGCGGCCAAGGACATGATGGACAAAGTCACAGGTTACTTGGAAGATCTAGCATCAATGAAGACAGAAGGTATGCTAGAACTAGCAGACAGAATCAGAGACGAAATGGGTGCTGAGAAATCAGACGCATTCCTACAAAAAATCCAACCAGCGATTGAACAGGCGGAAGCCACTTTAACGACAACTAGACAAGAACTAGACAACGGTGTAAGAATATTGACCGGAGAAGAAGTTGCTTCAGAACCTATGGGCGCCGATGACACGATGGACATGGACACAGATCTAGACTCACTGGACTCAGAAGGTGGAGAAGAGACAGATGAGTTTGGAGCCTCTGATGCCGAAGCAGGTGGAACAGAACCAGAAGGCAGAGAACAAAGAGAATCAAAAGAAGTTTTTGAAACTTCGAACAGATTGTACAGCAAACTAGCAGGGAAGTAATCCTGTGAGATTTTTCGAATTCAACAAAAGCGACACAGACCTAGAGTCAGCACTTATAAATGTTCTATTAAACATGAAAGGTGATGCTGACGAGAAGGACCAAGCCTCAGATATCAGCATGGACGCAGTGAAACAGATCATGAGCAACACTGGTTACCCAGCATTTAACTATGATGTTTTCAAAAGGATTTACGACCAGGATGGTGATCTTAAAAATGTGGTTGCAGACTTTGACAACGAAAAGATTGTAATCAAAACAGATCAAGAAGCAGAAGACAATCCTGAAATGGATTTCGACAACCAAGGTAGCACTGACGTTGTTAAGAAGATGGCCAAGTCAGCCATGAACAAAAGAAAATAATCAAATATCTTTTAGTAAATTATAAATTTGGGGATAGATTTTAGTGTAATCTGTACCCCTTCTCCTATCAAGTTCTGATAGATAGATTTTGAATTGTTTTTGTCTAACCAGATTAGGCTCTCGCATTTCAAATTCTTTTACATTGCCTTCCATAAACTGTTTGTGACTGACCTTAACAGAATCAGGATGTCCATAACTATTGGTATCAAATATCTCAATGGCTTCCTTCAATCCCCAGTCATTTATCACTCTGCCAAAAATTCCAGGATATAGATATGGAGTGGGAAAGGTTTCATGCTGATTTGCTTTCATCATAGACCAGTACACAGGTTTTATTTTTGACCAATCATTTATCATCTTTGCCATTTCCGGCATACCTGGCACTGCTGTTACGGTAAGTGCAGAGTTTATACTCTGAGTGGCATCAGTCTCATTCAAAACATATTCAAAGTTTTTTCTAAACAACGCAAGGTCTATCCCTGTTCTCACATACTCTCCTGCTGATCCCCAAGCATCTAGAGAACCAACTATCTGTAATCTGTCTAGTCTACCGGCCTTGACCATTTTATCTATCCTGCTAATCCAGTTCTTATACCTTGTGTGTTCTACATTGTGGTTGCTAAAAAATACCAAAGATAAATCTGGCAGGTCTCTCTGTTCTAAAAATTCAATCATCCTGAACGTTTCCTTTTGTAAGAAAGGTTCTCCGCCTAGTATTATTAATTTGTGTAGATTGTGTATATTCTTTTCAAACCATTTGAATAATAGATCTGTGTCTTGTTCTATACGTGGGTTCAAAACAAACTTGTCTGGATCTATAACTACACCGCCCTCTGAAAATTTGCCAAATCGTTTCTGTTCTTGATGTATCTGAGAACTGTAATCTGGTTTACAATAGATACATTTTTGATTACAGGTGTTACCCCAATAAACTTCCAACTGCCTGGGAGTTACTTCGACTGCTTTAAGGTCACTATCCAACTCCGGAGGTGCTGTTGTCCCTTCAAGGTTCAAATGAATTTGCCTGTCCGACTTGCCACCTGCCTCTTCTATGTGTTTGCAGTGTTGACATCCATTACCGGGCCATTCACCACGAAGCATTTTGCGTCTATCATCTAGTTTGTTAGGTATGTTGTGAAAGTTTAATTGCTCTCCAGAAGTATCCAAAGGACCAAAGCCTGCTCTATGACAACTCCCAGACATACCTTGAGTAAGATAGACTGTAGAATGTGTCCATTTCAATTGGCAAGGAAGTCCTTTGGTAATAGGAAACTGCTTAGGTGGTTGATTTGATATGCCCATATGTGTATAATTATCTGTATGAAGATACCTGAAGATGTTCTTAAGAGCAAGGGCATAACCTATTACCAGAAATATCCTTACGGAGAATTATCCAGAGTTACAAAGAATAAGAAAAGACATTATGAAACACCAGACGGAAGACAAGTGCCCAGTGTGACCACTGTGTTGAGTGCCACCAAGGACATGACACACCTACACGCATGGCGTAAGAGGATCGGTGCGGAAAAGGCACAACAGATCACTACCGAGAGTGCAAACATAGGAACAGTGATGCACCGTAGCCTAGAGAAGCACGTGAAAGGCGAAGACAGAACTCCAGGATCAAATCTCATACAACAGAAGGCACACACAATGGCCAACGTGATTATTGACAACGGACTTAACGATGTCTCTGAAGTTTGGGGATCGGAGGTATCGCTTTACTATCCAGAACTGTATGCAGGCACAACGGACCTAGTTGGTGTTTACAAAGGTGCCCCTGCCATTATGGATTTCAAACAAGCACGTAAATTGAAGAAGAAAGAGTGGGTGGAGGATTATTATCTTCAACTTGTAGCATATGCAGAAGCACACAATAAACAATATGACACACAGATCAAAAACGGACGTGTTTTTATTTGCACACAGGCCAACGAATACCAAACATTTGAAATAGACAACTATGATCAGTGGGTGGGCAAATGGTACGCAAAACTAGAAGAATACTACAAACTAGTTTTATAGATATTTCTTAACAAGTTCTGCCCAATCATTAGAACCTTCAATACCTGGATGTCCTGTATCGTGCAATGGAAAATCCTTACAGTGCTTCTCCATAGAATACCATAGTTCTTTGATCCAGATAGATGTATCAAGTTTGGCAATTAGGTCTTTTAGAACCTTGGTATTGAACTGTATACCCATTCGTTCAATATCAGCACTCTCACGTGACATAAATGCATTTTTGGCCAAGCCAGTCAAATATTCGTCACTCAATGATCTAGAAAATGAATTGAAATATAATAATTTAATTTGTTTTGCCTTACAGTATTCCTGAATATGGATCATGTATTGCAATGTGTTTTTAAAGTTTACGAATTCGTTGTGGCAATACTTGTAATAGAATTTAGAATGCTCATCACAGTCATTGCCTAAATTTTCATCAAATGTGTGTACAGGCGTGACAACTATCCTAGAACCATTGATGTTTGGTAACATGAATCTATCCGTATCAGTCCATCCTATTATTAAAACGTCTGGATTATTTGTGTTGAGATAGTCAATTGTAGTATGCAATATCCTTTCGTTTGAGCCACCTCCAAGTGCTAAATTTTCAACAGCACCAATTTTCGTGCTCCATCTATCCTCTTTGTCAAGATAAAGTTCTTGGGTGAAAGAACACCCATTTGTAACTATTTGTTGTGGCATTTACCTATTTAACGAACTACAATGACTGTAATAAATAACTGCATTATGCCTATTGTACAGATTTCAAGAATACAACACAGACGTGGAAAACGTACGGACCTTCCGCAATTAGCGGCTGGTGAATTAGGTTGGGTTATCGACGAACAGAGATTGTTCATAGGAAACGGCACAGTGGCAGACGGTGCTCCGGCAGTAGGAAACACAGAAATAATGGTTAACGGAACAAGTAGTTTTACAACTGCTATGAACTATGTCTACAAAGGTTATCTCGGAGATGGCACTCCTATCGTCACTGGTGGATCCGGAGACTATACAAGAACTTTACAAAATGCTCTTGATGACAGAGTGTCAGTAAAAGCCTTTGGTGCTTTAGGGGACAATTCAACAGACGACACAGCGGCGATACAAAGAGCATTGGACGAAATTTATTCTGACAGCACAGATCAAGACGACACTAGAGCAAGAAGAACTATATTTTTTCCAGCAGGAATTTACAAAACAACTTCAGCACTTACTATTCCTCCATTTGCACATTTGATAGGTGAAGGTCCAAGCAAGACAATAATCCAAAACTCGGGTGCCAATGCAGTAGCAGTGACCGAAGACGACGACGGACAGGTATATGGCAGTATAGGAAACTCGGGTGCCACAGTGCCACAACAGATACAAGTATCAAACATAACATTCAAACAAACAGACGATAATCAGGTAGGGGTATCAATCGATAACGCGACGAAGGTGTATTTCGATAATTGCAGATTTGAGGGTGCTTTCACCAATGACAGTAACTTTGATGACTCTGATTCAAAAGGTATAACAGTGAGATCAACTACTGCTCTTCCTTGTGCAAATATCTATTTTGACAGATGTCAGTTTACAAAGTTTGCAAGATTGGTTGATTTAAGTTATGATGTTAAAAATGTAAGATTTATCAACTGTGATTTTACCACGGCTTATTATGGTGCAATGATAGGTGAAATTATGGACGGTTCAACAAATGGTTTGAGCGATGGTCCAAGAGATGTTCAATTCACAGGATCCAGTTGGGACACAATCAGTAGGCAGGCAATTTATGTTAAACCTACTGCTGGTGCTGATTCAGGCGTGGGACCAAGAAACATCATGTCATATGGAAACTGGTATGGTAAAAACATAGCCAACAATTTTGAAGGCACAGGATCAATCAACGAGGTGCCTGTGATACAGTTTGACAATGATGAATGCACATCGTTAATGGATTTCTTTGAGCGAACAGACCTTAGAGACAGAAACTTTGCTGATTCAACAGCACCGTCAGATGCTCCACCTGAGGTACAAGGAATTGGAATACACACAAAAACAATTAAACAAATTACTTTGACAGACAACCAATCGTCGGCCACCGATACAGGAATATACCTTCCTGGTTTTTATGACAAAGGTGTGAGAATCACTTATAAAATGAACAGAGGTTCTAAATACAGAACAGGAGTCTTCACAATAAGTGCGGCGGGTGAACATGCATCAAGCAACGACGACTACGAAGAAAGTAATGGTGATGTTGGTGCAACGCTATCAGTGAAAACATCAGACGGTGACTCCACTGCTGGTAACGACACAATCCGTGTGCAATACATCACTACATCAGATTCCGGCAATAACGTTACAATGGAATACCAAGTTCAAATACTAGTATAATACCTAGAGTTGCACTCAAAAATATCTATTATCTACTAGACAAAAAACTTTTTTTGTCATAATATTAGTACATTATAAAATTGCAATACGACGTTGCAATTTTAGTCGAACGATAATGGCAAAAAACTTAAAAAAAAGTTAAACACACGGATTTAGATAAATATGGATACAACAAAAACAAAAATCAAAAATAAAAATTATAAAAACTTAATGCCAAACACCAACTCTAGTACGATCAAAGTTCAAAAAAGAGATGGCAGGTTGGAACTTCTTGATATCAATAAAATTCATTTCGTCGTTGAAGAGGCCTGCGAAGGTCTTCCAGGTGTGTCAGCATCTCAGATAGAAATAAATTCAAACATTCAGTTCTACGATGGCATGACAACCAAAGATATTCAAAATGTTTTGGTTAGATCAGCAAATGATTTAATAACTTTAGAAAATCCAAACTATCAATATGCCGCGGCAAGACTTCTTTCTTATGATGTTAGAAAAGAAGCACACGGACAATACGAATACATTCCATTACTGAAACTTATTTTACGTAATATCAGACTAGGTGTTTACGATAAAGGTATTCTTGACAAGTACAACAAAACAGAAATCAAAAAATTCAACACTTGGATAAGAAGAGACAGGGATCTAAAATTCACATACGCAGGTCTAAGACAGATATGTGACAAGTATCTTGTGCAGGACAGAAGCACAGGGCAACTCTATGAAACTCCACAAGACATGTACATGATGATTGCGGCAACACTATTTGCTGACTATCCGGAAAAAACTAGAATGAGTTATGTCAAAAAGTATTATGATGCGATATCACAGCACAAGATCAATATACCTACTCCGGTGATGGCAGGTGTGAGAACACCTATCAGACAATTTGCTTCTTGCGTTCTAGTAGACAGTGATGACACTCTACCTAGTATCTTTTCAAGCGATATGGCCATTGGATTATACGTTGCCAGAAGAGCAGGTATAGGAATCAACGCAGGACGTATCAGAGGTATCAACAGTAAAATTAGAGGTGGGGAGGTCCAACACACAGGAGTCATTCCGTTCCTAAAAAAATTCGAATCAACTGTGAGATGTTGTACTCAGAATGGTGTGCGTGGTGGAAACGCAACAGTACACTTTCCAATATGGCACCCAGAGATAGAAGATATCCTAGTATTGAAAAACAACAAAGGAACAGAAGACAACAGAGTAAGACGTATGGATTACTCAATACAGATCAGTAAATTATTCTACGAGAGATTCATGAACGAGGAAGAGATTACGTTGATCTCTCCACACATGGCTCCAGGATTGTACGAAGCATTTGGCACAGAAGAGTTTGATGAGTTATATCTAAAATACGAAGCAGACAAAACTATCCCTAAAAAGAAAGTACCTGCACAAGATCTTTTCTTTGACTTGTTAAAGGAAAGAGCAGAAACAGGACGTATCTATATTATGAATTTGGATCACTGTAACTCTCACTCGAGTTTCAAGGACAAAGTTTCTATGTCAAACCTATGCCAGGAAATCACATTACCCACAACACCAATACAAGACATACACGACGATCAAGGAGAGATCGCACTTTGCATTCTTTCCGCAGTTAACGTTGGTGGGTTAAATGATTTAAGTGAATTAGAAAACATTTGTGATTTAAGTGTGAGAGCATTAGAACAAATTATTGACTATCAAGACTATCCTGTAAAAGCCGCAGAGGTTTCAACAAAAGCAAGAAGAAGTTTAGGAATAGGATACATCGGACTTGCACACTACCTAGCAAAGAACGGTGTTAAGTATTCAGATCCAGAAGCATGGGCATTGGTAGATAGACTTACAGAAGCATTCCAATATAATCTGTTGAGAGCAAGTTGCAATATTGCAAAAGAAAAAGGCAAGTGTGAAGGTTTTGAAAGAACAAAATACGCAGATGGTCAACTTCCAATAGATCACTACAAGAAAGATGTAGACAGTATCGTACCACACAAACAGAGAATGGCATGGGAGAGTTTAAGAAAAGACATTGCCAAGTATGGTTTAAGACATAGCACATTGTCAGCACAGATGCCATCAGAAAGTTCTTCCGTTGTCAGTAATGAAACAAACGGTATTGAACCACCAAGAGCATTGTTGGCAATCAAGAAAAGTAAAAAAGGTCCATTAAAACAGATAGCACCAGGTTATCCTAAACTTAAAAATGATTACACTTTACTATGGGACATGCCAAGCAACGAGGGTTACATCAATGTTGTGGCAATGATGCAGAAGTATTTCGACCAAGCAATATCGGGCAACTGGAGTTACAATCCGTTAAAGTTTGAAAACAACGAAGTGCCTCTGTCAGCAATGGCACAGGACATGTTGATGGCTTACAAACTTGGATGGAAAACTTCATACTATCAAAACACATATGATTTCAAAGGGGAAGAAGAAAATTTACAACCAGCGGGTATACAATCACCAGTGGAAGACGAGGGCGAAGATGTAATATTAGAGCCTCAAAATCCTGAAATGGTGAACGGTGTAAACGGTGCAGAAAAGATAAGTACAACCGCAGACGACGGTGAGTGTGAAGCCTGTACAATCTAACAAAAAAGAATTATTATGACGAAAACAGTTTTTAACCAGAGCAAAGTTGACTTCACTAGACAGCCTATGTTCTTTGGTGAGGACGGTGGCATACAGAGATATGATGACTTCAAGTATCCACAGTTCGACAAACTGAATCAAACAATGATAGGTTACTTCTGGAGACCAGAAGAGGTATCATTACAGAAAGATAGAGCAGATTTCCAGAACTTCAGACCAGAACAAAAGCACATATTCACAAGCAACTTGAAATATCAAACACTGCTAGACAGTGTGCAGGGCAGAGGACCTAGCCTTATGTTCTTGCCATATGTTTCTAATCCAGAACTGGAAGGTTGCATAGTGACTTGGGATTTCTTTGAAACAATACACTCAAGATCATACACGCACATCATGAAAAATGTTTATGCAGATCCATCAGAAGTGTTTGATACCATTTTAGATGATAAAGAAATATTGAAGAGAGCGAAGAGTGTTACATTTGAATATGATAAATTTGGAAAGATGGCACTTGATTATTCTGTAGGCAAAAAAGTAGATATGATAGAATTAAAAAGACAATTATATCTAGCAATGAACACAGTAAATCTATTAGAAGGTTTGCGTTTCTATGTATCTTTTGCTTGTACGTTTGCTTTCGGTGAACTAAAACTAATGGAAGGGTCAGCAAAAATACTTTCTTTAATCGCTAGAGATGAAGCAACACACTTGAATTTGTCAACACACGTGCTGAAAGCATGGCACAAGGGAGATGATGCTGAAATGACCAAAGCAATCAAAGGCACAGAAAAGACTGTGATACAGATGTTCAAGGACTGTGTCGAGGAAGAAAAGGCATGGGCAAGATACCTGTTCAAGGATGGTTCCATTATAGGACTCAACGAAAAACTTTTAGGCAAATACGTTGAATGGATCGCAAACAAGAGACTGAGAGCATTAGGATTAGATCCATTGTATGATGTGTCAGCATCACAGAATCCACTGCCATGGACACAGCATTGGTTGAGTTCAAAGGGTATGCAGGTGGCACCACAAGAAACAGAAGTAGAATCATACATAGTTGGCGGCATCAAACAGGATGTCAAGAAAGGCCAATTCTCTAAATTTAAGTTATAATACGAGCGGTTTTTAATTGCTATAAATACTGGTATGCCAGCAGTAGCAAGAAAAGGAGACCGAGAAAGAACACACTGTTCAGGACCTAGAAGAAAAGGTGCTTTCAGATCAGTGTTCGCCAACGGCATACCCATGAGTGGTAGAGGTCACAGGAACACACCACACCTAAAACCATGTAAGTGTCCGGTCTGCTGTTGTGTTCACACAGCGCCTCTCCGAGGTGGATCACCCACTGTGTTCGCGGAAGGAATCAACATAGGCAGGGTGGGCGATAGAACATGCACAGCGGTTGTACAGGGTTCACCAAATGTTTTTGCAAACGGCGGCGGCGGCGGTCCAGCATATGGCGGTCCAGGAGCAACCAGTCTTGCCAATGAACGTGCCAAAGCAGGCATAACAGATGCCACACAGACAGAAGGCAGTAGTTAATGACAGTCAATAAAGGACTATCAGCACTAGCAAATAAAAATCCCAACTTCAGCAACCAAGGGTTGGAAAATGCTATCAATGAAATAAAAGCAATCGACAAAGATGACGGATACCTGTTTATCAAATCTCAATTTGATGTTGACACGGCAATTAGAGATAATACTGTTTTGACCCAGACACAAAAAAATGACGCACTAGAAACGTTATACAACGCTCAGCCTCATCTACAAATTGGACGTTACCTTACTGATATCATTAGACACACAAACACAATACTAGATGGCACAATAGTTTTTCTTGCCAATCCAGACACAGAAGACACAGCAGATTTTCTTGAGATATTACAGACTGTTCAAAGTTTACAGACACTGATTCCTAGCCTATATGGAGTAAGTGCGGCAGAGAAGAACAGATCAGTCAATGACCACCTAGGAACTTTGAACAACATATTCCTTGAGACAGAAGACAGTTCCGCACCTGTATTCACAAGGCTGACACGAATCCTGACATTGATCAGAGATACCGGGACAGCAGGTGGTGGCAGTAGTACCCTGGCTATTGGAACAGCGGCGGTGAGATATTCAAACTCACAGTTGGTGACTTTTCTAGGAACTCTTGTCGCTGACTCAACAGACTTTCAGACTTCTCTAGACAATGCAGTCAACCAAGCCGCAGGCAACATGTCGGCGTTGAACACGCGAATCAGTGACGCCCTTGCAGGAGATCCAATCAGTGAATTACAGGCCATTAGAGAAGAAATTAATGCACAGGTCAACTTGGAAACATCAAACCTTTCTGGCATTAGGGATTATGTAACAAACGTAACAGATTACCAAAGTTACATCGCTCTCGCTGAAGACGATGATCTACGTGGACTGATGACAAGGATATCGCAAACACCGGAATGGATCACATATTTTGAGAACTACGTAGAAAACTTCAATGCCTTAAACCCAATTTATACAGTCAACCAAGGGTTAGACAGAGAGACTGTGATTGATCAAGTTTTGGCCAGCAGTGGTTTGCCTGATGTGGTTGATTTTCTTGACCTTAAAGGTGTGGCCGATAAAAGTCAACGAGACGACAGGATTGACAACAAGGGGTATGATTTTCTCACTGTACAACAGCAGATAACAAAAAGTTGCGATCAACTGGGTTTAGAAACCTCAGGAAGAACAATATACGATCAAAGTGAGAGATTGTTGAAAAACATGAATCAGCATGACCGAGACACAATAGCAAAACGTTTAGACTTGAACGACGATACCAATACTTTGAGTTAATTTTCTGTCTTTTGGCACCCAACCTGTATGCTTTGGAAATCAACCCGCATTTCATAAAAACCGTCGACCGTCTGCTGTAACTTAGAATATGCGGCATCATCGCACTCTTTATATGTGTTGTATAACTTTGGGGGGTCTTCGTAGTAGGTCGTACAGTCTAATTTGCTCTCCATACTGTCGTCGGGCCACGACAGCATACACATGATTGCAAACATCTCGAACATAAAAGTATTTACAAAATGTGGCCCGTTCTGTTGCCAGGTGGGCCAGACCCCTGAAATTATTGGTTATTACGCCGCTAATCTCAATGCAGGCATACTGACTGTGAAGTCAGCAAACCCTAATGCTCTTTTGTTTGCATTTAAAAACTGGACGTATCCTCGTGCCTACTGGGCAAACTCCCAAGATCTTTACACATCCGTCGAAACTATTTCACCCCCGGAAGGGATTACATAGGCCACCAAGTAATAAATTGGTGGAGGTGGTCGGTACTGCCCCGACGTCCGAAATGTTTATTTCATCTTGATCAACATTTACAAAATATATTTAAGCACAGACTTGACCTTTTGTCAACATTGTGTATAATTAGATGTATATGCCAAAAAATAGAATTTTCAAATTTGATGACGGGACCGAGACAAAAGATGTCGAGGCTCTTTCTTTCAAGAAGGCCGTGAAGTCATTTCAGGGCAATTCTAAAGCCAAGATGGTAACTATTGAGTGGACGACGAAGAACGGGGAGGTTTTCGTCAAGGAACAAAAATTACCATTAGGTAGAAAGAAAAAGTTAGGAAGATAATGAGAGTAAGTCACAACCCGTTAGTAAAACTCATAGTAAAACTTAGAATGGCCTGGGCAGATTATCGTGGACATCACGGCAAGGTCTGGGACTATGAACCTGGCGAGTACTACATGGGAAGACATAAAGGTCATAGAGATCACGAGAAGAGACACGGTATCAAATGAGCAAGACTATGTGGGTAATTGTTGGAGTCTACACCACAGCATTTATATTTGGTTGCATCACTTTGTTATAATCAAAAATTAGCACATAACTTATAGTAGCACATCACTAGGCAGTATTGACCAGTAAATATTATTGGTCAAGGGAGGATTATGTTGTTTTACAAAGCACAGAAGCGAACAAATTATTGGGGTAAGATCCGTAAGAAGGCTCCTAAAGTGCCTGACATAACTTGCCCTGCGATTGACGATATTCTAAATCAATTAGAAAAACTAATTGGAAAAGAATTTAAAGAAAGCAAGTTCAAAGCAGTTGAACGTAAAATGGAGAAACTGAGAACTGCTAACGAAAAGTTGAGAGACAGTGGAAAATACTGGCATGATGCCTGTAAAGACACTGTGAGAGATTTATTAGGAAAGAAAAAGACGAGGTAGAAATATGTGGAAAGTGGTTATAATTGTTTGTGCTCTAGGAAATCCTTGTATAATCATGCAAGAGGACCCTATGAGATACTACAACAACAAAAGTGAGTGTATGGCCAATGCGTCTGCGAAGCATAGTTTGTTAGTTGACTCTTATTCTGTGTATGGATACACGGTTGAGAAGTCCAACTTTACTTGCGAAAAAGTTGACGGGTTGACAAATTCATAATATCTGCTATAATAGTTGAGTAATTTGGAGTTTATCCTATTGTAGGAATTCTGCTCTGAGTTGCACTCATTAACTATAGGAGATTGTATGAGCAAGGTAAAAATGCTTCTTGACGTGGTAGAAGAAGTAAAAAGAGAAGCACCACAAGATGTTCCAAACTGGACAAGCAAACTAGCAGAATCAAAAGTAAATCTACAGAATCAAATAGCAAAGGGCAGATTATTGCCCAAAGGTGTTGAAGATCATCCACTAGAGCACTTCGCATTCAATTACTCAGTACAACGTGATGTAAGGGCAGGACACGTGATGAACATAATGAAGAAGTTCGACCCTAGGGTCTGTTGTCCTGTATCAGCAGTTAAAAGATCAGATGGAGATACACTTTACATTTTTGACGGACAACATAGGGCAGTGGCTCTAGCATTACTGGGTTGGAAAAAGATACCAGTCACAATAGTGGAAACAGATGAACCGGCCTTTGATGCAGAAGCATTTGAAATAGTAAATGATTCAGGCATATTGAGAGCAGGCACTGAAGAGATACACAGATGTCTATTACACAGATACAAGATGGGAGAAACAGAAACAGAAAGAGTAGTGACAGCACATCTTGTTCAGCAGGTGTTTGACTCATGTGAGATTGACTTAGAACCAAAAAGAGTTAGAAAGAGTCCAGGTAAGTGTGGACCTAACAAGCATTACTTCTCACATTTTGATTACGCATACAAGGGAATTAAAATGGCAGGACCAATTGGATTAACAGATGCCTTGCTGTCAATAAAGAATGTGTATGGGGATGAAGAGGGTGGTGAGATCAACCAAGGATTGTTTATAGGTCTGATGAAGCAATATCAGATGGGACAAGAAGCAAAACGTCTTAAAAGACTGCCAAATGATTGGATGACCAAGATGTTGGAGACTGCGAAAAAGGTTTGTCCTAGTGCTACACTAATTCATTCCGCCACAAAGAAACAATGGCAACACGCAAACGGTGTTGGATGGGACGCACCAGTGGCAATGGCTCACATGTTGCGAGAAGTTTATTTGATCGAAGACGGAACATTTGAACCAAGTTATATGCCTAACGTCACTCTCAAACTTGAAGATGGTGACATAGCATCTGAATCTGAGGCACAAACGGCATTCAACAAGTATGTCAAATAGTATTTGTTATTACAGATGTTGGGTAACAAAAAATAACAAAACCGAAGAGTATGGATACGGACTAACATGGAACGATGTTCGCAAAGAAGTCAACAAGCACTATGAGGACGGAGCAGATGCGGTGGAACTTGAAATGATTACAAAGGAGGAATTTGATGATAGACTTCCAAAGCCTTTCTAATTTACCAGAGATAAATTTTAAAGCCAAGGATAGACCTGAATTGAAAGAACTTGCAGAGTACATTGATAAGATGAAGCAAGACCTGTTCAATGATAAATGGAGTCAGGCAACAAAGAAACATATTAAAACATCTTTAGTATTGTACATCAGATCAATGCAGAAACAATTAGCACCCATGGGTTATCACTACAAGGCACAGGACATAGAGGGCAAACAACATCTTGAACACGTGATACCACAAAACAAAATAGTGACGGCATACCTACATGACAAAATATCAGCAGTGATGATGTTGCAGATGCCTTTGTGTTTGATAGATGACGCAGACAAACACATACTGGAAGGTGACTGGCAGACAGCGGGTAATTGGGAATACCCATTCCGTAGATACAAGTTGGCAGGATATACAAAAACTATAAAAGATGTTCGTGGCAACGTGGTTGATCTAGAGTCATATTCAATACAAGATCATTTTAAAATGCTTGGGGTGGTTGACCTAATTACCTAATCCGTGTATAATTAAGACAGCAAATCCACCAGAGCCGGTAAGGTACCAGTGCTCATTTGTAAATCTTATTGGAGACGCTCTACGTCGATGATGGATTATAGCCAGGAGGCGAGGCTGGAGTCGATAACGGACTGGTGGAGAGCTAAACATTATGCCAAGCGAAAAAACTAAAAAATTACTAGAAGGACTGGGCAAGATAACAGACTCGGCGCCTAAATCATTTCAGAATGAAAAGTTTCATTCATACACCAACAGATACTATCCTAACACAATACATCCATTGCCTGCGATATATGACAAGGCCAAACGCAAAAAGGACGAAGATGGTGAAGAGTACATCATGATAGACAGGGTGTATGGTTCACTGTACGGTCAAAGCCTCATGCAGAAGGACGGCACAGAATACAAAGGCAAACTTTATAATAAAAGAAGATTGATCACTTCCAAAAGCACAACAGGTGAAAAGAACAGTTTCTACAGTCGTTGTACAGTGACAGCAGATGGTAGATGGTTTGATAATGGTGGATTACCCATAGAAGCACCTACTAGATTAGAACCTGAGAAAGTTAAGACAAAGGAAGAGATAGAGGAAGAGCAGAGAGAAAAAGAGCAAAGAGCCAAGGCCAAAGAAGCGGCCATACTTGCAAACCTCAAATAAATATTCTTGGTAACGCCATCGTCCAGATGACGTGGGAAACAAAGGACCTTTTACATAAGAACAGGCCCTCCCTATGCAATAATCTTGCTAATCTCAACAATAAAGTTTATAATATGTTATGTACGAACTGATATTAGCATTTATTCTAGGCAGTGGCTTAGGAGTATTATCGGGGATAATACCCGGAGTAAATGTTTTTGTTTCAATATTATTGGCATTCCCATTACTACTGACATGGGAACCTACAAGTATCATGTTCATGTACATCAGCCTTGCCAGTGTCCATCAATATTTTGGTAGCGTCAGTGCCACGGTGTTCGGTATACCGGGTAGCAACGTAAGTTTCCCTGCACTACAAGAAGGACATGCGATGTTTCAACGCGGCAAAGGTTCAGAGGCAATAATGACTGCCGCTATTGGCAGTTTCATAGCCAGTATGTTTGCAATAGTTTTAATACATTTTTCTTTGCCAATTCTTAGTATCTTTTATCAAATGTTCAACACGCACCTGCAAGTAATACTTTTGACTTTGGCATGTGTCACAATAATAATTTTTTCAGACAACAAAGCATGGGTTAGTTTCCTATTATGGTGTGTGGGTAATCTTATAGCAATGGTCGGATACCATGACTTTTTTGGTGGGTGGGACTTCATGACATTTGGAATCACTGCTCTTCACTCTGGTATTGATTTGTTACCCGTCTTGATAGCATTATTTGTTGTGCCTGTATTTGCAAAGGCCTGGAACAAGGGAGGAAAGATAGAATTTGAAGGTGTGTCAGTAAGTGGATATATCGAAGCCACAAGAATTATGTTTGCAAAAATGAAAATTACACTGGCCAGAAGTAGTGTGATTGGTGCACTGGCAGGTTTTGTGCCAGGAATAAGTTGGGGCCTATCAACCAAACTTGCTTATATTACTGAATTAGTTTCACGTAAGAAAAAAGGCACCTACGAAAGTAGAGGCGATGTGCATTGCCTCGTGGCCGCAGAAACTTCAAACAATGCAGGCGTTTACACTTCTATGGTGCCCATGCTTTTCGCAGGTATACCGATAACGGCCAGCACCGCTTTGGTGTACAACATACTTTTATTCCAAGGCATGGTGCCCACAGTGGCATTCTTCCAAGGACTATATGAAATAGTACTGGTTGGTTTTGCACTCAGTAGTATTTTAGGACTTTTCATTGCAGGAAGATATGTGAACTTTCTAAAAATTCTTTCTGGGATTAACATAAGAAAATTTTATTCAATTATATTTGTGCTATTGGTTTTTATATGCTACTACACAGCACAAAAGGTATACGCAGGGGTAGACAACCTAGTTATATTGGCTTGTCTGTTACCATTCGGATACCTCATAAGAAAATTTAATACAATGCCTTTGATATATGGTTTTGTATTACACGATATTTTCGTAGAGGGGGTCTATAGACTGTATTTCTTTTATTAATACAGTTTGACAACAAATGAACCCTTGTGCTAAAATGCTTAAAGTTAACTTTAAAAGGAGAAAAAAAATGCTTAAAGCAAAAAGACTATTATCGATATTAGCCTTATTTTTATCGATAACGATGATTAGTACGACATCGGCATTTGCAGACGATCAGCCCACGTGGGAAAAAGGTGATGGTGATGTGAATGTATTATTGTACTACAGACCGGGCGGAGCATATGACAGGATGAATCAGTCAGTGATAATACCTACTCTTGGTGCCGATTACGGAGAAGTAAAGGCGATCAGAGGCTGTGCTAAGATGATCGATTATCTTAGAAACACAGACGAGAAAGTTTTTGGTATCTGGGATTGGTTCTCAACCAATGTTCCTAAGGATGGAGAAAAGAATCCATGCCACATGGAAATGGAGAACATCGTGAGTATCGCTTACAGTTTCCCATACCATGCTTGTCATGTAAAAGATGCACCAGGACGTGGACTTGATGATTTCATGAATCGTAAAGGTATCAAAGTAGGTATCAACGGAAATGGAATCTACAAAGGACAAGCGGCCGAAGTGATCTTAAGTATCAACCCAAGTGCTAAGATTATACCATACAGTAGCAGTAGGAAGTACCTGCCTGGCTTGAAGACAGGAGAGGTAGATTACCTGTATGCGGCTCAGAGCAGAGATTGGATGACTTGTTTTGCATCTACTGACGTTAATGAAACTGGAATGTTAAATTTCAGTGAAATCAGCGACAGCGAAATTGCAGACAAAAACACTTACCCTGTGTTTGTTGCTTTCAACATGTCAATGAAGGAAGCCACTGCAATCGCTAAAAAGATACACGGCAGTGAAGCACTTATGGACTATTTTGAAAAAGTAGACCGTCCTAGGGCACTTCCAAAAGAAGTAAAATACTCTAGAAACAAACAGTTGAAATTCCTTAAAAACTGGCATCAAGGTCTTTTAGACTTGATGTAATCGGAGAATGGTGAGTGTTATACTACAAAGTAGGAAAAAATACTTACTATACAAACGTAGATGCCTTGGCGGCGTTCACAAAGGACGCCAGCCAGGGACTAGAACTTAGATTAGATTACAAATTCATAGACAATCCAAAACTTTGGCTGAACGAACCTCCATTAGATGTCACAACCTATATGGACATGAATGCGTTGGCATTACGCGACAGGTACAAAAGGTTGGAACTCCGATACAGTGGCGGAACGGATAGCCAGACAGTGCTAAGAAGTTTTATAAGGACCAACGTAAAAGTGTCAATAGGACATCTGGCAACATCAACAATATCAAAGTTTACAAATGATCTATATGAATACAATAAAAAAGATTTCGAGAAAATGGCCAAATTAGATAATGTATCTGAATTCCGAACCCATCATGCCCATGATATGTCAAAAAAAGAATTCGAGAAAGCATTAAGACACTATCGCGGACATGTTGGCACTGCTCTACAAAACACAGGCATGGCATGGATGTTCGGCAATGATAAAAGTATTTTTGATCTCGATGTGCCAGAAAAAAACGGATATGTCTTTGGCAAAGAAAAACCGTATGTAATAATTAAAGACGGCTGGTGGCACTGGACAGTCAATGATGCCATGTTCAGTGATTGCCATTGGAATTTTGAAAAGGGAGATATGGTTTGGTTTTGGTTCAGTGATGATGTTCCACAACTACAGATCAAACTTACCCATTTGAGAATTCGTGCCATAGAAGAGATTGCAAGAATGGAAAAGGCAAAAATAACAAAAGAATGGTTGGAAGATGTGCAGAGGGCATCAAGTAAATGGTACAACTTTATACTTGCTTTCTGTGGATTCGAGGGATTGAATCCAGTTTTGAATTCTGTTAAACCAAAATTAAGTGATCCTGCAGGTACAAGGGTAAACGAATACAGAAACTACAATGACAAGCAAGGGATAACAGATCTTTATGCAGAATATGGACAAGATATAAAGAAACATCTTAGAAGCGATCTTTACGAATTGGGAGATGCCGATCCCGAAAGGACCTACACCGGTGAGGAAGTGATACACGTGGCAGGTGTTTGGACAAAACCTATCAAGATTAGACCAGTACCTTTAGAACTATTACCTGCATCAGGCACAAAATCCGCATAAAAATTGATTTTTTAGCAGGTTGACGGAAATACCATTCACTGTTATAATAGTGGTAATTAGGAGGACAATTTATGTATAAATGTTCAGCAAAAGCAAGTCTGGTATTAGATCAAGTAAGATCAAGATGTCAAGCAGACACACAGACTAATAACAAATGGAGAGGCAGATCAGGGAACTATATGTATATCATGGGGAGAGAGAACGCCGATGGTAAAGCAACAGGTGTAGTTCACAAGATAGCAGAAGATGGATCTCACAAATTATGTGGATCTTTCAAAATCTTAAGTGATGGTTTAATCACTAGATTTACAGGAATGTCAAAAGCAGACTGGAACAATGCTATGAGATCAGCAGAAGCAGAGTACAACAAGAAGTACGAAGCAGAAACAACAGAAACTACAACTGAAGAAAAGGTTGCAGTATAATTTAGATGTTAGTGGGTTCGAGTGCCCCTAGAGTGCCAAACAGAGGCCAATGCAGTAAAAAAATCTCGGCCCACTATCACTAACATAGATTATGGTAAAACAGGAACCAAAAAAACAAAACTCTTTAATTAAGTGGATCACAGCCACAATATTTTTAGTGGCCATGATTATAGCAGGATCTTTTATAGGTGGAACATTCTATCCAAATGTTTGGACAGTAGAAAAATTAGAACAAGAATTTCACGAAAAAGAACTAACAGCCGTAATGTCACTGGGATTGAAAGAACCTGAGTTTGAATTTTCCAACAAAGGAGAATTTGTCGAAGCAACCAGGAAATGTGTGGAATACTTGAATTACACAACGGACAGGTTGAGCAGGGTTCCTACAAGTATCATTATTGCAATGGCCGGAGTAGAATCTGGCTGGGGGTCAAGCAGATTTGCGGTAGAAGGCAATGCCTTATTTGGAGTAAGAACCTGGGACGAAAATACTCCTAGAATGAAAGCAAAAGGCAATCCCGATGCGGCTTGGGGTGTTAAAAAGTATGCGACCAAATGCCAATCAGTACAAGACATGATTGCCATATTGAATAGACATCCTGCTTATAAAGAATTTAGAATTGAGAGAGAAAAACAATTAGATATAGGTAAATGGAATTACCGAGAACTTATGATAAGAATGAGTGCTTGGAGCACCAATCCAGATTACCACGAGATTATACTTCAAGCAATAGTTGACAATAAACTTCCTTAAATATATACTTTAAGAATGGGATTTATTCAATTGAAACTACCTAAAAGAATAAGACATAAAATAGAAAATTCAAAAAGAAATCGTGAGGCGCAGGCCAATCATGAGGAATGGTTGCAGTCTCAAGGACTGGACAATTATACATTAAAGCAGAGAACAAAGAACTTCAAAGGTTATGATCTACCAGAATATCAACCAGATCCCAATCATCCTAAGACAGGAGACAAAATTCCTGTCGCTGGTGGGAAAAAGGCACCACCACAGGCATACTCGGGCGAAAGAAAATTACTTGGTATCGGACTCATGCACAAAAGTAACCTTGTTCCTGTGTGGGACGAAGAAGGTGCAAAAGAAATTACCTTGATGAAGGGCAACAAATAAGTATGTGCCTATGGCACGTATTGGAAGAAAATCAACATTAGAATGGATCAAAGAAGATTATAGGTCAAATCCTGTAAGATTCTGTTGCGAAGTAATTGGAATGATTTCCAACCTTATCGCATCTCTGATCCTGATGTGGTATTCACCAAATCCACCAATGTTCATTGCCTACATATTCTTCTTGGTAGCGACCTGCTTCCTAATGTATGGTGCTTTCAGTCGTAAGAGTTTTGGCTTCACAGCCATGTATTTGGTATATTTGGCCATAGATGGCATAGGATTCCTTAAAACCCTGTTATAAAAGTCAATAAAATCAACACTTCTAGCAAGATCAACTGCGGTTGACGTATTTGGAAAATATGCTATAATTGTTTTATGATTAGACTAATAATATTGTTTGCAATATTTCTTGCAGTGTATCCAATGATTGGAGATGGTTGGGCACAGTTCAGCAATGACGTAAATGTTGATGGTGTGTTCAATTTTATATCTAACTTGGTTGCTTCACTGTCAGAGATGGTTGACAAACTTAACTCATAAGGACAACATGAAAAACATAAGCAAACTATTTCTTATACTTTTTGCAGGTTTACTTGTTGCACAGTGTTCTACATATTCGATGAAATCGGATATGAGTAAGAACGGTGTAATTAACAAGACACCTAAATGGTATGTGAAATATCCACACACAACTAAAAAACATCTTCAAGAGGCGGCTTCGGCTGTATCTCCTGATCTTGAGTTGGCTGTGAAGAAGGCTACACTATTGGCTAAGGCTAAATTGGCTGATAGGATTAATGGTGAGATGAACAACAGGTCTACCATTAACAAAAACGAAGCGGGTACGAACGAGTCAATGACTGTGACAGCACAGGCTCAAGATATTATCGTGAACGTAATCAACGATACACTTGTGACTCATTATGAAGTTGACAAACAGGTTATCTACACAACCAAGAACAAATCTTACAGAGTTTATGTAATGGTTAAGATTGGTAAAGATCATGTAGAAAACATCGTATCAGAGATCAAGCAGTTGAAATTGGCACAAACAATGAATACTGACACGATCGACGAAGCGGCAGATAAAGTACTGAAGAACTAGGACTATGAGAACTGTATATTATCTTATAGCCCTAGTTGGGATCATGGTAGGTCTCATACTTTTTGCCAACACGGCTCAAGCAGGTGGCCCATGGATGGACCAATACTGTGATGTTGAAACAACACAGATAAGAGTGGTTGATACAGACGGCAATATACTTGAGAGTAAGGTTGAAGAGAAAGTGGTGTGCAACGATGGAGCAAGTGATTTCCTACAAGGTATGGGGATAGCAGAATCTTGCGAGATGTACACTTGGGACATGCCGGTTGGCGAAGTACTGATAACACAAAGGCAAATTGCCTGTAAGAAAATGGATGGAACTGGATATGAGATTGTTCAAGGTTATCATAGTATTGAGTAGTCTGTTGTTCTCGAATACTGCATTAGCAGGTTCTAGTACACCAGGAGACACAAAAGGCACAATTGGCGATATGCCAGCGCCTATCTTACTAGATCTAAATGATCTAAAATACAGTCTGCCTGCTTACCTATTTCGTAATACACAATTCCTAAGATTTAGGCTCAATAAAACAGAAAAGAAACTGCATGAGTCGGCAGTATTCTTTGCACTTGACAACGCACAAAATGGCAAGATCGTAAGTTGGTATAGCAAAAAACGTCTAGCAAATGGCAAAGTTAGGGTCATACACTCCTATCCAATAAGTGGGGGTTATTGCCGTACATACCAAGCATACATTAAATTGAACGGCAAAGAAAGGCATATGACCAATAATGCCTGCAAATATCTGTTTGCGCCAAGTTGGTCCTTTTATAAATAATTCATATAAATAAGTACATAAGACAAAGGATTTAACAATGGCAACAGTAGAACCTAAATTTTCTGGAGTAAGTTTGGCAACACCGGCCGGACAGATGTTCACGGTAGATATTAATCAAGCGGCATTCACAGACGCAGAAACAACAGCGGGTGGTAGATTATCACCATGTGGAGCAACAGACTTCGCAACTAAACCAACAACATTAGCACAATCATTACTTGTATCAAGAGGACAACTAAGATTCAAACTGATGATGGACAAATTACAGATTAGATCAAATGTTCAACTAGCGAACATTGTTACTACATACGCCAGTGATGCAGGTGACAATCCAATCACAGATTTAAATTTTACACTAATATTTGAGAACGCAGATTTCATACCAACAACAGGTACAACAATTGACGGTTCAACAACTACCACAACAAAAGCACAATACATCAGAGACAAGATTGCAGAGGCACTAAACGCCGATCACACAGAGAAAATGAGTGTTTACAATCCAACGTCAGGTGCAGGCCTTATACAGGACGCAGAAGTAACTGTTGCTCAAGTAATGGCGGCTGAAGGGGAGATTGTTGAAGCAATTACAGTGACTGAAGTAACAACTTTCAGACCAAACACTGCGAATCAAACACCAACAGACTCAGCATTAACTTACTCAGCAGAGTAATATTTTTATTTTTTCAATAAAAAAAATTAGGATTAATCGTCTGCGTATGTGATACCAGATCCTGCTTCTGTGAATTCAGTAGAATGATCACCTGATGCTCTGTAAGTGGCCTTCCATGCCGCTGACCATACCGCATATGCCGCCTTTGTAGTGGCTCTGTCTGCCTTTGTGTCCGCAGGTGTTCCTGTGTTGGTTGCATGTGCAATACCGTTAGGTTGGAAAGGCCTAGTGGGCCTGTTCAGTGTGTTTTGATATCCTGCTAATAATGTCAGTGCCATAAACATATTTACCAAATAATTCAGTAGCATGAAAAGGCAGTTTGTGTTATAGTAAATACACTTTATAAATGTTTATCGCGATACTCACATTACTATCGGCATTGTCCATATCAGGTGTAGCAATCTTCTACTCCGTTATTGGTCTTGCAACCATTTTCCCAGGTGCATTCGTGCCTGTGGTAATAATGGGTGGAGTACTAGAGGTAGGTAAACTTATTACCGCTTCATGGCTGTATAGGAATTGGAAGTTCACACCTTTCATGCTCAAGACCTATCTTACAACTGCGGTCATTGTGTTAAGTTTGATAACAAGTATGGGTATATTTGGATTCCTGTCCAAAGCACACCTAGAACAGAACCTTGCATCAGATACACTAATACAACGTATACAGATATTAGAGGACAAGATCGAAAGTGAAAAGATGTCTATTGAGCGACAGACATTGATAATAAACAGAGCAGAGAAATCCATAAGCAGGGACACAGGCACAGCATCGGGCGACATCGAAGTGCAACAGTCTATCATAGCAGATGCAAATGAAAAACTGAAAACACTACTAGCGGTCGAGACCAACACTGTGAGAGATCTCAACGACAGACTTAAGGTGCTTGATAAAAATGTAAGTGATGTACTGACTTCGAACAAGTCATTCTTCAACGAAGAGAAAGCGGCCGCGGATCTTAAAGCATCACAGAAAGATGAAAGAGCCGAGATAGCCAGAAAGGTCAAAGAAGCACAAGATAGAATAGCAGAATTAAAAGCAGATCACAAAGTTGAAATTGCAAAAGCACAGGAGATAATAGCAAATATGAGGGCAGGCTCTCAGGACAACAAGGGTCAATTCAACAAAGAAATAGAGATAGCAGAACAAAAGATATTCGACGCACAAGGCAGAATAGACTTGTTTATTGTTGAGAAACAACCACTTGAAAAAGAGATGCTGACCCTGGAGGCAGAGATCGGACCTGTGAAATACATTGCCGCATTGGCAGTGGACTGGGGCATCACAGACCAAGTAGAGACAAGCAAGGCAGTGAGATGGGTGATAATTATAATCATCTGTGTGTTTGATCCACTTGCGGTACTGTTGCTGATTGCGGCCAACCAAAGTTTGATGAGAAGATTTCCACCTGAACCACCAAAGCCACAGGAGATAGTTGACCTAGAGAAACCAGATGAAGAGGATGTGACACTTAAATGGAATGAGATGTTCAACAAACAGGACGCGGCAGAACGAATGGAGAAAGCCACAGAACAACTGCAGGATTGGAAACAAAAACTAGAAGCATTCAATCAAAAGGTTCCTAAACCGGATGCAGAAATACCTGTCGAGATTGTACAGGAAGACCTTCAAAAAAAAACTGAAGACAAAGAAATAGTAGCAGATAATTTAAAAGATGGATTTGATCCTGCTGAGGTAGAAGGTTATGAGGAATTCAATAAAAAATATGAAGAGAGCAAAGAGGACCAAATAGAAAAATTCAAAAAACGTGAGGAAGAAGAAAAAAAAGCACTGGAGAAATATGCAGAGAAGGCCAGACAGGAAGACATCACAGCAACAGTAGAAGAAGTACTCAAGATGCAAGAGGCAGAGAGTGTGCAGACCCCAATAGAAGAACCAACTATCTCAGAACAGATAGAAGAAGTCATGGAACCTGAAAGAACCAGACCGGACTTTACAGAAGTACTAGAACCTGAGACCGGCATAAAAGAGACAACAGGTATGCTTGGTACAGTTGTAGTGGAAGATAAAAAAGTAGTCAAACCGAATAATCTGGAAGAGATCAAGAAACAGTATGTGCAAAATGAAGAGCAGAACGAGGACACTAGATGGCAACGCAACAACAAGAACCTTTCAAGTGAAGAACAATACCACCAACGTATTGAAGCAAGAATCAATGACCTTATGACAAGGATAGAGAACAAGGAAATAGAACTTTCGGACCTGGCACCAGAGGACCGTAAAGTTATAAAAGATTTAATGAAACAGAACGATGGACAGTAGACAAAACGAAACTGCTATGGGCAAGTTGACCATAGTGACTCCCCCATCGATGGTAACACCCAAAAATTTAAGTTTCACTTTGATCAATCTAGATAATGATCAAAAAAACATTTTCACAGACAGCCTAAACAAACTGTTTCCACAAAACGAAATCACAGTTTTCATTTGGGATAAATCTAAGAAAGACGACAAATGGTTGGCAGAGGCAAACTTGAACAGCGATTATGTGGTAAAAGGAGATGAGGATATAAAACAACAAATAGAAACTATAAAGGCAAGATATGACAGAAGAAAATTTAGTTTGTAATTTTTGTAGCAAATCAAGGAAAGATGTTACGAAAATGATTGTTGGTGCCAGTAAGACATCCATATGTAATGAATGTGTGAGACTGTGTGTAGAGATACTTGAGGAAGACACAGTCAAGGCTAGAAAAGAAAGATTATACGCAGGCGATAAGAACATACTGAATCCAGTTGCTATCAAAGAACACCTAGATCAATATGTGATAGGACAGGATGCCGCTAAGACCGTGTTGTCCGTTGCAGTGGCAAATCACTACAAAAGGATTGTACAACCACCAATAGATTTCGAATTGGACAAGTCAAACGTCATGATACTTGGAGCCACAGGTGCTGGTAAGACTCTCATGGCAAGGACCATTGCAAAATATTTAGATGTACCTTTTGCCATAGCAGATGCAACTACCCTTACAGAATCAGGATATGTAGGTGAGGATGTAGAAAATGTAGTTCAGAAACTTTACGCAAACGCCGAAGGCGATATAGAAAAGACACAACAAGGTATCATATTCATTGATGAGATAGACAAAATCTGTCGCAAAGGTGAGAACACATCACTGACCAGAGATGTGTCAGGTGAAGGTGTGCAACAAGGATTACTCAAAATTGTCGAGGGCACAGAATGTAGAGTTCCACCCCATGGAGGACGTAAACACCCTGATCAACAGACAATAAAAATAGACACATCTAATATACTTTTCATCGTTGGTGGAGCATTCACAGAATTAGAAAAACAGATACGTTCCAAACAGTCAGGCGGTATGGGATTTGGTACCAAACTCAAGGAACAAGATGAGAGGAATTATCTTTCAGAAGTGCAACCTGAGGATTTAATAAAATATGGCCTAATACCTGAATTCGTTGGTAGATTTTCTATGATTACAAATATAGACGCATTAACGGAAGACCAATTGGTCAGAATATTGACAGAACCTAAAAACGCAATTATAAAACAGACCAAATATCTATTTGGATTAGATGACATTGAAATTGAATTTACCAAAGAAGCCAAAGTATCAATAGCCAAAAAAGCAAAAGCACTAGGCACAAATGCAAGAGGACTGAAAAATGTAGTGGACTCAACGGTTCTAGCATATCAGTTCGATGCCGCGGAGATGAGAGCAAGAGGTGTTGACAAAATACAGATAACTAATCACGTGGTTGACAAGGGTGCAGACCCTGTGTTACTATTTAAAAAGCCGAATGCGAAAAAACAACAGAACAAATAACCGACCCTTAGGATTCCATGGGTACTACGTAGAAGTGCCTGCTGGCGGAGATGCTGTCAGAGCCTATCGAAAGATAAAAAGATGGATCAAGGAAGACAAGTTCATAGAACAGATCAGAGCCAATAACACATTTAGAAAACCATCGGAGATCAAACGTGAAAAACAAAAAGAACGTAGGAAAGTTCTACGTAAACTTAGGCGTGAGAGGGAAAGTAGCATCTTCATGGGACGTCCACAAAGAGGCAGATAATTTTACCAAAAAAGGTCGCAATTTGACATATCGTACATATATGTTATAATAAATACAGTTGAAGATTGCTATAGATAGGATCTTCACAACATTAACTCGCTTAACAATAGGAGGAAAGCACATGAAAAACAATCTATCTATTTTTAATAACCTAAGACCACTAACAGTAGGATTCGACGACATGTTCGATCACTTTGAACATATGATGGGCGATGACGGCTTTTTTGTGAGAAACACAATGAGCAACTTCCCACCATACAACATTGTGAAGACAGGTGAGAATACCTATGACGTTGAACTTGCACTAGCAGGATTCAACAAGAAAGACATCGAAGTAGAATATAAGGAAAATCTACTTACGGTCAAATCTAAAAAACAGGAAGAGACCAAAGACGAGGATGGTAATATCATACACAGAGGCATCTCAAAGAGAATGTTCTCTAAAAGTTTTACCATTGCAAATGATGTTGAGGTAAAAGGTGCAGAACTGAAAGATGGTTTGCTTAAGGTGAGCATGGAAAGAATAATTCCAGAACACAAGAAAGCAAAACTTATCAATATCAAGTAAAGCATAAAATGGATGGGGTGGTAAAACACCCCTCCATATTTGACATCAACCAAAATTATGTTATAATAAGGGTATGACAATGGCAGATATACAGACACTAACAAAAGAAAAAATCAAACTGGATGAACCAGGACTTTACGATGTTATCTTTATAAATGACAACATCACCACAATGGAATTTGTTGTGAAAGTTTTAAAACAAATATTTGGCAAAACACCAGAACAGGCACAGAATATTACAAGAAAAATACACGAAGATGGACAGGGCGTTGTAGGATCATACTCACACGAGGTTGCAGAACAAAAAGGTATAGAGACAACACTGGCCGCAAGACAGGAAAACTTTCCATTACAAGTCAAGGTCAAGAAAAAATGAACTACGAAAACTTTGTAAAACAGAATCAAAAAATAATACAAGCGATCAAAGATAGGGTACCCGGAGATGACCAAGTTGATATGTACTACGGTACTCTAGACGTGGCAACTGCAAGATTTCATACAATACTTCTTAAAATATCTCAAGATAGATTGGCAGAAGACAGACTCAAACATGATGTTGATTATTGCTTTAAAGCAATCCAAGATTTCTATAAAAATGTTCAAAGGTTTAGATTTTGGCCATTTTTTACAAAACCATTTATAAAAATAGTACTACACGGCATTGGAACAAAACGTATTCCGATGATAAAAAAATTATTAAATAGGCTTGAACACCAGAAAGAATTTTTTCACCACGGCGACGATACCGTATGATTAATTGGGTTTTCTGGGCAATACCACCACAGTATGTGAAAAGATATTTTGTCACACTGTGGTTAGTGCTCTTCTTCCTACCAGGAGTGCTGATGGGTGTGCGTCTTACCATACTAGGTATGCTAGTAAACTTTCTATGGTTTGACATTGTTTTTTATGGTTGGGTAAAGTTTAAAGAGAAATTAGAAGGAGATCAATAATGAAAGCAGTGGTATGGAGCAAACCAGCCTGTCCCTATTGTGACAAGGCTAAGAACCTGTTGAAAAACAAAGGGATCGAGTATGAGGAAAAGAACATAGCAGAAGGTTACAAGATACAGGACCTATTAGAACTTGTCCCTAACGCCAGAACTATGCCTCAGATTTGGTTGGACGAAGAACACATTGGTGGTTACTACGAGTTAGAAGCAAAACTCAAGGATTGATGAAATTTGACTTTCATATACAAAAGGTCGCATTCAAATTCAAGACTTTTGGAACAGGGAAGGTCGAACTTCTCCTTAACGGAGAGCAGGTCCAAGACATAGATCTATCTCAAAAACTTAAACAATCAAACACAATTAGAATCAACTTCACAAAGGAAGATCCGTCTGATGTTTCCTCTTATGCACTTATCGATGGAATAAGCATAAATGGATATGACCTAAAAGAAAACTTTAAAGCAGTGGATTACATAATCGACACAAACAAACATAAAGTTGAGAAAGCAATAATAAACAATAATTTGTATCTCGGATATGTGGGATTTATGGAATTTACAATAGAACACAGAGATGATCTTTTATCCGATGCCGCATGGACAATAGCAGACAAAGAGTTCACAAAGATTAAATGGCCATTGAAAGGACAACAACACAGGCAAAAAGATTTCCACACCGTTCGCAGAGATGCTGTCTTTATGTTCACAGGTTGTCACCCGCCAAAAACAAAAAATATAAAGGAAATTGTTGACCAGTACAAGATAGCGGACCTCAGTGATCCATTAATGCCTGAAGACCGAACTAAAGTAGAGGAGTGGATCAATAAGTCTTCCAGAGTGAAAATAAAAAACTTTGATTTAATGGAAAATTTTACTGTTGGGAATGGGGTAACAGAATCTTTACATAGTTTTATACAGTCATCGAGTGTAATATACATGCCTGAGAAAATGTATTATCATAACAAAGAAATTTTACAAGATAAAAAAATACAGGTAAGAAATGCATTTAATGAAAAATTTGAAAAAGGTTCTAATGTGTTATTTGAATTGCCATCACCATGGTATCAAACTGAAGACATACAAAATAAGATAAAGGAGGCACATGATGCCGATTGCAACATCGCACTTGATCTCACATGGTTACCAGTGAGCAATTTACCTATACACATCGACCTAGAAATGATTGATCAGGTGTTCTTCAGTATGAACAAGTGTTGGCCACTGACTGCACTACGTCCTGCGTTGCGTTGGTCAAAGCAGAGAATAAATGATTCCCAGACATTTGATAATGAGTTTGGCATGTATTCAAAAATTCCTGTTAATATGTTGATGGTTTTAATTGATAATATTGATTTTGATTACACTTTTGATCTTTATGCAAACAAGGTAGACGAGCTCTGTGACAAATTCCAATTAGAAAAAACGCATGTGCTTTGGTTTACCAAACATAGAAATTTTATCCATGATGCCAACAATTATATAAGCCACTATTATCATTTGGACGAGTTTGTGTGCGTTGTTGAATTATTGGAATATAGTGATAGGTATTTCTGGTAGACTAATACTCTAATTAAATATAAAATAATGCATAGGAGAATATAATGATCAAAGAAGCACTTATAAAGAAATTGGAAGGTGAGATCGAAACGGCCAAGGCAGACTTACGAACATTTTTAGCAAATCCGATTGGTGTTGCAGAGCACATCGACTACGTGATTACTGCTGAAAAAAAACTTGAAGCACTTGCACACGCCGAAGATAAACTGGAATCACTCACGAAGTTATAATGACATACACTGTCAATGACAAGTGTATAATGTGTAAACACACTGACTGCGTAAGTGTTTGCCCAGTTGACTGTTTCTACGAAGGTGAGAATATGCTAGTCATTAATCCAGACGAGTGTATTGACTGTGGAGTATGTGAGCCTGAGTGTCCTGAGGACGCCATACTACCAGACACGGATCCCGAAGGTGCAAAATGGGTAGAGTTCAATGGCAAGTGGTCACAACAGTGGGCAGTGCTCACAGAAAAGAAAGATCCCATGCCGGATTATAAAAAGCACTCTGGAGAACCAGGAAGATTAGAAAAATATTTTAAGGACAAGTAATGAACAGTAAGAAAAAAAGAGAAAAAATTGCCAGCAAGAATTCACAGTTCAACCCAAAGATACACGAACTGGGCAGGCAAGGTTATGGATTCCAAATGAAGAAAAACTACAAAACAAAACCTGATGAACTGTCAGGAAAAAATTTACCCTTCAATAAAGCAAATGATAGTTGATAAGATCAAAACACTTGGAGAAGATTTAAAACTACTGCAACGAGATGAAAGGTTGCAATATCTGGTTGATAAAGCCAGGCAGATAGAGCCCATACCGGATGAAGTTAAAATAGAGCAAAACAGAATACACGGCTGTGCATCCAAACTATGGCTCATTGGTGGCATGAAAGAGGATGGAACCATGGTGTACCAAGCCGATGGCGATGCATTCATAACCAAAGGCACTGCTAAACTAGTGATTGATATTGTAAATGGTGCTAAAAGAAATGAAGTTGCAAACCTTACGGTAGAAAGTTTTGTTCCATTGGGTATAAAAGAATTACTGACAGTACAGAGACAAAATGGACTCGGAGAATTGATCAACAGGATCATCAGAATAGCAAATGAAAATTAGAATAGAAGTAATAGGAACACTGTGCAATACTTGGCCAACGTTGGTAGTTGAAATAAACAAAAACAAGATATTTGAAAACACAATCAAAGAAAAGCAAATAATCGAATTGGATTATGATGACCTCCAATCAGAAGGCAATGCGTTTGTGATAGGAATGGTAAAGAAAAAGTTTGGTGCCAACGGTGTGTGGGACACCAAGTCAACAAATAATAAAATCATTGCAGACAAAACATTAAAGATATGTTCTTTGAAACTAGATGATGTTGAATGTAAAGAACTGTTTGGTAATAAATTCTATGTCAAAAGAGCAGATAGGCAACCAACCTACTTTCCTGATGTTGTAGAGTCCCAAGACACAATGAACTACAATGGCTATTTTGCATTTACATTTGATTTACCACTCTATAACTCATTAATTAATAAGAAATATAAGGTGCCATTATCTGATGAATTCAGTTACTTCAGTAACTATACCAAAGTTTTTCATTACGACGACGAACGCAAAGTCATAAATTCTATAAAGGATACTTTAAAAGAGATCAATGAAAAATTTAGTGATAAGCGTTCCAAGATTAGAAATTCATAGACCACCCATAAGCACGGCAATCGTGGCCGAAGTAATAAAAAAACACGGACATGAAGTAGAGGCTTTGGACCTTAACTGTGAACTATTTCATTATCTCGGAAGTAGACAGGCCTATTATGATCATGATGAAATATGGGACAGAGAAAGGACCGCCACATTCAAAGAACTTAAAAACATAATTAAATTTATTAAGAAACATCTTAAGACAATCTCTAATTATGATAGAGTTTTTATCAGTGTTTTTGGTTCATCTGGACATGTGTTTTCAGAATTACTGCTAAGGCTTATAAAAAAACATCTCGAAGTAAAACAAGTAGTAATAGGCGGGCAGGGAGCCTGGAATGCCGACCTTACTAATCGTAAAGAAGGATTCGGATATAGAATGAAAAAGAAAGGCTTATGTGACTTGTATCTTGTTGGCGAAGGCGAGCACACAGTCACAAAGGTGTTAGACGGAGTGCTAGAAGGTCCAGGCATAAGTGATGAACATCCTTTACAGTTAGATAACATAAATGCCTTGCCTTTTCCCAACTATGGATTCTATGATCTTGATAGGTATGATTATCTTACTCCTAATAAGGAAGTCTTTATTGTGGGCAGTAGAGGATGTGTCAGGCGTTGCACATACTGTGATGTGGCGAGATATTGGCCTAAATTTCGTTTCCGGTCAGGACAAAACATCGCTGACGAAATGATACAGCACTACGAGAGGCATGGAGTGACAGATTTTTATTTTACGGATAGTCTCATAAATGGCAGTATGAAAGCATTCAACGACATGTGTGAGTCATTAGCGAAATACAATTCTCAACACAAGGCAGGATTTCGATGGAAAGGACAATTTATTTTTAGGCCCAAGAATCAATTACCTAAGGATCACTTTGCAACTGTATCCGAGGCTGGTGGTAGAGAATTCTATGTGGGAGTGGAAACAGGTAGCGACAAGATACGTTGGGAGATGGATAAAAAATTTACAAACGAGGATATTGATTTCCAATTGGAAGAATTCAACAAACATGGTATAAACGTTTTCTTTTTAATGTTGATTGGTTACGTAACCGAAACTATAGATGATCACCACGAAACTTTAAAAATGTTCAAACGTTGGCAGAAATACGTTGCAACAGGAACCATAAAAGGCATAGATCTGGCCACAGGACTTATGTTTCTTTCACAGACGCCATTGGAGAGGCAAATAGACGAGCACGGAGTTTATTTTTTAAGAAAAGAAGCGACCCCTGATGATACACCAAGCACATCGTTATGGCAGGCCAAAACTAATCCAGACCTGGACGTTGCTGAAAGGATCAGGAGAAGAGTGGAGACGCACGAAGAGGCAATAAAATACAATTGGCCAATATGGCGTGGTGAACAGAGATTGAAAGTGGTAAAACTTATGGTGGATGATTATTACCAATTTTTGAAAGGTGTAGACAAGCCAACAAGAACCAAGGTTGGAAATTTGAACTTTTTCGAGTAATTGACGTATTTTGGTTTTTGTATTACAATATACAAGTATGGATGACAAACAAGACAAAAGAGCACAAGACATTGAAACTCCGGAGATAAAACACGCTCCAAACTGGCCACCACAACCAGCACCTGCAGTTGATCCACAACTGCAAACCGATTTGAGTGATATCAAAGAACATCCACCTACCCAACAGGAATACATGCCTCAGATAGTAGAAAAACTTAAACAATGTTATGATCCTGAGATAAGCACAGACATCTACAATTTAGGATTAATATACGATGTAAAAGTTACCGAAGAAGGATGGGTGCATGTGTTAATGAGTCTGACAAGTGCGTTCTGTCCAGCGGCTGACATGATACCTAGAGATGTGCAACAGAAAATAGAAAGCATTCCAAACCTTAGGTGCAAGGTCAAGATTACCATGCTACCGCAGTGGGGAAGGGAAATGATAAATCCAGAGATTCGTGAACTGATGGGTTTCTAAGGTTGACCCAAACACACATATACTTTATAATAATATAACATAGTTCCTAAAAGCATAGTGGGAAAGCGACGTGTAATTCGTCCACATTACTTGATACGGTCACAGTCCGAATGCCACCTAGGAACGCAACAGAGCAAGGAGACTCGACAATGGTAAGATTAATTCTTATGTTAGTCTTGGTGTCAATCAGTGTTGCCCAAGCAAAGACGGATGACTGTAAATGGGATAATAATATTCCTTGTGTTACAATCTACCCAAAGTACACTAACAATTCAAATGCACTCGGCGACAAGATAACACCTACAAAGACTATTAAAAAATCTGAAATCGACAAATACAATCTAATCGACCTGCCTAAGGTTCTTAATTACATTCAAGGATTGGATATCACGCAGTCAGGTCCCACAGGTCAGCAGAGTTCTGTATTCCTACGGGGAACAAATTCAAATCACACACTTGTTTTATTAAATGGCATACCAATAAACGACACTTCAACACCCACAGGTGCACATGATGTTGGACAGGACTTCATGTTTAATGTTGTGCAGATCGACGTTTACAAAGGATCCGCAGGTGCACATTGGGGAGCAGATGCAGTTGGCGGTGCGATCAATTTCAGAACTACGGTTGACTTTGATAAAAGATTAAATTTATCCGGCGCCGGTAATGATAAAACTATTAGCGGAAACTATTACACAAGATTAAACGACTTTGATATATCTGTATCAGCAGGTCAACATGAATCAGAGAATGTATCTGCCCTGTCAGGTGCAGACGAGAAAGATGGCACGAACAACAAAACAATAGGTGTCAATGTCAGCAAGTGGTATGACCTATTGCATTGGAGAACATCTTGGTTCGCAAGGAACACATTCACAGATATAGATGGTCACAGTTTGGCTATACAGGACGGTAAATGGGCAGACAATACTTTCTATGCTCTACAGACAGGATTGGATTACAAAAATACAAGTCTTACTTTCCACACACACGAGTATGACAGAGACTATGATGATTCACATTATGACAGCGAAAACTATACCATAAGGGGAACACACCAAACAAGCAAATGGGGGATAGGTTTTGATTACAAGCACAACGAATCATATGGCAAAAGTCAATGGAGTGAAAACACAGGATATGGACACAACCTTGGTTACTTCTACAACCTGTCATACAATATATTTTCGTACCATCATAGGTTTGACGAAGAGCATGAAACATACAAGTTAGGATTTTTAAAAGAGTTGGGCGATGGGTTAAGCATCAGTGGTAGTACTTCTACAAGTTACAAAGACAAGACACAATACACAGCAATAGAATATGGTGAGTCACAGGAACTTACATTTACAAAAAATAATTTCGCAACTACCATATTCAAAAACGACATCGGTGATCTTAACACAGACGGAATAGAATTCAGTTATGGACAAAAGGACTTCAAGGTGTTCGCAAGTCATTTGAACAGCAAGAAAAAAGAAGTGGTACAATTACGAAGACCCAATTGGGCACTTGGATTCATGCACAACTATGACTTTGACAATGATTTTTCTCTTACTACCAATTACAAGTATAAGGGCAAACATCTAGATATACATAATTCCAATTGGTCAACTATATCAATGCCAGAAACACATTTGTTAGATTTGAACCTTGGCTACAATTACCATGGTATACAGTTTGGTATAAGTCTTTTAAATGTGTTTGACGAGAACTACGAGTCACCACATGGTTTTAGCCAAGAGGGCAGGAAGTTTACTCTAGGATTCAACAAGTCTTTCTAGTATAATTTGTTTATGGAAATAAAACTTATAGACAAGATGGGCACGGACCTCACTGTGGTCAATGCCGCAAGGGTCAGTTACGCAAAAACCAAAGAAGTGTTCGACGAAAAGGACGAAAAACTTATAAAATATCTAGCAGAACACGAACACTGGTCACCGTTCGCACACGCATCAATGCAGTTCCGAATCAAGGCACCTGTGTTCGTTGCAAGGCAACTTGTTAAACACCAAGTGGGTCTTGTGTGGAACGAGGTGTCAAGGAGATATGTTGATGATGCTCCTGAGTTCTATGTGCCAACAGCCTGGAGGGGCAGGCCTAAGAACAGCAAACAGGGTTCCGATGGAGAGGTGCACACAGACGAGGAATACTACAACAGATATCTAAATGGATGTAAAGTGTATTATCACCTACTACTCAATGAAGGTGTCGCTCCAGAACAGGCACGTATGGTGCTACCACAATCAACGATGACTGAATGGTATTGGTCCGGCACCGTGTACGCATTCGCAAGGGTGTGCAACCTGAGATGCAAACCAGACACTCAGAAGGAGACACAGGACGTTGCAAACGTGATAGATAAATTGGCAGGCGAGGCGTTCCCTCACTGCTGGAAATATTTGAGAAAATGAAACAAAAGAATATGTTTAGTTGGCCTGAAAGAATAATAGGTTACCTGTTGTTAGGCTACCTAGTTTATGTATTAGGTTGTATGATATTAGGAACGTTTGATATATTATGAAACTAGGAATTGTAGGACATGGATTTGTAGGAACAGCAGTGGATCATGGATTCACAAAGGACGTGCAGAAGTTCATAGTGGATCCCAAACACAACAGCACCAACACCATAGAGGATTTGATCGCATTCCGACCTGACGCAACATTCGTGGCTGTGCCAACACCACAGTTGGAGACAGGTGAGTGCAACACAGCGATACTGGAAGATGTGATGCAACAACTTAACAGGTCAAAAGGATTGCTTGTGATTGTGAAGTCAACAGCGCCATCATATAAGTTGCAAAGCATGATCGAACAGTGCGTGGATCTAAGGATAGTTTACAATCCTGAGTTCCTAACGGAGAAGAACTACATAAACGATTTCGTTAATCCACCCATGCACGTGTTCGGCGGAGTGAATGCGGACACAGATGCTGTGGAAAAATTGTATCTAGAACACAGTGATTGCAAAGAATGTCCTGTTTACAAAACAGACATCGTCACTGCAAGTATGGTAAAGTATTGCATTAACAGTTTTCTGGCCACAAAGGTAACGTTCATGAATGAGATGTATGATGTTCTAAAGGCCGCTAAAGGCACAGACTGGCAAACGTTCACGGATATTATTTCAAACGATCCACGTGTTGGCAACACACACATGAAAGTACCAGGACATGATGGTCAAAGAGGATATGCTGGATCATGCTTTCCAAAAGACACCAACGCACTGGCCTGGTTTGCGAGGGAGATACTGAACACGCCATTCACACAACTAGAAACCAGCATCAAGATCAACGACACACTGCGAAATAAGAATAACTCATGACCAAGATAGTTTTGGTAGGTGATTGTATAGCAACAGGACACAACTGTCTAGTGCCTGAGATATCGGGAGATCCAAACTGTAATCTCGACGACTTGGAAGTAAAGAGACAACTCAAGGACAAGATAGTAGAATGGTATCTTAAAGACAACCAAGCACAATCAGATGTGGTGAAAGAAGCATACATGGCCAAGTATGCCAAAGAGAAAGAACTTGCATGGCCATCGCACATACCAGATTGTGTAAACCTATGCAGGGTGGGAGACACTTTCCAGGGTATGCACGAGTTGATAAAAGAGCACATACAAGAGAACGGCAATCCAGACCTATTGTTAATCACAGACTACGATGCAACGCACAGGTGTGTGGTTGTGCATCATGAGGGCAAGAAGCACGTGGTGAGGAGAGATTGGAACTTCCGTAATGAACCACAGGTCAAATGGCCTGATGAAGTTTACACAAAATTCTTAAAGAAGTGCATTGAGCAGGAGCAGTTAGGCAAGGAATGGCAAAAGAAGAAACACCAACGTAGCCTGGGAAGATTAATCAAATTTATCAAATCCAAGGGCATACGTTCTGAATTCCTGCTGTTCCATGATTACAACTCACATCTAACGGAATACTACAACAAGGTAACTGGTAGCAAGGTGCATGACCTCACAGATGTACAGAAACGTTACTGTGATGCCAACGGCAAAGAGGTTTACAGTCTCAAACTACAACAGCAGAAACACATAGCACAGCACATCATCGACACAGTGATAACCACATAAATACCCATATGAAACCATGGTTCACAAAAGAAGCAGATATAATTAAATTCCCAGAGCCTAAAGCGAAGGTTGTGCAACTGCCCAATGTGGCAAGTTATCCGGACTTTCTGACTGGGGTAAAGGACCTACACAGCCGTAAGGACAAAGGACAAATATCACAAGCCTCACACGATAAACTCTATCAAGATCTGATACACAGATTCATGAAGAAAGAATCATTTGAAAATCCTTGGTTTCTTAGAGAATCTCCAACAAAAGAATTACTGCAAATGATCAAAGATAAATTAAATGATCCCGAGTTGGATGAAAAAGTATTACAAAAAGTATTAATGGCACTCGAAGGCGGTGGATTAAAACAGAGGGTGCAAGGAGTTTTACAGAACGACCCTGATGCTAAGAAAGTATTAGCAAGTGTCACAGAACAAATTTTCAATGCAAAACCTACCACCCAAGATATTGAGGCATTCATAACATCATATCCAAAAGGACTTGTCAATATTCCAGCATTATTAGAGCCAGGAAAAAAAGATTGGTCACAGATATTTGTAGGATATCAACCCGACAATCATATAGGTAGAGTTGTTGAGAGATTGTACAAATTAAAGAACCAAGGAATTGGCCCTGCAGAAGTTTGTTTGTCAGTTTTGAGTCCGCAAATATTTCACAGTGGATCCAGACCAGGAGCAGGTGATATCTATATAGATGGTGCAGGACACTTTGAAATCAAGGCCAGTGTTGCTAAACCTGGTAGATTGTTTGATGGTAGAAAAGCAAAAGTAGACATGAACACAATACAAAACATAAGAGATCAATTGAAAATCGAAAAAACAAGAGTCAACTTGAAAGATCTTATAGCGTCAAATCCAAAACAAGAACAAGTGGTTGCACTTGCCAAAGCAATATTCAGACATGTGGGAGATAACGTGGCTGGCTTCGTCAATGCAATTATGAAAAAAGACGAAGCATCCGCAAAACTTGAACACACAAAATTGGCATACGTAAATTATCAAACAATGTCAGCGGCAGGTGAAGATAAGTTTGTTGGGATAATCTTTATGAGTCTAAACGGCAAGTGGTCAAATGTTGTTAGGAATATAGATGAACTTGTCCAAAATCTTGCAGTGGGAACAATTTACGTTGCATCACCAGACCAAGCAGATTTATTTCCACAGACAACGTTTAAGTTTTAATCAATACATACAATTCACATAACATATACAAATAAGTATTTGTATGATCGACACACAAGGTCAATTGCTCATAGCACCACCTAACATGCCAGACTGGCGTTTCCAGAAGTCAGTGGTGTATATGTGGAGGCATGATGTTTCTGGTGCGGCCGGCGTCATAGTCAATAAAATATGTAAACACCCAGATTTCAAACATGTCTGTGCAGAAGGCGGAATAAACTTGATGCCCGGATACAACAACGCGGTCTACTATGGTGGACCAGTGTTGACCAATATCATTGGGGTGTTGCACACAAAGGATGTGCAGTTGGGCAGTAGTAATTCTGGCCAGAGCCATAGCCTGGCATACACACTTGATCGCAAGATGTTGGAGATGATCGCACAAGGTCAAGGACCAAAACGTAAACTAATAACACTAGGTATGGCCAATTGGGACTCCGGCCAATTAGAAGAGGAACTGGAAAGGCCAAAAAGTCCAGCAATGAGTTGGTTGGTACTTCCTTATGATGAACAACTTATTTTCACAGCAAAGCCTGATGAACTTTGGGAGACCTGTGTGAATAGGGCGATATCAAATAAAACATCCGAGATAACGGACAAAGTCTTTAAAAGTTAAATGCATCAGAGCAGGTGCTGATAACTGTGTACCATAACATATCATAGTCCCACTCATAATCATGCTGTTCTTTGAGATACTGCTTCTGGATTGGCCACGCATCACGCTCCATTTCTGCCGTGCATCTAAAATCTATTTTGTTCATGTCCTGTAGATAGTGCACCATCTCGTGTAATAGTACCGCCATATCCCATGGTTTTCTGCGGTCCCATGTGTCAAGCAATATAATGGTATCACTTTCTGTGTCATACAGTCCATGTAATTTGTTGTTGGGCAAATTTTCCTGTTCTTCAGGATAGTATAATTTTTCCATCTGTGCCTGTGGAAGAAATAACACCTTGGGAATATCGTGATTGGTGTCTAATGTGGTGTTGGCACCCAACCATATCATGAGTGCTGTAAGAATCTCTGTCATTTGCCAATATTTAACCATAAAGTACGTAGTTTTAATAACTGCACATATTATTAAATATTGATGAGCGAGGTTAACGTACGAAATGGCAGGTCCATCAAATAAGATAAATGCATCTATCGAACAACTGCTTGACGGCAGATTGATTCGTGACGGCGCTGACCTATCCATAACTTCAACCAACCTATCCGGTGAAACAGAAAAGGTACTGCTCAAAGACTACTTTCTGACTTCACCTGACCTCGCAACGACAACCGGCATCCTCAAAAGCAACATAGTTAACCTCTTGGCCACCAATGGCCAGCCTCTTGACCACGGCATGATTGCATTTGAGGATCCACAAGCGATAGGTAAGATAACGACAGCCGACGGTGCCGTGACAGTTCAACGTATGGATCAATCAATCCAGTTGAACCAGGGTGACTTCATATATCTTAATGATATTATAGAATCAAACACGAGTGCCGTTGGTATCGCTTTCGCAGATGAGACCACAATGTCTGTTGATCCAAACAGTACAATGGTCATAGATGATTTCGTGTACGATCCCGAGAATCCAACTACCGGTTCCATGAACGCAAACGTGTTGGAAGGTAACTTCTCTTTCGTTTCAGGACAGATTGCAAAAGTTGGCGCAGATGCCATGAAAGTGACCACACCGGTATTAACAATCGGTGTCAGGGGTACACAGGTTGCGGGTAAGGCCAACACAGATGGACAGGAAAACGAGATAGTGCTACTTCCAAACGAAGATGGCACAGTTGGTCAGATCATGATCAAAAACGAATCGGGAGAAGTGCTGTTAACAGAGGCGTACCAAGCCACTACAATATTTGATCCGTACACAGTTCCAACTGTTCCTGTCATATTACAGAAAACAGAAGTGCTTAAAAAGTTCGCCAAAACGATAGCAACCACAAAGAAAACAGAAAAACTTGCTAGGGTAGAAAGAGAAACGGAAGAAGCAACCAAACAAAAAGAAGAAGCAGAAGAGGAAAAGGAAGAACTTGAAGAAGAGAAAGAAAAACTTGAGGAAGAAGCGGAAGAACTTGAAGAAGAGAAAGAAGAATTAGAAGAAAAGGCCGAGGAACTGGAAGAAGAAAAGGAAGAGGTAGCAGAAGAGAAAGAGGAACTGGAAGAGAAACTCGAAGAAGCATTCGAAGAGAAAGAAGAGATCGAGGATAAGAAAGAAGCAGTAGAAGAAGAAATACAAGAACTAGAAGAAAAACTGGAGGAAGTTCCTGTTGCTGAAAAAGAAAAGATCGAGCAAGAACTACAGAAGTTGGAAGAAGAATTCCAAGAAATAGAAGAAGAAGTGCAGGAGATCGAGCAAGAGATAGACATCGTTGCCAAAGAGAAAATACAGGTAGAAGAAAAAGTAAGAGAGATTGAAAAAGAATTCGAACAGGTACAGGAAGACTTCTCAGAAATAGAACAGAACATACAAGTTATCGAGAAAGAAGTATTGATAGTAATAGAAAAAGAACAGATAATAGAACAA
>Ga0208763_1000009_pt1 | contig 61404 bp, 87 predicted proteins | sample ETNtaG_20_FD_185756 | JGI IMG/M metagenome (GOLD analysis project Ga0208763, IMG submission 185756) | Marine microbial and viral communities from oxygen minimum zone, Eastern Pacific Ocean - ETNP201306PF45B (SPAdes) (version 2) | ecosystem: Environmental > Aquatic > Marine > Oceanic ... | reverse complement strand
ACCCACACATCGCGAACCCAAGTTGGGGGGCGGTTTATAGTGAGACGGCTATGATAGGCAACCACAGATTTATGAAGGACAATTGATGAGGGCGAGTCTTAAAAAAGCATTGGCAGACTATAACCAGTACCTAAAGAGATTAGGCATAGACAAGATAAAGAAAAGAAAGAGTAGAGGCACTTTCGTCTTTGATGGTGGTGGTAATAGAAATGGTGTACCCACAGGAGACAAGATACCGGTGTTCACAGGCGGTAAAAGGCAGGCATTCACATACTCAGGGGAGCGGAAATTGATCGGCATCGGAATGCTCCACAAGAGCAACCTTGTTCCGGTTTGGGATGAGCAAGATGCCAAAGAAATCAGCAAGATGAGGAGAGGTTGACGGATATAGAAAGGATGCTATTTTAAATTATGATGAAACCTTGGAAGGTAATACAAGAACTAGAATCGGATAACAGCCGATTGAAAAAAGAAGCGATAATCAGACGAGAGTCCGATGCCGAGAATATCAGATTCTTCAACGGTGTTGGTGCTTGTCTAGATGGATTTAGAACTTTTGGAATTCAAAAGGTACCAACATCTAAGAAAGATGGCCCAGGTATCACACAGACAGAGTTTGATGATGTTTTGAAACAGATGGAAGAGAGACAATTGACCGGTGATTCAATGCGAGGAATGGTGCAGGACCTATGTGATAGATCTAAAATGGAAGAGTGGAATGATTGGTATCGTAGGATATTGATAAAGGATTTGAGATGTGGTGTGACCCACAAGACAATCAATAAACATTCAACAATGAAGGTTCCTGTGTTTGAGTGTATGTTGGCAGATGATTCTAAGAAACACGAAAAGAAAATGACGGGTGAAGTAATCGTTGAACCCAAACTAGATGGAGTCAGAGTGATAACCATCTGTGATGTAGACAAGGACGAAGTGAAAATGTTCTCAAGGAACGGCAAAGAATTGAATAACTTTCCAAAGATACTTCAACAATTTGATTCCATGCTAGATCAAATGTCTGAGAGCATGGTGTTTGATGGCGAGGTCATGAGTGATGACTTCCAAACTCTAATGAGGGAGATTCATAGAAAGGGTGGAGCAAAGACAGATGATGCGGTGCTTAACCTATTTGATTGTCTGCCACTTGAACATTTCAAGGAGGGTGGATCAAATAACACTTTGGGTCAGAGAAAAGAATGGTTAGACGGATATGAATTTGGTCCTAACATCTCAAAGGTTGAAGTTGTGAAAATGAATTTGAGTGAGGATGACGGACAGAAGCAGTTCGCTGACTATAACAAATTATGTATAGACAAAGGTTTCGAAGGCATAATGGTGAAGCCAATAACAGGTATCTATGAATGTAAGAGATCTAGCCTTTGGTTGAAGGTGAAGCCATTCATAGAAGTGTCGTTGACGGTCGTAGACACAGAAGAAGGTACAGGCCGGAATGTAGGCAAACTAGGTGCCCTGATAGTTGAGGGTACAGACATGGACAAGTTTATCAAGACCAATGTTGGCTCGGGTCTCACAGACGCAGACCGAGAAACATTTTGGAAGGCCAAGGACAAGTTGATTGGCCAGATAGTAGAAGTTAGGGCGGATGCCATAACACAGAACCAGGACACCGAAAAAGAATGGAGCCTCCGGTTTCCAAGGTTCTTAAGATTCAGAGGCTTTGAACCAGGGGAGAAATTGTGATGCCAAAGAAAAAGAAACAACCAACAAAGAAAAAAGGATCTCAGAAGAGAAAGTCGAAAAAGATATTGGAAGGATATTACATCGACGACAAAGGTCTCAAGATCCTTTACAAAGATAGATGGGGACAATCAATATGACAAATAAGATAAACTTGGTGATCAACCTGAGCATTCTTGCTCTACTGATCTACCTAGCGGTTGCCGTGAAACAGATACAGGACAAGGTATTTCCTGATCCAGATATAATGATACCACTTGTAGGAATGCAGATGGATTCAAAAACTGAATTGGAATATAATATCAGAACTTTTTTGAACAATGCCTTGACACAGGCAATTGAAGATCAGGAGAGGTAATATGGACAAATTAGACAACATCTTATCAAACATAGATCTTGAGGAAGAAAAGTTAGAAGTCAAAGAAGAATATGCGGATGAATGGTGGTGCATGGATTGTGAACACGGTCCTATGGACGAGAAGGACGACAAGTGTACTAGATGTGGCGCCAAGAACAGCCAATATGCCGACCAAGAGATCACAGGTTGGGAAGACGAAGACATTGAATCAGAAGTGGAGGAGATATGGTAGAAACAATGACAGCAGATACCAAGTTGAGAATAGCCGATCTTGAAAGACAGAAGATTGAACTCAATAGCAGAATAGAAAGATTATCCTATTCTGGAAACCATGCTAGAATGCTGGAATTAGAGCAAGAAGTGTGGGAGATTGAGGATACTATCAAGAAATTAATGCCATAAAATGGAAGGTTTTAGGGGGTTGACGCTATTACCAGCCGTGTTATACTGAATTATAACATTTATTATAAGGAGTTGAATATGTTAAAAACAATAGAAAAGAAAATCCAATTATTCATACAAGGAATTGGTGGTATCCAAAGACAAGAAATTGTTCATGGTACTTTATATGTGAAGTTAGAAGACGACAGAGATTGTGACTTCATCCATACAGAAATTAGAAAGTTTTACAGGGAGTTCATTAATCCAGAAGGTGGCGTTAATATGTATGCCGTTGGGGATGAGTTCGCTTTTGACTTCGTGCCAGAAGACAGAGAAGCACCTGTTTTCTCAGACGAAGAATACTCAGGTAAGGAAGGCATGATGCCAAGTGATATTGACAAAGGTGTTTGGTCAGACTTCGCAGAAGAAGGTCTAGCAGGTGACTTCGGACTAGACCCACATAACTTCACAGATGAAGAGTTATCAGACATAGATGTTCAAATGCAATTAGAAGCAGAATCAGTGAGGGGGAAATAATATGGCTAAGAATTTATTAGAAATGTCAGTTGCTGAATTAGAGCAATATGAATATGATTTAACTGATAAGAAATTGGCTATTGATGAGGCGTTGGATGAAGTTGCAACGATTATTCTTTATAGACAAGGAGAGGCTAAAAATGATTAATGAAGCAGATACAATCTTAAAGATATTACAATCAAATGGTATCAATGACCTAGACGAGATAGAATACGGTTCTCAATGTTATGATGAACTGATGGACTACTTCGCAGACGAGATGCCATATGGTGTAATGAAGGCCAGAGACGGTATGCCGGATGAATGGATAATAGATAGATTGATTGATCTAGGCATTGACAAGGAACTAGAGGCGAAACAAGACTTGGCCAAACACTATCGTTGGAAAGGTATGATATGATATCTAGAGCGATAGCCAACGAAGGCATTCCATTAAAGATCCAGACACAATGGACTGAAAACGATTATTGGGAGCGAAGATATCCCGACTCAGACGAGATGGATTGTGTGGCAGTAAGGGGTTGGTTGGTCAGGATCAATGGTAAGAAATATCCTAGGCAGTTGGGTGACGAAGGCATTGATTGGACCTACAGATACACTTCGCCAAACACAGAAGAGGGCAGGCAGACAGCAATCAAACACGCCTTACAAGAAGCGAGGTTGACGATATGGTAATTTGTAGTACAATGAATTATGTCTTAGGCGACGGGACTAGACAGACTGAAAAAAACAAAATAGTCGCCATAACAAATGAAGGGAGAAACATAAGATGAAGACTTATTATTTTTGGGTGACACTAGAAGGCAAAGGCCCGATGAAGGTTGCAGAAGACGGTAGAACTGCCAGTGAGGCAAGAAATATCGTTGAAGCAAGATTTCCAGGTGCAAGGGTAATGTTCGCGGAGGGATTCTAATGCAATATTATCCTAAGGACCAAGACCCTAGACTGGACGAGAGATCGGCTAGGTTCCATGCAAGAGTTTTGAAAGAGGATTTGGCCACTTTGCCATATGTTCCTAACACTCAGAACCGAGACATCAATATCGCAAGGGCCAGCACCTATGTGACTTGGGACTATGACAAGGATATGTGGGCAGAGGTTGATCACTTGCTGATGAACTTCTACATCAATGCGAAGACGACTGATACCAGAGAATACCTAGAAGACAAGATCAATAGAGATGTGGTTGAGTTGCTGAAAGGTCCTAGGTACTACGAATCAGCCAAGGTGTATTGCACGATTGATATGCACTATCCAGAAGACGAGAGCATCTATGACATAGTCAAGGTTCCATCTAAGGATAGAAAGACAGGTTGGGGTATTTCCGGCAAGGAAGGTGATATCACTTACCATGTGACACTTCATGTTCAGGAATGTAATGCAATGGATTTGGTTGTGTATGACAATGAAGGTCGTGGAGACTTTTTTAACCTAAACGGAGACAATCTAGAAACAAAAGAAAAGGAGATGGCATGAACATGGTAAGAATATTGGCTTTCATTTTCAAGTTCGGTGGCTGTTATGGCTTATGGTTAGTGGGATCCGACATGGGAGATCCTGTATTACAGATGGCGGGCATATTCCTGTTCGTGGGAATCAGTTTAAGCGAGGTTGACAGATTAAGAAAGGATAGTACAATTAATTAAAAAGGAGTTGAAAATGTCAGAAGAAATTAAAATAATAGACGGAACATTCAAGAAAGATGATCCTCACCAGGACATCGGTAAGCAGAAATTCAGAGTAAGAAGATCATATACGGCCTATGTTGAATATGATGTGGTCGCGAATAGCAAGGAAGAGGCAGAGTCGGCTGTATCAGAACATGGCGGTATTGACAAGATTGTATGGCAAGAAGGATACTACGGTGATGAGCCTGTAGAAGTTTATTGCCAAGACCACAACATAGATTATAGTTCAGAGAACGGTGACTTCACCAAGAAGGTTGCTGAATGTGTACCATACGAAGACACAGACATAGACACAGATCAAGACTTTCTTAACTATGAAGATCCTGAATGGACATCGGATGAGTTTAGATGGACACAGGAAGAGAAGGAAGAAAAGGTTAAAAACTCTAACCTGTCGGAGGTACCATTTTAATGGGAACTAGATTGAAAGACATAATTTTTGACAGGCACGAAGACCACCTGTACGAAGACGATAGAGCGATGAGATTGACTCCGTATGTGATGGCGGAGCGATGTATCCAGGTTGAGGTGGCATCAATATTCCAGGACAAGGAAGAAGGTGATTATTCAACCTTGACTTACATCCTGGAGGGTGGCTTCAAGGGTTTCCATAACATGGAGCCATCAGACTTGATTAGAGAATACAAAGGAATAGAAGAACTATGGTATGAGTTGGAATCCTGTGATGGATTGTACTGGGAACCATACGAGGAAGACCCAATCCATGCTTTGAATAAGGAGAAGGTATAATGGGTACTTTTACAATGGCGACAGGGTTTGGAATGTTGGCGGTCGGATTGATAATGATCGGCATCATTGCTATAGGATTTCTCTTGATAACGAGAAAGATTGAGAGAGATAAAAAGGAAGAAGAGCAACGAAAACAGATGGAGAAGATATATGGATCTAACTAAAGAACCTAACCCACCATTTCCGGTGGAGATAATAGACACTAAACCTGTGGAAGTGAGCAATCCTTACTCAGGACAGAAGACCACCCTACAACCAACGGCAGTGGCGGTGTATGATTGCATCAAGGGGGCAGAGATGCTTGAAGACTTTGACATGGTGGAGAAGGGAATAGAGTGGTTCCAGAAGCACTACCCCAAAGAATATATGGTGTTGTTGGACTGATATGATTATTTACGGACATTCAGGACAGGACATCAGACGGGCGATATGGCGAAGGAGATACAAGTTCATCTTGGCTTTCGCTGTTATCGTGATCGCTGTGATGCTGACAGGCTGTGGCACAGCAGAAAAGAAATTCGAACTCAAGGCCCTGGACCAGTTCTGGGAAACCTTGGGATCAGGCAAGAATTCAACTGGAGTTGAATAGAAAGAGGTGCACATGAAGAAACTAATATTGGCAGTGATCGTATTATCCATAGGATACTTCGCGATCGCCAAGGCAGAGGAGAAGACCTACACTCCACAGGAGACGATAGAGGCGTTCGCTTCTATACCCGGCAAGGTTGGTAATCACTTGCAGAACGAGTGGTCTTCTATCAAGAGCCACCAGGCCAAGAGTTGGGCAGATGCGAAAGCACAATGGTCTAAACTCATATCAAAATTCCAGGCAGACTAATGCTGGAACAGGTTAGGTGGGGACATCAACTCCCCCCGCCTAATCTTAAATTACCAAACAGAGTTGACGAGATATGAAGATGTGTTATAATACATTATATCTAAAATTTACAAGGGGAGGACAATTTGAAGAAATACATTAAAATAGAAACAGGCTCGTATCGTAGCAAAGATATGTCAGGCCGTATATTTCCAATCTTGAAGGACTACCAGAAGTTCACGGGTGGCAAGGAAGGTGGCTTCGTCACCGTTGATTGCTCGGAGTTCGATGGGTTCGAGGGACTGGACAAGGCCCGGGTGAATGTTCCAGACATAGCATCATTGACCATAGTGCCAGAGGGACAATACATCACACACAGGGACGAATTGAAGAAGACAGACACCCTGATAGCACCCAAGGAGAACGAGGGTGAATCAGACGAGCAGGCCATAGACAGGATCGCGGCCAGATTTGGCATCCTGGACGAGATGGCTGATGCGGTTGCAACCAGTAAAGTGAGGGCGATGATTGTATCTGGTCCTCCCGGTATTGGTAAATCTTATGGCGTTGAGAAGGCGTTGGAGAAGCAGAATATGTTCCAGGACATAGCCGGTGATAAGCGAAAATTTGAGATGGTTAAAGGTGCGATGAGTGCCATAGGATTGTATAAGAAATTATATGAGCATTCTGCCAAAGGTCATGTGGTATGCTTTGACGATTGCGATGCCATACTATATGATGATTTGGCCCTAAACTTGCTGAAGGCGGCATTGGATACAACGCCACGGAGAACCCTACACTGGAACACAGAATCCAGAACACTGATGGCAGAGGGTATGCCCAATTCATTCGAGTTCAATGGTGGTGTTATATTCATCACGAACATCAAGTTTGACAATGTGAAATCCAAGAAGTTGCAGGACCACCTGCAGGCACTACAATCTAGATGCCATTACCTGGACTTGACCATAGATTCAATGAGGGACAGAATGCTCCGTATCAAGCAGATATGCAGGGCGGGTATGCTGGAGAAGTATGCGATGGGATCAGAGACGGAACAGGATCTCATACAATTCATCATAGACAATAAACACAGATTGAGAGAGATCAGTCTGAGGATGGTGCTGAAGATAGCGGATCTCTGGAAGATGAGCCCGGAGAAATACAAGTTGCTGGCGGAGAACACCTGCATGAAGCCAGAGAGGGAACTCCAATAATGGAATACATCATACAGATGATACGGGGACTGATAGAGGATGTGATGCCCTGGATATATGCAGTTATAATAATGGTGATAGTGATCTGGATCCTGTCAACGGCGATAGGAATACAGCCATGATGACGGATGTGATCCTGCCCCTGATAGGCATAGTTCTGATATCAATCCTAATGTTGTTGATCTAGCATGGGAATAGAAATCTTAGTATTCGCCACTGTTTTCACACTGATGGTCTTGCTCACGGGAGGCCCAGGACCACACGCCTAGACAGAATTCTTTCGACCTCCCTTGAAAGAATACCCTCACTGGATCTAATAGTTCAGTGGGGGTTTTTTATTGGTAATGGTAAGGCCCAGACACGACCCGCGTCCGTAGGACGAATGCGTCAGCAAAAATTTTCAAGGGGTTGGTAGAGCGGAGATATGCCAATTAATCGCTTTAGCGATTAGCGTAAGACGATTTTTGACACCTTTCCCTTAGAGTATCCTATTGTATCTAGAGTTAGGTCTGACCGTTCCTACGGCTATGCCTTTATGGACGGAACTTACTATTATGAGATTAGGGAGTATAAGCCATATAGAGCAAGTAGAGTGACAATGTATCTACCCGCGGTACATACCCAACATGATGTGGGCGTGAGCCATGCCAGTGGATACTGCCATACTGACGACACGGTGTCCAGGAACCGTAAGCGATAGGCGGGTGGCGAGTCTGATTTGATTTCTGGGTTGTAGGAGTCTCTTTCTCTTTCGGTGGGCATACGAATAGTTATCGCTAGGCGGTTTACGAAGGTGGAGCATTTGAACTATGCCTGCCATCCTTAGGATTTTTTCTTACCAAACTGACGCTTCGCTGTCTGTTTGTGGGTCAAAGGCATCGTATGACCAAGGTGCGGGTCGGTTGGGGACATGCCCCCTTGCAACATTATGCCGTGGAGACCTTAGAAGCAGAACCACATCATGATGATCATGCAGAGCAGGGCCACACCGTACAGTCTCAGTATGAACCAGTCCATCAGTAGCTCATCGATCCTATCAGGTAGTGTAGCAGTATCGCCGCTGAACTCAATGCTAGGGCCACCGCCAGGGTCTTTGTGAAAGGATGTTTCATTTGCGTGGAGTGAGGTATCGGTTGCGGATGTACTGGGCCACTCCCAAGAGGACACAGATGGCACACCAGAACAGATAATAAGTTAGCATATATCTACTTATCGCGGCTTACCAATCGTTACCAGATTTCTCGCCAGTCCTGCAAAAACGGATGGTGGATTTGGTTTGGTCTGGTGGTGGCTTACCATTCCTTACCATGACTCCATTCTGGGTCAGACCCTGCCGCGGGAGACCTTTACCAATCATTACCACCTGGAGAAGGGGACAGGGCATTGATCTGAGTGTAGGTGTGATGTTCGCTGGCTTGGCAGTCGGGTAAGAGTTATGTAGGGTTATAACGATGGAGAACCGTCCACACCATCAGAAGTGGCAGAGCGGTCGGTCAGGTTCGAAAAGAAAATTTTCTGAGCCACCGGCCGGCATAGCAACAGAGCCCATGGTGGCAGATTTGGTAGGGCAATGATAAAATACCCCCATACTAAAAAAAATGCACAGCGGTCGATTACCCTCGCATACCCAGGTTGGGAAGCGTGTCATTTGACCCAGAAAAACCGGACCAGATCCTGCTATATACTTGTATGGTAGAGTTGATTATCATCACATACTACGTGGTAGCAGTACCCCTGGGAATATGGGCATTGCGATGTTAGACTGGATGATGAACATACTACTGGGCGTACTGATAACACTTGCCGTGTTGTGCTTGATACAAATGGGTGTGAACCTGTACACACTGGGATGGTACTGATGGACTTGTTCTGGATCATAGCAGGTATATTCATTTCAGCGATAGCGATCTCACTCATACTGGGCAAGATACATGGGACACTGATCATATGAAAACTGTGATACTGATCATATTATTCTTCACACTGCCGGGCGTGATCATGGGCATTGTTTCCAGTTACAGGGCGGGTCAAAAACCCCTCGAGGACCTGTACCTCAGATTCAAAAAATTTGCACAGCGGAAAAATAAATAAGCACATACATGTTCAAGGTGGGAAAAAACATAACGATCAACGCAGACCAGGTGCTGGAGTTCAGGGGTCGCAACGACGCCGGTGAGGAACTCAAGATCGGACAGATCAAGGGCTCGATCAAGGACAACAAGAAGGGCCAGGACCAGAGCGTGATCACCATAATCGGACGTAAGGACGGACAGCACAAACCCCTGTTGACCGTGGCCAACAATGCCATCTACGCACACCACAACGTGCCACTCTGCCTGCAGAACACGGGCGGCAAGAAGACATTCCTGTCAGGTAAATCAAGCACCAAACGACACATAGATCTGCCCGACGACAACGGTGAACTGATGATCAACAACCGTGGCAAGATCATGGCGAGTAGCCTGCCCACGAGCGATCCAAAAAACAACGGACAGTTGTGGAACGACAACGGCACTGTGAAGATATCAGCAGGCTAGACAGATCCCCCAAAGTATCATATAATTACTAGTGTATCGATTACGTGGCGCTTCTGGAGTCAGGAAAGCGAGAGGGGACTTGGCTCCGGTGCCATTGTGCATACCACCTATGTCCACACAGCAGTAGACTTCGGACCTGCAACATGCTAAAATACAGTTATAATGTCAGAGAAACAGCAGTACAATCTGGTTGAGCGTTACAAACTGGACACCTGGGCGTTCATAGTTTTCATGGTCGTAGTGGCCACGATCGCACACATCTAGTTATAACAGCATATTTGGTCACAGGCGTGACCCACCATTAAATACCCTTATATGCGACACCCCACCACAGTATCACTCACAGTGCGAGCCCGATTCTCACCAGAACAGACAGCACCGGGCATACGCATGAGGTTGGCAGACAGCAGAGCAGAACACCAATTCACAGATGACCAGGAACAGCACAGGATCACTGTGCAGGCCGATCTCACAGAGGGTCGACACACAGTTTTCTTGCACTACAATTCAGCGGACAGATCACAGGGCACATTGGAGATAGTGCAGATGCACATACAGGGAATGCCGATAGGCAGGCCCATGTACGAAGGCATATATCACAGATGGGACAGGCCCGACGAGGAACAGACCGGGGAACTCACAATGACACAGCCAGGCACCTGGAGATACAACATAGACGTACCTGTACACACCAAACACTACGGAGTTGGATTTGCCTAACACACTGGACATATGGAACGAGCACGTTGATCCCGGCCATCTGAAAAGCATGGCTCAGCACGTGTGGGGACCTGACGCAGTGGCCATGGCAGAGAGCCACATGCCACAGGACGCACTGCTGATGAAATACCAACACAACATCGTGGACATGGCGCAGGCCATACAGGGCAAGAGGGTGCTGGACATAGGTTGCAATCACGGCTTGTGGAGTTACATGGCACACAGGCACGGCGCAGAGTATGTTGTGGGTCTGGAACCACGTGGCATGTTCGTTAAGGGATTGAATGCCTTCGCAGAAGAACATCAGTTGCCCATGGAGTTTGTGCAAGGGTACGACACAGATACTGCGGAACTGATCAAGCGTTACAACATAGACACAGTGTTATTGATGAGCCAAGAGAGCCTGATACAATGGGAAAGGCTGATGTATGACATACGCAGATCCCAAGTGGAACATGTGATCATGCAGACCGCGGCGTTCCCAGACGAGTGGTTACAACCAAACGAGGAACTGAAGCAGTGGATAGGACAACATCCAGACAAGCAGGCCCGAGGATACACAGTTCAATACAGGGTGCCCAACGCAACCGTGCGTTCGGGATTGGATCCTGTGGCCAAGGACAAGGTGGACTCCGACACAGGCTATATGCTGACAGACAGCGGACAACCTGACCCAAACGAAGTTTCCGAGATAAGGTGGACCAAGAGCAGAGGATACATAGAGAACTTCCTGGCACACGCAGAATTTGAAACAGTCAAAGTCACAGCACAGGACGAAGAAGTCAAGCAGACAGCAGGTTCTGACGCACTGCTGAAATTGATGCAGTGGTGGCTGATAAGGAACAAGAGATGAAGTACTTCATATCGAACAAGACCGAAACAGGCAAAAAGTTCGGCAAGTGGCACTACTTCGCAGACAGCAAGTGCAAGTTAGTGAGGCACGCCGGAGACCTGTACATATACTTTGGTTACCTTGTGGAAGACGACCTCGAGGCAAGGATGATAGAGGACTTCGACGCACTGAGCAGAGCCAATGGTTCTTTCACCGCGGTGCGTGTGTCAGAGGACAGGGTCGATGTGATAGTGGACTACTTCGCTAGGTACAAAGTGTTCGCACATCAGAACAACGGACTCATAGAGATAACAAATAACTTCGGACTGCTATCGCTCACAAGGAAAGACATCGACATCACGGAATCAGCCAAACGAATGTCTGTGCCAGATGAATACACACAGCGTCCTCACCTCACAAACCAACGTGCAGGCACCTGGACAGACTACGTGCTGGACCTACAAGGTGTTTCGGCGAGGGAGTATGAACCAGCCGCACACAGGACTGTGTTCAAGAATGTGTACATGCTGGAACCAGGAACACAGTTGACCGCAACTGATCAAATACACAGAACTAGACTGGTCGACTACAAGAAAGATTTCAGCGATGCATTCAAACAAAAATCTAGATTCCACAACACAACTCAACTGGAAGATTACATACACGAGTGTATGAGCAAACACGCTGACACAATAAAGAACAATTATGCACACATCCACAGCACAGTGAGTGAAGGAATAGACTCGGTACTGCAGACAATGTACTTCAAAGACCAAAAACACTCCAAGTCTATGTACAAGTTTGTCCCGTCGATGGTGCCCGAACAATACAAACAGAAGATAATGGATCACCTCAAGGACATCAACATAGAGCACTTCGACCTAGACAGAATGGACGAGTACTGCAAGTCCTTGGCACAAGATCCTAGTTGTCTTGATTTCGACACACTGCCAACATACAGAACAATCAAAAACTCTACGGTGCCTATAGACATGATGATGTACGGTGCGGGAGGTGATGAAGTGTTCTTGAAACGCAGGAAGATGGTAGAACTACAGGCGTTCGAGTTGTCAATGAAAGGTGGCAAAGATAATCTCATCGAGAGATACAACAACCTGTTGAAGACATTTGACAACACATACTCTGCTAGAAGGAACATAGACACACCAGAAGGCCTGAGAACATTACAGGAGCAGTACAGTGAACTAGATTGGAACACAAAATTAAGTGAGAGTCTTGATTACGTGTGTAGGCAACATACCTTTCCAGAGGACATACGAGATACAATCATACCCGCAACACTGTATTGGACTTTGTATTGCAGACAGATATCTACAGAGACAGACACAGAGATATCATCATTATATCACGACTTGAACATTGCCTACGAAGTCATGAAGTTACCACTGGACGCTCGTTTAGAATCAACAGTGGATGTTGGACTGCAAAGGAATATCCTTAAACGACACTGGAACTTTGATTTCCAAACACCATTCAAGGACCAAGCGGTGTTCAACACGTACAAAGCCATCAAGCCGTATTACAGAAGTTCAATTGCACACGTGCTGAAAGACAACCTACGAGAGTTATTAGATAATGAAGGTTGACCTATTATCGGTAATAGTGTAATATAAGACTATGCCACTTACACCAATAGTGATAGAACAGACATCCAAGGGCGAAAGATCCTACGATATTTTCAGTAGGTTGCTCAGGGACAGGATAATCATGTTGGAAGGGCCGATAGAAGAACACATGTCATCAATACTATGTGCTCAACTGTTATTCCTGGAATCACAGGATGCCTCGAAGGATATCACACTGTATATCAATTCGCCAGGCGGACTGGTAACGGCAGGCATGGCAATATATGACACCATGCAGTATGTTAAGTCTGACATACAAACAATAGTAGTGGGCCAAGCATGTTCCATGGGCTCACTCCTAGCAAGTGCTGGGACCAAAGGAAAAAGGTTCATGCTACCACACGCAAGGCACATGATACACCAACCGCTGGGCGGAGCAAGTGGACAGGCCACCGATGTTGAAATCAGAGCAAACGAATTACTGAGATGGAAAAAAGAATTAACGGAAATTTACGAGAAGACAACAGGACAACCTCTACAAAAACTTAAAGATGATATGGAGAGGGACAAGTTCATGACCCCACAAGAAGCAGTTGCATACGGCCTAGCAGATAAAGTTATCACCAGTAGAGCCGAAGACGATAAATCAGAGTAGCAATGAAACAACCAGAGTTTGACAAAGCCGGATACAGCATCTGGGATATGGAGATATACAATCACGCATTGACATATCCTCTAGATAAATTTCATCCCACAGACATTCCTAGATACATTGATGAATACGTGGATCGTTTCCCTAAATGGATAATGAGTTCGCAACTCAACACCGTGAAAGGCCTAGACACCTTTCCTAACCAAGTGGTCACACATGGCACCAGCCAAGCCATGGACTGGTGGCACTACTGGTGTGAATGGAACAACCTAACCTGTAAAGTGTTCCGTGGAGAGTACCCTTATCACAAGGACCTGCGTCAAGGTGCATGTCCATTCATAGAAGAACATCCATTACAAAAAGGCGATGCGTTACTAATCAGTTTGCCATTCAGTGGCAACGGTGGTTCACACCAAAGAATGCTAGAAGCGTTTGATACTTGTGACAAGTTGGGTATACCGGTGTTCATAGATGCTTGTTGGTTCGGCTGTTGTAGTGGATTGGACTTTGACTTCGCAAGAGAATGCATACAGGCAGTTGCATTCAGCACAACAAAAAGTTTGAAAACAGATGCATGGCGTAATGGAATGATATTCAGCAAACACAGGGTTGGTGGCATTCAGAAACTATACGAATGGCGTTGGTTAAGCAGTTTTAATTTGGCAATAGGACTACACCAGATGGAAAAATTTAGTCCTGACTATATGTACAACAAGTACAAGGACACGTACGACTGGGTATGCCACAAACTGAAACTAACACCAACCAACACAATATTCATAGCACTAGGTGAAGGTGAACAGTATAAGGATAAGGAATTTGATAGGTACTGGAGAGATGACACGTACTGTAGAATAAATGTGCGTAATCATCTCAAATATTTTCATAAGGTCAAACAGAATTTAGATAATTAAGTGTATGTTTTATATTTGGCACACATTAATCATAGTCACGTTTATAGCAGTGGCATACCACATGGGATATCAATATGGCAAAGGACAAAGCAAAGTCAAAAAAACCATACGCAAAGGTTAGATTAGTTCCCGAAGATTCTAAGATGAAGGATCACGGATTCTATTACTACGCCATGAAACCCACTAAAGGTGAAAAGAAAAATAACAAACTACGACTTCGTAAGTTTGATCCTATTACCCAAAAACATATTTGGTGGGTAGAAAAAAAATTACCACCGCATTCTAAGTAAATGATTCTATCACCTTGCATCAGTATCTGCAGATGGGATCCGGTAACCAATAACTGTTACGGCTGTGGCAGAACCACAGAAGAGAAATTCAAATGGAAGGACCCGGAAACAACAGATGAATGGAAACTAAACAATCTAAAAGAATGTATAGATAGATTATCTGGTTGGCAGAAAGATAGTTTTCTAGAATCTTACGAGTACAAAAAACAAAACGGTGTTTCTCTTTTCAAAGCAAAGAATTTAAAAAAATAATTATTTTTTAGAAAGGTATTCTGCTTCTTCGTCCGTGTAGGGCCACATTATTGTATTACTTTCCAGTGTTCAGGCCACTGTTGTTCTGATTGTTCATTTACAGTAACGTATTCCGTATTAGGTGTTTCATCCCAACAACAGTCGTCACGAGAAACACATTTGCTTTCTACATAAACCTTTTGGCTTTTCTTTTTGTCTGCGTACATTTTGTTTCCTTTTGTAAATTAATGTTTGTAAATTTACTTATTGTAAATTATACACGGAAAACCGTAAATTCCTAGTCGTACGCTGTAAACGATGTAAATTTTTTGTAAATTAAAATTTACAAAATTTACAAATAGCAAACTAGTTGATTGTTGTGATTTCTACTGGTATAACAGGATATGCTTCTAGTACGTGTCTTTCTTCCGGATATGTTTTGGCAACAGGCATAACGAATGTGTCGTTTGGTTTATTTGTTTCCAAAAGCAATAACAAAAACAATATATCTAACATTGATTATTTCTCGTAAGGACCTCGCTGACCTTTTGGTCTGTTGAGTCGTTTTACTTTGATGTATCTCTTATTTCCTAATTTGTAGACAGTGGGTCGTTTCTTAGGATCATAGGAGTCAAACAAAAATTCTCCATATCGCTTGGCCATTCGTCTGAACCATCGGAACATAACAAACCCCCTGTCATAAATTATTTCTTGAAAGGATTTAAGCCTTTAAGACCTTTTACTGCGCCTTTAGTTTTACCGCCAACTTCTTTGCAGATTGTCCCGCCAAGTTTCTTGACATTACCAACTACATCTGGCATCTTTACTTTAGGCATTTTTGGCATTTTAAATTTCATATTACTTCTCTCTTTTCCATAGAGTCCAAGCACCGTATCCGATTGCTCCCCAGGCCGCTAGTTTTGCCAATGGTCCTGCAATCAACACGACAACGCCACATAATATTAGCACTGCGCCATCCCACGATGTTCTTTCGTCTACTCTATCTTTTACCCATTTAATCGGATTCATATTATCCTCCTGTTTGTTTTCTATATTTATATGGTTGACTATAGGTAGGAATGTGTTATTATATACGTATATAAAGGTAAATACCAACATGAAAACAATTTTAACAATAGCAATAGCATCAATCTTACTTGCTGGCTGTTCTATTCCAAAGAATCCTAAAGTATCTTGGGGAAAGAAATGTGCTGTGCAAGGCAATCAGGTTGTTTGGTCACACTTATGGATATATGATAAGAACCAAGGGTTAGATGCTACCGAAGAAAACTGTAAACTAATAGCAGACAAGTAATATGAAAAATATCATACTTTGCCTTACGCTACTATTCGGCCTTACGGCTTGTAACGTTCCGTTACTCAGCAGTTTGACTTCTAGTGGTATCACAGGAGCAACTACAGGCAAATATCAACAGAGTCTTGCCAACACTGCTCTAGACATGATGGTGCATCACAAAACAGGACACACACCTACTGAATTGTTATTGAAAAAATTGCAGACTAAAAAGAAACCAGCACCACATTCATAATGTATAAAATTTTAATATTGGCCTATCTTATCACACAGGATCCAATCGCAACACAACAAACATTTCAAATGCAAAGAACATTTGACTCCATGGAGGAGTGCAAAAAAGAACTATTACTTCAAACTAGAGGTAACGGAACCTATGATGTACTATGGGAGTTTGTAAATGATGGGGACTTCAAATGGGATTGGTTGGTAGCAGGTTGTAAGAATGACAAGACAGGTGAGGAGTTCAGAATAGAACCAACCTATCCAAAAGGCAAACCGCAAGAGTTGATGGGATTGGATTTCTCAGAAGACAGGTTAGAAGTTTAGATTATTTGCCGAAAGGCTTAAAACATTTCTTGCAAGTACAATCCTTACATTTCATACATTCATTGCACTCTTTGCCGCAGTGACTTTCACAGCCACACTCTCTACAAATTTCTTCTATCATTCTTTATTTTCCTTCTTGTTGACTATGTCAGAACATTGTTCAGGTGCAAACATGCAACCTAAAGCAAATACTATGCCCTCCATTTTTCCTATAGTTTCTAAAGTGGTCGGAGCCTTGCTGTCTTCTTGTACCACAATAGTTTTAGTGCCACAACCAGAGAGCGACACAAATATTATTACAGCAAGTAATAAAAATATAAACTTATAAGAATTAAAAAAATTATCCATTGCAACAACTTAATACATCCATCATGAAATAATGGTAAATTAAGATTCCAATAATTATTCCTTCCAGCCATGCTATGATTGAGCAGGCAACTGGATACTGTCTAATGATCGCAAGTTTCCAGTCGTAGATTTTCTTCAACATGTTTTTCATACACTTATTTAGGTATACCAAAGTGTGTGTAATATGATGATATTATATTTTGCTGTTTTGATGTATCACAGACACATGACCGGCTACTTTATCTTTGTTGACGCCTTCTTTGATCCTGTATCCTGATGTACCATTTCCATTCACAGCAATTACTGGTCTCGAACTTCTTAAAGAGTTATTAGCTCTTTCTTTCAGTCTTTGCTCACGGAATGTTTTATGTAAATGATCGAATCGTCCCATGACACCCTCCTTCGTAAGTTAGGTGCGTTCCTTCGGCATAAGCCTACTTCCGTCCCGTAGGATGAACGTAAATTATTTATACAATTATAGCATACCTGACCTGCAAAATACACATATATTAATGGTAATATTCTAATATGTACAACTACTCCTGAACTGCTTTTACCATGCGTGTACGTGCATCTGTGTGCGTTTAAAGGGTAGACTAAAGGTGTTTTATCGTGTACTATATTAACTGTAATGCCGCTTTAGCTCAGCCGGTAGAGCAACTGATTTGTAATCAGTAGGTCCGCGGTTCGAATCCGTGAAGCGGCACCAAAAAACTGTCACATGCAAGACCAATGACTTTTTTGGTAATAAAGGCGAACTTGGTGCTTTTGGTATCACAGGTTCACGGGGGATTAGCTCATCTGGGAGAGCGCCTGATTTGCATTCAGGAGGTGGCTGGTTCGAGTCCAGTATCCTCCACCATACGGTCCCTTCGTCTATCGGTTAGGACACATGGTTTTCATCCATGAAAGAGGAGTTCGATTCTCCTAGGGACCGCCAACATCACCCAATAATTACAGTAAATGAATTCAATACACACTGTCGAGCCTCATCCTTCTCCTAAACACAAAATGGGTTTCCTATTGGACTGGTTGCTTACATTGAAGTGCAACTATGATTGCACCTACTGTGGTCCGGGTGGTAACGGTTGGTTGCCTGGACACGACAACACTCAGGCACACCCAGACAAGGACGTGTGCGAAAAGATGCTGGAGCAAGGTCTCCGGTACGTTGACATGTACATGGAGATCAAGAGACCAAACATGCGATCAACATCTCTCAACATATATGGTGGAGAAGCAGTGTATCGAAAGGACATAGAATACCTATTGGAAAAGAGCAGTGAACTCTATGACGGTTACAAGGACAGTTGGTCCCTTAACAGGATGTTGACCTCCAATGCCTCTTGTAGCCTGGACAAATGGAAGAACGTGACAGACCACGTGGAAACAATAACTTTCAGTTATCATTCAGAAGGTCCGGCCAAACTGCAAGATAATTTCATTACAAACTTGGAATACACACATGCCCAAAAGAAAAATTACAGTGCCATTGTGCTGATGTACCCAAAGCAGTGGGAAAGGTGCATGTACATGTTGGACTACATGCAAAGGAAAGGATACAATGTGAGACCAAAGATACTTGACGGCATCCAAGGTGTGTACACCAAAGAACAACTGAAACAGGTGTTTGACGTAATGAAAGAAAAAGATTACAGTCTACTGGAAAACATTGAGGGCAAGGAAGTGCTTACAAAATTCAGAGCATGTTGTGGAGGCAGACCTCTTTGCACGAATAGAAACTTCAAAGAACCAAAGAGTGTTGTGCCGCGGGATAACTGGCTTGGATGGAAATGTTCTGCCAACCAATTCTTCTTGATGATGAACAGCCATGACAAAAATTTTTACACCAACAAGGACTGCCATGTGAGACACGACGGAACAAGAGGACCGCTCGCAAACATAGACACCATGGATCAGTACATAGAGCAAACAAAAGAACAGTTGAAACAATCATCAAGCCACTTCCTGACCTGTGTGCAGAAGAGATGTGTGTGCGGAACTTGTGCACCTAAGTCTCTGACCAATCAAGGTCTCACAGATGTGATGAAGTCATATAATATATCAGTATGAAGAAATTTTATTCAGTAAAGTTGAAAGAAAGAAATGAACAGATACCACCATTCGTGGCAAAGCACTTGCTCAGGAGAGAGTCTCCATTGATCAACTATCTCGCAGAGAACAAGGCGCTGAAGTTTGTGCATCGTAAAAAGACCGACACTCTGGACTGCTTTGGTGAGGAGAAACACCTAATGGTGGGCAAGTTGAAGTATCCAGACATGTGGGGTCGCAAGACCAGGATGGGATTCATGGAACTGTACATTAACATGCGTATACAACAACAGATGAGCCTTTCGAAAGGAAGCACCTAATGAAGTACGGCTACTACTCAGACAACAATCTAAAAGGATCGGAGAAGTATCCATTCAGATGTCCGTCATGGGATCCTATGCCCGATGGCAAGAAGAACGTGGTCATAATGGGTTGCTCTCACACGTGGGGAGTGGGATTGGAACCGGACGAAACATGGGCACACCATGTCAGCCAGCACAACACCAAGTTGTTGAGATATTGGAATCTCGGACAGCCGGGTGCAAGTGCCGACTCTATAGTTCGTATGCTGTATTCGTGCGAGAAAGTGCTGTTCCCCAAAATCATTATTGTGATGTGGCCCGGCATGGCAAGACGAGAAAGGTTGGACAAGTTCCCCCAGAATCTTCTAGGCACACACAAGACATTGAAGCACGAGAACGCCGACACCGACATCAACAATTTCCTCAAGGGCGTCTTCTTCGTTGAGAAGTTCGCAGAGAAGAACGGTTGCAAGACATTCCACTGTTTCAGTGACCTGTTCTATGATTTCTCCAGTCCAGGAAACTCTCCTCCGATACTGGCCAAGTACACACTTCGGAACTGTTGGCCATACTGGGACACATTCACCCAACGGCAACTGCATGGCCCCAGCGTGGCCAGAGACGGTGTACACTACGGTGTGGAGAACCACAAAAGGTTTGCGGAAATCTTTTTGGAAGCGTTTGGTTCCAGACTGAAGTAGTCTATGTCAGCAACCAGGTGTTGCCGATGTCTGACCTACTGCACCTCTCCAGCATCTCCTTGAACGCGGGGTCATCCAATGGTGGCAGTTTGGACTTGAAGTCGGGCATGGTGCCCCAGTCCTCTATCAGTGAGAAGTTCACCCTGTCAGCGCCATAGCGTTCTCCCAATGACAGCATGTCATCCATCTCGTGATGGTTGTCCTTCTGCACCACGAAGTACAGTATGAACTTGAAGCCGTGCTTCTGTTTGGCATCGGCTATGCTCTGCAGGTTCTCGTTGACCTTGTCCCAGCGTCCGCCCAGTCTCAGTTTCTCATAGGTCTCCCTGCTGGCGCCGTCTATGCTCACGCCCAGTTCGTTGAGGTTCCTCATCACGTATGGCACACGTGTGTGGAACTCGCGGAACATCAGTGCGTTGGTCAGTATCGAATATTTTATGTTGTCACGCTCGGGCGTCTGCTCCATGAAGTGCCTGTACACGTGCGATGCGAATGGATCACCATCCGATCCTATGTGCACCTGTATGTCGTGGTCGTAGTCGTACAGCCATTCGTTGATCCTGTCCGCCAGCCTGATGCCCAGGTTGTACGCGGAACCCTCCTTGTGGAATATGAGGTTCTTCCTGCAACTGGGACACCTGAGATTGCAACTGTCGTCTATGGCCAACCGCAGGTGACGGATGCCACCAGTTGATTGTTCGAACATGTTCTTCTTGATGTAGGTGCACTGATGGTTGTTGCAGTAACGGTACGTGCCGTCCGCGATGGAATCCTGTAGGTGTTTGTGCATGTCGGATCCCACGATCTCGGCCAGGCTCTTGACCTGTAGGTTGCCAATGCTCTGTGGTAGCCATGCGGTGCACTCACAGGCGTAGCACGAACCCTGCTTGTCTATCAGCACAGTGTCGTAGGGCCTCGCACACCTGCTGGTAATCTTTAGGTCCTTGTTGGTGTCAATGCCGTAGTGTTCGAACAATCGCTTGTTTATCATCTGTTGGGATCGGTGATCATGTCCAGAGTAAGGACTACGTCTTCGGGCACAGTGTTCTTGGGTGTGTTGGCGTTGTCTTTCTTCTTCCTACGCCTTCGTTCTTCACGTTCCTGTTGCTTCCGCAATTTTTTGTCACCTCGAGTGCTTTTGTAATCATAGTGTATGCCCATCGTGGAACTCCCATTGTTACTGTTAATTATGGTTCAGGTCAGGCCGGCTTTACGCTTTTACGCTTTCGCGTATTTTCTAAAAAACGCATTTTTGGTAATTTACGCTTATAGGCCTGTGGGTAAAAATACTCGATCTACTACATTGATATTACCCAATGGCATGTATTCCATCTTGATTAGATACTGTTCTAATTCATCTAGATTATAGCCAAATTTGCGTGTGAGGGCCTTGTTACTAAACTCCAACACAATAATTGGTCTGCTTTGTTTGATTGTCTGCTGGGCACCTTTAAGGACATTCAATTCGTATCCTTCGGTGTCTATCATCATGAGATCTACGTTACGCAGTTTCAGACTATCAACAGTTCTTATTGGATGTAGTCTACCTCCACCTGTTGGATCGACATGCATACCCAATGGTCCTCTACGCCTATTTTTTGCGGACCAGTCATTAGTTGCAACTGATGTATTTGTATCTCCTATTCCGTAAGGATGTATTGTAACATTTTTATCATCTTTTAGATTCAGTTTACAGCATTCCAATATATCAGTTGGAAAATCAAATGCATGTACCTGCTCGAAGTTAGCAGATAAGAATTTCGTAAAGAAACCATAATGGCACCCTATATCTAATGCTGTTCTCTTGCCGTAAGCATAATGCTTAAGGACCTCTGCCATATTTTTTTGATCTGCTTTAGTGATATCTTTATTTTTCTCAAGTAGTTTATCGTACATTGGATCATTTACAATGACATGCCAACCGAAATAATCTCTAGTCTTCATTAGAAATTCTCCCATTGCAATGGACGTGTTGTGCATTTCAATAATGATTCACCGCCCACAATGTTTTTATACTTGTGATCATTCCACTGATCCACGAGCAACTGATACCAACCCCACTCGGCACCAAGCAGTTTCTGTTCGTTTTTCAACTTGTAAACATTCTTTAATCTATCACGAGGATGAAATAGCAAATGGTCAAACAATCTCCATTTACATCTTGGACCGGTGTGATCATATTCTGTCAAGGTATGTCCAGGTGTTGGATTATCTTTTCCACCCTGATAAAATCCAACGTTCCAGCCATCTAGTAACATTTCTATGTATGGTTTGAAATCCACTTTAGTTGAAACTAATGTATCAAAACGTGTCTTTATTATGTGTGTGTATTCTTTAGGTAGGCTTTCAACTAGATCGGTATGAGAAATGATTTGATTGGCACTGTAAGTGAATTGCTTTGCCATTCCTTTCCGTTCTATCTTCCCGCCGGGTCTGGTATATCTTCTATAAATTTCACAGTCAGGTTTTTGTTTTGCTTCTAAAATGCAATGATAGTCCCACTCGGGTTCGGGACTGTACAGGCAATTAGCAACGTCTGGTTTTGGGTAACCTTCCCATTGTTGAAAGAAAAAATCATATTCCCCAAATACTCTACGTTGTAACTCCACAACTTTTTTATACTCGGGTATTCTACTAGTGATACCACTTACACAAACTGCTATTTTCATTGCCAATCCTTTTCAGTAGTTATTGTTCCCACTTTTGGTTTGGAATAAATCAAGTTACCGTCAGCGTCCCAGGTATGCCATTTTTGTTTACTCCCCCAAAGATGATTATGCCAATTGGGTAGGATGTTTTTCATAACACTTTCAATGTTTTGTGATACTTCATTCCAATTTTTCTGTAAACATATCCATTTCAAGTTGTATATGTCAACAAAACTGAGATTGTCTACACAGGCATCGTGCCAGTCTTGCTCACATTCTATTTGCTTATTAACCGTCGAAAGGAAATTCATTGCTAGACTTGTGATTCCAGTCTTGGTAGGATACCATGTATCGATGTTCCAACATTTTTTAATGAACTGTAAGTCGCCATACATAAACAGGTCACCTATTTGTGGTCTGTCTATTGCGGTCTGCTGGGTAACTAGCAATTTTTTATTCCCTAACAGTTTGTTACAGTAAGCGTCGATATTTTCTATTAGATGTATCGAATCTGCCCTCGTCTTTAAAATTTTCTCAAAGCCTCTAGATTCCGCATGGTCATATGCTATATTGCAAAGTCTCGGATGTCCAACGTTGATATCTTTGGCATTTATCTGATCTTCCCAATGTATGAAATCACAAACTCCGTTATCAATATTCGGTTTCAATCCATGTCCTGCTAATATAATGTAGGAGTTAGGATTGTTCTGCCTGGCATGTCTGGCCGCAAATTCTATAGGTTCCAATTTATATTTTTGGTCCTGCTCTACGTAGGCGTGTGTTAAAATAATACAATCAGTCAAACTTATCTCCAAATAAATTTATGTCTTCTATAAATGCGTCAGCCACTGCTTGTATCATTTTTTCATTAGTATAATATTTTTTGTAATTTTTTTCTCGTGGTGCTCTTCGTAATTTTTTTGTAGTTGAAAACTTTTCCGATGATAAGTTTATTTTTTCAAAACAAAACTTAATATCGTTTTCAAAGTTATCATACAAACAAATTTTATCAACCGCCTGTTTGCCGTCGATGTGTGTATACTCCACTGTCGGTTTGAAGTTTTTATGTTGCCTCCACTTGCTGTTTGCAAACTCTATCACAAAAGTTTCAAAATTTTTATAGTCTAACAGTTCTTTGGACCATGTGAGATGAAGTTGGTCTGTTGTATAATCATGCCAGAACGAGACCATACGATCCCATGGATTCCTATGAAAGGCAAATTTAAAATATGATTGACTGTTTGTAATATTGTATTTTTCTAATATTTCATAAATGCTCGAATGATAATCTCCGACTAGCCATTTACATTTCTTTGTGGCTAGTTCAGGAATCACGTGTTCACTACGCATAAAGTTTTGTATCGTGGTTGTGCCGGTTTTAGGCACCGCAACAAAAATGTATTGCGGATCTGAGTTATGAATGATCATATTATAAAAGTTTTTGTAGTCTTGTAAAATGTCTACCGCCATCAAATGATGTGTTCAACATTGTTTCAATTATTCTTTGCAGTTGTGCCTTGTCTACATATTTCGATGGTATAGAAAAATGGTTTGCACAGTTGTGTTTAATGGCATGTTGTGCCATGTACTCATCAAAACAAAGTGCCGATATAACACCCTTTACTTTGTTTGCTGTAATATTTGCTCCCTGTCCTGATCTACAAAAACTTATCCCATGACTACATTCGTTATCCTGTATCAGTTTTGTAACCTGTAAAACATAGTCTGGATAATCACACGCCTTGTTTGTAAAAGTTCCAACATCTATGTAAGGTAAGGCCATTGTATCCAAAATATCTTTACATTGTTTTTTTATATCAAAACCAGAATGATCACTGGCAAGTGCAATTGGTTTATCACCAAATCTCGTGATTACTTTTTTTACAAAAAATTCAAAATGATTCGGAGTGCCCAAAACGTGCATTTTTTCTGTATTGGCGGCTGTTACCTTTAATCCATCTCTAATCATCAAATTGTACATAGGTGCGATATAAAATTCATTTTTTACAAGTATATTGTTTTCAATCATCTCGTCAGCATATTTTAGAAACATTTTTCCTGATTTGAAATGATACAATCCCACGTTTGCTTCTTTTGATATGACTTCCTTTTCTACAACATTTGTCACTATTCCGTCCTCACCATACTCAGAATAACTGTGGTCTGGACTGTTTGCTGTAAAAGTCAAAAGGAAACCATCACTGTCCTGTTGTATAGAGTCTGGATTGAAAGTTGGACCAAAATGAACATCTGGTGTATAAATTATTAATGGCAGGTCGTTATCTACATGTTCCCTGGCCAATGTACAAGTTTCTAAAGCACCCCTTGTAACCTTATTAACTTTAACAATTTTGATATCATCTCCGAACTTTTGTTTTAGAATTTTATCAATACTAAAATTATAGATGTGATCAACACGTACCATAAAAATCAAATTACAATCTTTTATATCTACAGATTCGAGAGCCCAATCTATCACGTGTTTATTTCTTGCCAGTATAAGTGGCTTCGGCATCGTATATCCTGCGTCAATGAAACGTTGAGCCTTACCGGCAATTGGTAATAAAAGATTATATTTTTTCATTTGCATTTTTAATTAGTTTACTTGTAGTTTCGTGTGCGTATTTTTGTGTCTGATCTATTGGTAGGCCAAGATGAATTCCATATAAGAAACTACTTGCGAACATGTCGCCCGCACCCAGAACATTGCTTTTTGAAATAAACATGTTATCTTCGATATTGAATTTTGTCTCATATCTTCCATCAGATACCACACTGCTTTTATTGGTATGTAATATTACATATCCTTTGGTGTCCTTACACATGGTTGTAAGGTCTGCGTAAGCATCTTCATCTGCAATAAAAAAATAATCTAGATGTTGTAATAAGGAACTGTCTACCCTAGGACCTGCACAGACATCTGCAGATACAATACCTTTTAGATCTTTAAGCCAACTGATATCTTGTAATTTATTAATGTACATGGCATGGGATATCTTGGATTCTTTTATTATTGGTGTTTGGGTTTTTAGATCTGGCACAAAGTTAGAATATCTAGTGCTGGAATCTCTGTCAATGTAAACTATGGCTTCACCTATTGATGTTGGACACATTCCGATATCTATATCACTACCAATAAGTTTGAATGTTCTCCACATGTTTGCCATAGCACCCAAGGTTTGTCTTTCTTCGAATCCGTCAAAAATTCTGTCAACGGTCATGTGCCCATATAAAGTTATATCATGCATTAAAATTTTTCCTTAATGTCAAGGTCATATACATTGTCTATATGTGCAGATAGTTTATATTTAGGTAGTAATTTTCTTTCTCTTAAAGTATCAAACAACGACATTACACAGTTATGGCCTCCCACTTCAGGTAATATATCGTCTACTACTTCTTGAATTTCTTCAGGACAATCACACGGTGCATATTTGTATTTTACTTTTTCCATTATACCTATATCGAATATGTCGTCTCCTACAAATACTATTTCGTCTGTTGTTACTTTATATTTTTTACAAATTTCTTGAACATAATCACCCTTGTCACGATGTGTGCCATCTTTCCGGTTTATTATTATATCTATGTTCCTATTTTTTGCTATCTTCTCATTGAATGGATCGCCCGATAAGAATAAAACTTTTATACCCAGTGCTTTAAATCTTTTTATTGCTGTCCAATCTTTGTCGCAAAAAGTTTTCATTACTACATCACCATCACGGTTGTAATATTTCTTGCCATCTGTTAACACGCCATCTACGTCTAGTATTAACAATTTAATCATCAAACTTCTCCACGTAATCACTGCAAACACCTGCAAATTTATATACGTCCGCCGGATGTAGTTCTTCTGGGTGTACGGCGATTGTATACTTGCCACCGGGTTGTCCTGGGTATGCCCATATCCAACCTTGTGAGGTTAGTGTGTATTTGTCGGACGTATGATAAAAACAATGTATTCCTGCCGCCACCATTGCCTCTAGAGCATTAAAACTTTTAGCATGGCACCATAATAAATTATCTCTCAACCATTGCAAGGTTACCGCTTCCTGCGGTTCGTCGTGGCCAAGATAAAACATCTTGCCGTCCCATTTGCAAACATCTATCTCACAATGATATCCTTTTTTAAGTGCGGCTTCTATGTACTCCACAGTGTTTTCCTTTTCGGGTTGCCTACCATTTGTATTGCCACGATGTGCTATGAGAATCATTTGATACCTTTGTCTGCGAGAAATGTTGTTATTTTTTCTTGTTCTTTCATTTTTTTATGTCCTGCGGCATGGAAAAAATAAATTTCTGGATGTCCTTTGAAATGGGCTCTTTTATAATTATAATATTGATGCATTCTAGTTAAAGGCACTTTACTCTTTATGCAGGCCCATATCAAGATGTGCCCATCATGATCGTTTAGTTCTTTAAATTGTTCTATGTACGGTTTCATTATGTCTCTTGCAGTTTTTGTCAAAATAAAAACTCCCGGTTGGAATCCATACCATTTTACTTCATCTAGTTTGCACTTTTTCAGTAGTCCGTGATACACATGATCAATCTGATCCGGCTCTGTGGCCATTTGGAATGCAGGATGATTGCAAACTTTAAAAGTGTCTAATGTTTTATAGTTTTGGAATATATCAGGTGCATCTGGCATTGCAAACACATCACAATCCACATACATGATTTCGTCGTATTCTTCCCACCACGAATCGTCTAACCACAAATCAAATCTTTCAAACGTAGGATGTTTGAAATTAATTTTCTTTTCGCTGATTCTTTTGAAATCGTAACCGTACTTGTTTGCATATTGTTCAAAACTTTTTGTGCTTAATTCTACCAGTTTGTGTTGGTCCTTTTCTTGCAGGAGATTGTTGTATCCTGGATCGGAATAGTCAGAACTTGGGATCCAATATTGAACTATGCATTTTTTCATTAGTACTATTATATTAGTTATTGATGAATTTTTCTAGCCTAAATCCTTTAGAATCAAAACATTCAACGTAGTCTGAATTGTTAGAGTGCCGTATAGTTCCCTGTCCCCATACCACATCGTGATCACTGTATGCAAATGCTTTCTTTATGGTGACGTCTATGTATTGTCCATTACCAACTCCTAGTGTTAAGAACGTTACATATCTACCTTTGTCTCCACGGAACACTCTGCCGTTTGCTATCATTCCTGCAAACTCTACCTTGTCAAGATAAAGTTCTTTCACGTACATACCTGGCATGAAGTTATCTTGACTCCACCAACCATATTTTCTATACTGGAATTCTGGTGTGTCCCACTTATCCGATTTGCTTGGTGTTACAACTTCTATACCCACACGCTTGGCTTCTGTTCTGTATACCCAGCGTTTGTATGAACCTTGGCAATGTTTTAAACACGATTTCCAAAACTTTTCTGGGTTGTGTGCCTTCTGGTATGCAAGTGCCCATATCAGTCTACCTAAATTTACTGCGTGTGCTCTACACAAACCAAAACCAGATAATGATTGTAGCATGGTGATTATTTCATCTTTGCGTGGATGATTGCCAAGCCTTGAAATGAACTCCATAATCTTTTCTTCGTTCTTTTTGGCAAACGCTCTACGATACATGTCGGCTTCATACTTGTCTATGTCTAACACTTCTGATATCCTGTCTATGGCATCATCCTCATACACTATTGTGTCACTTATACGTTCTTTGCTCCAATCATGGAACATGGTTGCTTTCTTACGTCCAGATATAGCAACAGGTCGTATCAGTGCTGTGCCAAAGACACAGTCACGTCTACCCTTTGGTTGTATCGCCCTGAACAATCTTCTCATGGCTGGACTCTCTGCCTGTGTCACTCCCAACACATCTCCTCTGCACAAAAGGTCCGAGGTAGCGGCATCTTCCTCCGGATAGTCTGTTAGTTTCATTGTTGGGTCTATCTCTATGAGTTGTGATAAACCACGATTGGCTAAAATGTCCACCTTGAGGTGTTCTAGGTCCTCCACTTCGTTTTTGTCTAGTAGTATTTGATTCTCCGCCGTGAACAGGCTTTTTGGTAGTTGTCTTTGAAACATTAGTATTCCTCCGCAGTGTTTTGATATGCATCTTTTCTTGCCTTTCAATTTGTTTTCGATCCTTTTGGCTTCTTTGGTATCGATGCCAAGAGAATCATATGTGAACCTGCGGGGTAGGTTACCCTTTACACCCAAACGTTTGGCCGCCTCACGTCTTGCTGATTTATCTTGATAGAGCACGTAGTTAGATATCCTAGCACTGCGTCCGGGCCACTTCTTGAAGATCCTCTGCATGACCTCATCCTGTCTGTGATGGGGGAAATCTATGTCCACATCAGGTAGGTCGTCCCGGTTGGGATTGAGGAATCGTGCAACGGGTATGTCCCACTCCACTGGGTCCACATCTGTTATGCCCAATAGGTAACAGACTAACGATGAACCAGCACTACCACGTGTCATGTGCGGTATGTCTCGGGTCATTGCTATGATGTCACATATTTGTATGAAGTAGTCTACGAAACGTAGTCGAAGGATGATTTGAGTTTCCTCGGCGAGCCTTTGCGTGTATTTTTCTGTGCCTGGACATTGCCTAATGAATCTATCGTACAGCCTTGTTATGTCGTTTAGTTCTTTATCTTTCATTTGCCTATGCTTTTATATTTGCCTGTGTTGCCTTGAGCAAATATATTTATCTGCGTATATTATTTTGGATATTTTTTTGGTTATTGTTCTTCGTCTGAATGGAGTTCGTTTAGGAGTTGTCTTAGTTTTCCTCCCTCAACAGTGGCTTTGACTTTGCCAATAGTATCTCCTTTACGAGGATCCGGAACATCGGTTCTGGCATCTTTGGGTGTGCCATCTGATGCTGACACTTTTGAAGTTTGTTTCAAAGAATCATATATTGTACTTCTCTGTTTGTCAAACTGTTTGTATTCCGGATCATCTGCTAGATCTCTTATTCTCAAACTGTCCACATCAAACTCCAAGTCTACTTTTTGTCCAACACCAGAACTAGATCTGGTCTTCATGAACTGTATCTGATATCTGCCACGTTCCTTCATTGCCCTACTCGTGAATATACCTATGACATTGTCAGCAGTTTGTATCTTAGATAGTCCACCTGATATGTGAGAGTGATCAAACTCTATCTCTTCTACAGATGCCCTGTTCAACTGTGATGCTGTTGCCAGTATACATTGTTTTTCCACAACCAAGTTTCTTAGTTCTTCTGACACATACTTGTCTTTGATGAATAAGTCTGCAGGAGAAATCCTTTTGCTTTTTGGCATCATTAAATCCAGATAGTCAATTAGTATGCAGTCTATTTTCTTTTTGTTTTTAAGTTCTAATTCTTTTAGATATGTCCGTATGTCCAAGACAGTGCTACCACTTGGTAGATATTTGATCTGCAAAGTTCCAGACTTCTTAGCCATCATCTTCACTTTCATCTCAACATTGTCTATCTCAGGAAAAACTTTACGTGTTGGAATGTTAGTCATCATGGCATCTAATCTCATGGCAGTGAGTTGCTCACTCAATTCAAAAGATATGTAACAAACGTTCAGACCAGCAGTGGCCCAGTTAACCGCAAGATTCTGTAAGAACAAACTCTTACCTGCGCCTGATCCACCTGCAAAGATGTTTAGTTCTCCACGGTTGAAACCGCCAAACAGTTTCTTGTCTAAGTTAGCCCAGCCTGTGCTGATCTGTCCGTTGTTCGCCTTGAGTGCCTCTAGTCTTCCCTTTGGATCCTCAAAGTAGTCTGTACCAAGATCACGTGTCAGTCCTACATTGACTGCGTCCTTGACCATGTCCTCAACAGGTGCATAGTCTCCCTTCTCCAGCAAGTCTGCTGATTGAAGTATTGCATGTTCTAGTGCCTTGTGTCTTGAAAAAGTTTCAAATTCATCCAATAGCCAATTGAAGTGGCTTGGGTCTAAATCTTTTGCTGATTTTAATTTGATATCGTGTTTTGCATTCACCTGTTCTACATCTGGCATAACTTTATACTCATCCATGTAGTCTTTTACAAATTTTGCAATTGGTTGTAGTTTACGATCAAAGGATTCAGGTTTGAATATGTTCTGAGCTCTAGCAAATGATTCTGCATCTGCAAGAAGCATCTCTATGTATAGTTTCTGTACGTCAAAAGTATATTCAGCCATTTTTTACTCCACATTGTATTTTACAACATTCATGAGCAGAAGTAAATTGTTTTGTTGTATCAAAGAACTCTTTTATTTCTTTGTTGTTTAATATATTTTCCAGTGTGTTGTTTTTTATGTTTAACTTATTTTTTCTTGGAGAAAAAACACTTTTATACTTGTATCTATAGGTGCCCATCCAACAACAAGGGTAGAAGTCCCCTTCGGCATCTATGTATAGTTGCCAACTTGGTAATTCATTTTTGATACACATTGGTTGCATTTTTGCTTGGTATTCCGGACTGATAAGAACTTGCTTTTGGTGTTTGTAATCACTGTGGACATATTCACTGTCTGGCATTAGATCTTTGTTGCCCAGCCATCTATCACTGTGCTCAACAAGGAAGTCATTGAATCCAAGGTCTTTGCTCATTTGTTTTGCTTCATACATTTGATGTTGATTATGTTTGAAAACAATAAACTTCCATATTGTCTTGAACCTTCTGTCTCGCAAAGTGTTAATAGCAGTCATTATTGATTTCCATTTTGCATTTTTTCTATATAAATGATTTGTGTCTTCAAGGCCGTCTATTGCAAATGTTATGCAATCCTCCTCGCCTAGTATTTCTTTTAATTTGTTCCACCATGTTTTGGTTTTTGATGATCCATTTGTGTGAATGTGTAGTTTACAGTTATTGTCTTTTAATCTTTTACAAAGTTGTAGAAATTTTGAATGGTATATTGGATCGCCGTTGTTGCCACACATTTTAACCTCAGCGTTTGTTCCAACAAATTTTGCCACGTGATCAATATTAATCTCGTGTAGATTTCTTTTTTTGAATTTTTCATAGAACCACGTTCTATCGCACAATGGACATTCCAATGTACATTTACTTGTTGGTTCGATGTGAAAACTAACCATACATTTTCCTTTTCAAGTCTATCTTGAACTTGTTTGATTCTGTTGTTTTTAATATTGTTTGTATTGTAAACAATCTTCCATACTTCATAACTGCGTCGGCAATATCATTTATATTGTCTTCCCATTCTGGAAAAGCAACACTCCATCCAAATTCTATTGCTTGATTAATAAGTTTTTCGCCTGGAGCATCTCTATCTGGTACAACAATAACTTTTTTGCCCAATCCATTTATAAGTTCTCTTTGTATATCATTTATCTCCGATCCAAGGATACTCACACCAGAAATGGTAATTGCATCGAATGGACCTTCTGTAACTATTACAAATTTCCTCGTCCAGTCCTGTGCATCCATATTGAACACATATCCTGGTTGCACATCTGTGTAGTATTTCACCTTGTCAGACTGTTCAAAAATTCTACCTGTGAATCCTACTATGTCTCCACGCCAATAAAACGGAATCAATAATCTTTTATCAATGTCCCAGTGTTTGTCAGACGAGTACATGAAGTCATACCAGTCTGCTCCTATACCCCTTCCTGCTAGATAGTTTAATAGATTATCAATTTTATTTTGTTGTTCTGTTGGCATCGTTCCCACTGTATATTCTTCTAGCCATTCACCTAGTGATCTTGTATGCTTTGGCAATTCTCTTTTCTTGAATGTAACAAATTTTTTCTTTTCAAATTTTACATCACCCTCTTCTTCTCGCATGGCTTCGATAGCCAGTTTACGTATGGTATCATCGGGAATGCCAATATATCCCATAAACTGTCTCATCTTATATGTAAGTTTTCTACCTATCACATAACTTGCCTTGAACCCACAGTTGAAACAATGATAACTTACTGTGCCATCCGCACTTGTCATTATACCACCACGTTTTTTCTTGTCTGCCGTTTCGCCATTATGTACACAACAGGGTGCATTGAAAGATGTCCAGCCACTGGGTGTTTTTTTCCTACCCGCAGGCAGGCTCGTCAGAATAGTAGATTGGATCAGGTTCATACCCTATATTTTACTGTCTATAAAGGATTTTGTCAATACGGCCTGTGGTACCAGTTGTTCTTACCGCTTTGAATCTTACATTTTGGAAAACACCAGTAAAATTCAAAGTAGACACGCTTGAAGAATTGTCCAAATTTGAACTGGTAATATCAAAATAGTCATCGTCAGTTTCAGGGTCACTCTCCATTGTGCCCTGCACTGTGACTGTGCCAGAGAATGATTTAGGATATATTGCAATGGTATGTAAAGCCTTGTTGTTATTGATTCCTGGTTTTCCATCTATTGCACCTGAAGTAAAAGTATCGCTAGAAAGTGTAAACGCAGAAACGGATGTACTTGCTATAAACTGCGGATAGGCATTATCTAAAAGTTCTATTGTGCCTGATGCCGCATAACCGGTATCCGCATATGTAACTTCTCTGCTACCATCCGATTTCACTTCACGCACTGCAAAGTTGTAAAATTTTGCATCTAAAGGCAAAAGGTCCCCCTCAGTAATAGTACAAGAAGCATCACCCTTGGTGCTGACTGTAGAACCATCATCTACAATAGTTAGGGTTTTGGTGATTACGGACTTTTTGGACTCAGAATCAATAATATTCAACTCGTACTCTTTGCCCACAATGTCCTGTGCTTTCTGATCCTCGTTCTTAAAGGTAAAATTTAGCGGATTTGACACCCCTCTGTGTAATGTTATACGTCTATCGTACACTTGCGAATTCCTCCCGTGGTAACCACTTACGTAGGCTATTACCAACTGTGATAGTAAATACCTTGATACTGTTTGCATAATACATATTTAACAGTATTTATAGATAGAGCATGAACGAAATTTTTAACACATTAAGGGATAAATTCCCTTTTTTATCCCTGATTCGTAAGGGCGAGTTGGAATACGTTGGTATTGTACAAAATGAGGATAACAACGTAATCAGTTTTTATGATTATGGCAGGCTCATGTTACCAGCAGACAAGATGAGATTTCTTAAATGTGGAGAGACTTGGTGGCACGAGTCCAACAGGAAGTTACCAATCAATATTTTCCTAAAGGGTGATTTCAGATATTTCCGTACCACACTGGTTACTCTCAATTCTAAAGACATAGAAATTGTTCACGGCCCAACCGTCAAACTGTCTGAAATTTCAAAGAAACGGGTGAAGAGACGGACTATCCAATTAGTTAGGAGACCTACCTAGTCTTCTTTATTTCAGGAAGTATAGCACCTGTTGTAAGATAGTGTTGTGTTAAGGGACTATCTGGTTGGTAGCCATATGGATCCTTTTTAGAAGCGGTGGATTTTTTAGTACGTGATTTGGATTTTTTCTTTCTAGTTTTTTGATATCGCATCAAAACTATATTTATGATGTTTCATCTGTTTTACCCTTGTAGTATCCTTTATCGGACCACTTCTCATTCTTCCTGAATAACGGTATAGGAATTGTGAGGTTTTTGATGAACTGTGCTCTCATGGTTTCTATGTAATCCATATTGTGTATCTTTAGATCTAGCCATTTGCAAAGCCTAATAATTTCCGCAGAAAATTTTTGTCCTTCCCAAAAAGAAGAAGCATCAAACATAAAAGGATTGTCAGACTGCAATAATCTTTCCTCATATCCCGTATAAAATTTTTCTGCTCCCTTGGTCCTAATATCCAATATTTTTTTATCATTTACCATCATCACATGCTTTGCATTTGTAAAGTGAGAAATATTTTTCCTATACTCGTTGTAATGGGCAATAAGAAAAAACTTGAAGCGTGTTTGGTTTGTAAGGTCAATAAAGAATTGATTGGTCTTATTTTTTTGTTTTTCAAAGTCGTCTTGTGATGAAAATCCATATACAACATTTCCGTGATCAAATTCTATATGACTTTGGTGCTTATCAGACAAACGCAATAGACTCATACTTGCTTTGAAACTTTGTTCTTCTGTCCAATCGTTTTGAAATTTATTTTTAGCATACACTTCTAATGGATGTAGGCAGTTGGTATCCAAGGCTAAACAACTTTGTAAAAATTTACCACCTGCTCCGGGGTTGAATGCAATTATTATTAAATTTTCGGTGTCCGTATTGAATGACATAAAAACATTATACGCTAAAAGTTTTACGTTTTATTAAATTCATTTGTACAACAATAGCCTGTGCGTATGCAACTGCGTGAGACTTCTTGAAGAAATAACTGCCATCGGATGGTTTGATCCATACATCTTTCATGATGTCTACCCATTGCTTGTCAACAAGATATCTTTTTGCAGGCCTTATTATTGCAAGTACAGCCGCTAGTTGTTCAATACTTTTTGGTTGAAGTTTTGATACAATATTGAAATGACCGTTAAGATGAAATAGATCATCAACAGTTTTTTGATCTTTCAGCATGTCCCAATCTGGTTCCTGTATCATCAGTTCAACTAGTTCCTGCTCTGATTTGACTTCTTTGTATATGTTTACATTTAAACAATCGATTTTAAAGTATCCTCTGTCCTCTGCCTGTTTGTAATCAAGCGATGAGTGTCCTGTCACAGGATGTTCCGGAACAGCATGAAAGTACACGCCTGTCTTGTGCTTCTCAGTTTTGTCCTCTTTGATTATCGATGCAGGAGTGTGCCTAAATAATTTTAGCACTCCGTCTCTGTCATAAAAATCTATATCTACATCAGGCATTAGTGTACACTTCCTTTTTGGTTTTTATTGTGTTCAATTAATTTGTCACGTGATCCTGGTTGTAACACTTCTAACACGTCAAGTAATTTTCTATATCCCTCTGTTTTCAATATTGCCTGATTCATTTGCGGCATTATCACTCGTCCTATCGAGCCATCTGGTTTTATTATTACTGCACAATCTCCCTCGTCAAATTCTAGATTATCTGATATCTCTAAATCTATCTTAGACAATTTTGGCCTCCCTTGCTGTGTCCTGTACTAGCATATGGTCAGCAGGATAACTCTTTAGTTTGCTTGGCCAAAAACTTGGGTTTATAAATCTTTCTATCATTTGTAATTGTTCGTCATTAAATGATTTTAACATCCTTTTGCCTGCGTTGCAACCTAACAACAGCCACGGACTTATCTTACCTTGCTGGATGTGTTGCACTGCTCTGTTTGTGTTGACCAATCGAAAGTAATCACTCCATTGTGCATTTTGTTCTTGTGCCCAATCCATCATGGTTGTAATACTTCTTTGTAGTGCGGCTTCCACTGGTTCTGTTTTAATTGCTTCTATCAAATATGTTTCGTACAAATCATCTCTTGCCCAGTGATCTAATTTTATTTTAGATTTCAAAACAAAGTCTATGTACTTCTCTGGATACAATGGATTAATATGCATAATAAATCTACCGAATTTTACAAACGCATTGTAGTAAGGACTTTTAACAAATTCATCATATGTTTTTATTTTTGAATTTTTTTGGTGTATTTGATAGAAACGTTGGAATACCATAAACGCATTAACTACCCATTTCTCATCTTTTTGTAGATATCTTCTTTTTGGTTCACACATATGAACTTGTAAAGTTCTTTCTCTTGTAAATTCTTTACCGCAATAAGGACATTTATATTTTTTTGTCGATGCCATGTGCTTCTAGTAACTCCTCTAGTTCTCGATCTGATATTACAGTGTCTAATGTTTCCAGATCTGATTCTTTCCAGTTTGGATATATTTCTTGTAGTTTTTTTAAACTTTTATTTGGCACCCGCTTCATTGGTTTGATCCAAGGATGGAATTGTTGTTGCAAGGTTCCACACATAGCAGTAAGTATCCATAATAATTTTTTATGTTTTCCTAGTGTGAAGCAGTGTTTGTTAACGCACTCATTAACCATTTCCACATAGTGTTGTACGTAGAACGGGTCTTTCGATGAGCAACTAGAAACATACCTCATAAGCATATAAGGTGAGTACAATGATCTTTCCTTGTCATCGATCCTGTCGAAGTAGTCTTTGTTCCGAAAGTCTACTGCTTTCAGTCCGTTTCTCAAATCAAAAAATTTTCTATTCTTTTCTGCCGGCATATTTTAATCCAAACGCTGTACAGTGTTCTGGTGTTTTAAAAATTAATTTCATATATCCATGCATGTGGCTATATCCTGTTAACCCCATGCTCCCTTTTTGACTTTGCAACCAGCCAAAAAAATCTCTTGCCCATTCTCCTTGATCCATCCATACCGCTTTTTTGTCTGACGTGACCATTAATGGTGCCTTTATCTTGACTGTTTTCCTACCAGACCGAGCCATAATCTACCTGTTCACATTGTCTTGATATGTCTTTCACAAAATAGGCACACATCGGTTTTGGTCCGTTTCTTAACGGTACTGCCAACATCTGTCCAGATTTTATCTTTGGGAAGTACCATTTCACTTCTGTGTAAATGTCTACAACATCTATTGGCAAAAATTCTGGCTTGGCACTAGATAAAGGATTAAAAGTGAATGCATCAAATCCTCTGTCGTTTAAACTTGTGATAGGCAAAACATGCATCTCAGACTGTCCGGCTTCGCCAATCAACATTTTCCAATCAAGTGGCATTTTTATTTTGTAGTCTCCAATCTCCAACACCGCCGCCGGAGCATTAAAACTTTCTAAGAATATCAAAGGTATGTAAAAGAAATCCGGATTGGTAGGGTCTGAATTATCAAGCACCGCAAATCGTAGGTTTTCATCTACCCACTCTGGTATTTTTTCTAATTTGTATGTCCTATCGTCTAGTGTAAGGATTTTCATAATTTATTTTTTCTATATTATACGGGTAATTGGCTTCTTTGTAAAACTTTTTCCTTGCACCCAAGTGTCTTTTTGCAAACTTGCAACTACTGGTAATATCCCATATTTGCACACTATCTTTGTCCTCGGCTTTTCTGATACCACGTCCTATGCTTTGTATTACTCTAACAAAAGACTTTCCAGGTTCTATAAGAACCAAATTAAAAATCCTAGGAATATTAATGCCAACAGCGGCAACTCCATATGTGGCAATGATAACTTTATTTGTTGCAGTAGATATTTCATCATATTGTTCCTTTCTATCCATATTTTTTGTTGAGCCTGATACAAATACTGAATCTTTAATTTTTTTCTCTAACATTTCTCCTGCCGAAATTCTATCAACTAATATCAGTGTGTTTCCTGAAGTTGCAATATCTGTTATTGTTTTAGCCACCCAAGTCATCCTTGTTGAATCTGTTGTTAACCATTTTAGTTCTTCGGCATATGTTTTGAACTGAGGATGATCCTGTGTCTGTAAAACATTTACATGACAGTTAGCAAGTACACCTTTATCTTGCAATTCACTTGCTTGTATCCTGTTAGCAACTTCACCTATACTACATTTCAATCCCATAAACTCATAATCTGCTTTTGGTACTGTACCTGTTAGTCCCCAACGTATTCCACAGTGTGCGAATGGTCCAGTAAGTAATCTTTTCAACACATCTGCCTTTGCCATGTGAACTTCATCAATTATTACAGTCTGTATGCCATCGCAAAATTCTTTGAACTCTGTACTGTGTTCGTTTTTTGCTTTCTTCTCTAGAACATTTAGACTTTGCCAAGTTGCAATCGTATTGAACCTTCCAACTTCTTTTCGGTCACCATAGTAAACACCTGTGTCCAAGTTACAAGCAAGGAAGTCCTCTTCTGTCTGTGTCACAAGACTTTTGTTCGGCACAATAGTAATTGTTCTGCCGTATGGTTCAACCAACTGGCATAGTGCCGCAGTGATTATGGTCTTACCTGCACCAGTGGCGATCTCTTGTATGCTTTGTGGATTCTCAATAAATTTGTTTATTGTTTCCACTTGATAGTCCCTTAATTCTATTGGTTGTCCTGCACACGGATGTGTGTCTGGCCATGTGATATGTGATAGATAATTTTTGTCTACTGCTTTGAATTCGAAATCGTGTTTTTCTCTTTGGTCCTCAACGTCAATGTACACCCCACCTTCGTCTAGTATTGGAATAATTTGGTCTACTAGGTTGAGATAAGTTGTACCACCTAAGCCAAAAAAACTTACTTTGCCATCCCATCTGCCTAGTTTCACTGCTGGTAGATGTCTTGCATATGGAATCTCATATTTGAATTTATTTGATAATCTCTTTCTCCATTCGAGAGATAGGTTCTCGAACTTCACATTTACTTCATCTCTTATTACTAATTTACAACTGCTCATTCTAAAGTTTTACTATAACACGATCCTGCCATTCCCAACTGCTTGGCTGATAGTCACTATAATACAACTTTTTTGGAAGATTTTCAAGTAGTCTTTTTAGATTTTCAGTACCAGCCGCATAGTAGCCTCCGCCTAGTGCAAGGAGTCCTGCTTTTGGTTTTACCTTACTCTTCATTAAAGATCTTGGTATCCTATTACGGACAAATATAATTTTTGTTTTGTCATCAATAAATTTAAATTGTTTACTCATCTGATGCAGTTCGAAGACGTTTTCAAAAAACTCTTTAGTCTCATGACTTGATATTAAAAGATGCTTATCTGTGTAACTATCTATGTCCTTTTTATATATAGGCTCTCGTACATCGAATCCCCACGAACATTGGTTTAATATATCTATACCATGCTTCTTGAAAGCATTCAACCATTCCCAAAATTCTTCTACTTCCTTTTTCTCGTGCAGTTCACTGTGACAAGGCATTATGATCGGAAACGCATCTAGTTCTACCAATGCCTTGACAACTTCGCTTTTGGAATGTGTCTTTGAGTCTATCCAAAGTTTGTTATTATTGTTGTGTGCAATTCTGCCACCAAGTATTGTGTCGCTAGTGACGTGTAGACCTTTTGTAGAAATATTAAAATTTTTCAAAGCATCGACTTGATGTAAAACTTTTTTGTTTTCGTAATTGTTTTTCCAATACTCTTGCAAAGATTCTGGAGCGTTCTCTACAATGATCTGTCCTGCTACTAGCCTTGCCGATGGCTGTTTATATCCTTTCACGGCTTTGACAATGCGGTCATAATCTTTTATAAGGGAATCGTCTGTAAATTTGAAATCATATCTAGCACCTATCAACGTGATGTAATAGGCAGTGACATCGGAATGTTTCAAAGTCCACTTCTTGGATTCGCCGTCATACATGGCATACATACCAGGTAAATTTTTCCTATCCTTTAAGCATCTGATTAATTGGATTATTTTTTTATTGTATGGAAATTTCATTTCAATTTTTTCTTCTCCATCGTCATCGGTATATTTCTCAATGCTTTTTTCAAAACTTATTACTCGGAAATCGCTGTCATATTCTGGTTTATCGAGCAAAGGTTTGATATCCATTCCATGTGCTTGGAACTTTGTGAGGTATCTTTTAAGAATTACCAACGCCAATCTCGCCTGTTTTTCGGTCCAGGCATATTGTGATTCTGCCAGTGATGTTACAGTGGCTTTATCTTTGGGGTGTGGCTTAATATGACTCTTTTGAGCATCTGACCAAAAATAATCGTTATATGCTAGTATTTTAAGTGCTTCGTTAATTGTTTTTGGCAAATCTGTGTGCATATTGTCCATAGTATTTTAGATAATTATTAATATAGTATAGCATAATTGGTAATACTGTCAACCATGAAAAGAACTAAAAACAAGAGCGTTAATGTGAGAAAACAACTTAAAGTTAAGTTGGAAAATACTCTGACTAGACACAAAAATATAGTTGGTTTCAAACCAACTGAGCAACAGGCTTATCATTGGTTCGGTGTAATCAACAGAGGATTATTCAACAGTAGATTACCAAGAGTGCCCCTGTTTATTAGAAAACTACACAAGGATTGGGGAAGATGTGTTGCAGATTGGGATAATAGAAAATGTAGAAAAGGCACTTTTGATCAAAGGATCATCCCATACAGCAAAACCAAGGTACATCATTATATAGAATTACACTGTAAATTTCCCACTTGGAAAGATTTTATTGAAACACTGGCACACGAAATGGTACATCTGTATCAGATGTCTTGGTTGAAAGATCCCTACTCAAATCATAATGCTAACTTTTTTGCTTGGAAGAATAAATTTAAACTTGCTGGCCTAAACCTAAGCAGGTGTTAGAATTTTTTCAAATTCCTTATAAGATATAACTTTGCTGTTTCCTAGGTCTGTGCCTGTTTGTAAGTGATGCATGTATTCAGGCGGATTGTCATGTACCACAGTGTAGTTCACGTAAGGTCTCATTTTAAGCATATCTCTGAACTGTTTTAACCATCCATCAAAGATTGTGTCATTGTTTCTCTCACCATAGTTCTCTGTGTCTTGATATATGTTATTAAGTTTTCCGTGGCCGTACTCTCTGAAATCGTATCCTATCAAGTATATGTTCTTGTGACCATGCACACCCGCAGTCCAGAACGCCTGGTTACCTGATATCCAGTGTGGATTGTTTGGTATCAGATGTAATTTTGGTGGGCCACCCCTAGGATGTCTGTTGACTTCGAGTGAGGGGGCATAGTGTATGCACTTGTCATAAACCTGGTCCACGACCATTTGTTGAGTCATTTTAGCATCAACGCTGAAAATAAAATCTGGAATGAAATCTCTGTACAGAGCATTGCAACCGTACGTCTGGCCTGTTGCTGGCAGTCGTTCTAAGTTGAAATCTTTACGAGAAGGTCCATTGCCGATGCAATATGCGTTGCCTCTTGGCACAGCCTTAACACGGTCTTCATAGAATGCAGTTTCTTGTATCTTCTTGCCTTTCCTTATTGTTGTATTCACCACAAGAGTCTCGCCTTCATACTTCTTCCATTCGATATAATCATTGTACTGTTTTCTAGGCAAAGGTCTTATTGTTTTCATTTAAGGTAATGCTCCTCTAGTCTTTTTTTAATTCTTTTCCATGGCAATCCTTTTTCTATCTCATCTGGAAACCATTCTGTGTATGATAACTTGTTTGCCCACGCTTGTCTATCGGGCATTACAGGATTATTGATATTTGCGAGAGAATGATTACCAACATCATAACACAGACTGCTTTCAGACACAAAAACCGGTATGCCATTTATCACCGACTCCATGGCTGGATTAGAACTATGGTTAACCACTGCCCAAGCGTCTTTTAGTATATCTTTAAAATTTGTATCGTCTATTGTGCTGGCGTCCATTATAGGACTTTGAAGAGTCACGTTGGGATATTTTTTGATATCGAATCCTACATTATTTCTTGGATGAGGCCTTATTTGTATTGGACGATCAGTATACTTTCTTAACTCTTGTACTTGAAGTTCGAACCATTTTCTCATGTCAGGCATTCCGGCCCACTGTTCAGATGCATGATGTTGTCCAAGCAAAATTATAGTCTGTCCTCTCTGTTTCCATGGTTTTAAATCGTGTTGAAACAGATGCCACCTTTTGTCGTCAACTTCCTGATTGGCAAAGTCTGCTTTCCTATTGACACCATTTATTCCAATCTTGAAACTCTTATTCCTTCTTAGTCCGCCAACCTCAAGCACTACAACTGGTTTGTTAGCCTGTCTGTATCTCTGCCATATATGTTTATAGTTCCGCATCCGGCCTAGCCATAGCACACTCCAGATAACAGCCACGTCAGCGTTACTGTTTTTGTTTATAACAATTTCGTCTCCAGCATCTTGTAGACTTTTTACAAACGCTTTGAATATGGGTTCTGAATTGAGTGGTCCGTGTTGTGTCCAAACTTCTAGTTTCATTAATTTTTAATTTTTTTCCAATAGTCCAGTTGTGTGATATCTTTTGTTTCAGCACGTGACTGCGGCCTAAAATCTTTTTTACTACTAGTGCCTGTATCTTTTCTGTTTCCTTTGAAATGATCCATGTATAGTCCAAGCACACTGTTAATGAATACATGATGACCTTTAACACCACTTCCATATCCAATATCGTTTACTTTTACGCCTTTGTCCTTTTGATATTTTTTTGATAGATACCAAAGAGATGAGCAGTCGGTCCATCCTGTTGTAAGTTTGAAAATACCTGCATTTATATAAAGGTCTTCCCAATCATTGTTAAAATTTTGTATCTCAGGATGATTAAGATTGTATCCAACAAATCCACACTCCGGATCTTTACCCTTGTCTCCCAATGTAGGATTTTGTCGTCCTAAGTATGTGATTAAACTATCCTCAGGTAATAATTTTTCTAGAAAATTTTGTGGCATAGATCTAAAAGAATATGTGTCAGCATCAAGCCATATTACATAATCATAACCAGTAGAATATTTGATTGCATGTGTGACACAGAATATTTTGTTTGAAAATCTTACAGCATTCCATTGGAACGAACCTTTAGATGGCATCGGACCTGGCCTTCTCACACCGTTTGGTATCTCTTGTATTTCACCATTGGCTACAGGATCATCTTTGTATTTGTTTTTAAATTTTAATAATTCAGGTTGCACCTCATGGACGTCTAACCATTGCACTCTTGGATGTTCGAATATATCTTGTGTTTGTGATTCATGATATACTGCCACATCTGTATCTGCAGGCCAATGTTGTAGTACACTGTCAACTGCCCGTTTGGCATACTGATTCCAAGTTCCAGGTTTGTATGATGTAATAACTTTAATTTTCATTGTGAAATATTTACGCTACCTTGTCATGTCGTATTTTTTAATCCAGTCACTAACAATCCATGCAGGTATTAGTGCCTTGCCTGCTTTTTGACTTGCTTTTGTTACATCAAGTTTAGATGCTGTACCTGTACGTTCCTTATAGAAATTGTTAAGTTTACCACTAGCACTTGTTGTAAGCCAATGTCCAACAGGAACTGTCCATCCTGTTTTCTGTTTGTTTATAATCTCTTTAGGTAGTTTGCCTGCATATGCTTTTTTAATAAGAATTTTTGTATCATTTTTATCTGGTCCTAATTTTTTATCTGTGTGAATACTCATGCAGTATCTCATAAAAGTTTTTGTCGCTAATGGGAATCGTCCTTCCATGCTGTATGCCATGCCGTACTTGTCGTTCCTACTGAACATCTCCTCGGGCACCTGGGCAACACAATCTAGAGCCATATGAGAGCCTATGGGATCATTTGGATTCCATAGTTCACCTTCATAACATTTTTTAAATTCTTTTAATAGAATATCGTCACTTATAGGATTGTCTGTTAATTTTAGTGGACGCTTTATACGATTCAACCAAAGTTTTAGCACATCATCCCAACTTTCTATTTTCTTTTTTCCTATTTTTTTCTTTAAAAATTCTGTATTTTTCATTTTCCAATACTTTGGATAACCTGCTAGTATCTCATCACCCATATCGCCTGCTAATGTTACAATTATATCATTGTCCGCAAGAAATTTGTTTGTATAACAGTACATAGACATGCTAGGATTGTAGACAGGTTGCTCCATGTAATATATGCTGTCGTCCCACTTGTCTATGAATGCCTCGGGTGTAATTACAACTTCTTTATGATTAAAATTATTTTGTTCGGCTAATATTTTTGCACAGTTGGCATCACTGTTGTAATCCTCATCTGCTTTTACATTGGGCTCCATTCTATTTGTAAATGTGTTTGCTTCGCCTTTTATTTGTTTTAGTTCATATGCAACAACACTAGAATCTAGACCACCGCTTAAGAATACTCCAATCTTTCTTCGCCCAATAGAACACATCTCGACTGTTTTGTGTGTCATATTCCTAAATTCTTTCTCATCAAAATCTTTATCACTGGTTGGTTTGATATGCACTCTGTGTGTTTTAATAATCTGTTTTTTTGTTATGTCGTAGATTATTGTTTCTCCCGCCAATAACTTTTTGATACCTGTGAAAAAAGTATTACGCAGTGCATTTATTCCTGTCCTTGCCATAAAACTTACTGCAAGGTTATCCATCTTTCTGCTTCCCGGTACCTTGTCTAACATGCCTTTTATTTCTGATCCAAACACCAATCCTTCTTTAACTTGGGCATAGTATAATGGCTTTATACCAGCATGATCTCTAGATAGCCAAAGTTGTTGTTCGTCTTTGCGGTAATATGCAAATCCATGCATTGAATCTATTTCGTCTATAAAGTCTAATCCAAACTCATCTAGCCCCCATGCCAACAACTCTGTATCACATCCAGTAATACCTGCAAAACCTTTTCCGTTATATTTTTGTTTTAGTTCGTAGTAGTTGAATATTTCGCCATTGTATACAAGTGTGTTACCTTTTGGTGTCTTCCATGGTTGTATAGACAGTTGTGGATTGGCCATGATACTTAACAGGTTATGACCAAGTGTTAGTTTATGATCTGGATCCCACCAAACCTTGTCGCCATCAGGTCCTCTGTGTTCACATGTCTTAACGAACTGTTGTATAAATTCTGGATCGTGTTCGGTTATACCGTATATGCCACACATTATAGTCCTAACTTTGTTTTGTATCTTTTGAAAACTGTGCCGTCCCTTATTTCATTCTCACTCCATAATTTGTATCCTAAATCGTAAAGCCACTGAGTCCTATCAGGATATTCTGGAGTTTCAATATTGTTTAAGTCTTTGTTTGCTACAGGCCAACTAATTGCAAGATCTGAGGTATTAAAGGTAGGGATTCCACGAACGCAAGAGTCGACACCGGCAGTAGAATTGTGAGTAATAACAGCATGTAAATTAGTTATTGCTTCTTGGAAATGAAATCTGTAGTACTTTTTCTCATCTCCTTTAAAATATTTTTGACCAATGTGTACTTCCACATCTTTGGGAAATTCACTTATGCGTTCTTCTATGTTGACAACATGGTTTGGATGAGGCCTTACAATAAATTTTCTATCTGTGATAGGTCTTAATTTTTCATATACATTATGAAACCATTCTATAGGATCAAGTTCGTTCATGCTCCAGTTATCTTTAGGTTGCAACACAAACATAATGGGATCGTCTTGATTACTCTTCCTCCATTCCTCACTTTTGACATTCCATCTAGATTTGGCCGCCTCCCATCTGTCAGGGGGCGAATTATCACTTAAGAAGTTTCCGTTGTTCATGGGAGAATATAAAGATACTCGCCAATGGTGATTAGGTCCATGCACATTACCAAAACTAGATAGTAGTCCTCCGTCGAATGTAATAATGTATATGCCTTTTTTCTTTGCACGTTCAACTAGATCTAGTCTTCGACCTTTTGTGTGATGCCTTTGATTTGTACCACCATACCCAAACATACAACCTATCGGTGCTGTTGGTTCCATTTCGTCTTTCTGCCATGGCCCAACCATATTTTCATTTACAATGACAGGTTCGTCACCACATGCTTTTACACCTTCCGCCATGTATTGTAGGAGGTCCCAACTGGCACCTCTACGTCTATCTTTCACCGTTCTTCTAAATATCTCAACTTTCATCTAATACTTTCCATGCATATCCGTTTTTAATTTCTTCCGCTGTGAATTGTCCATAGGCCATAGAATGATATAATGGCTCTCTTTCCACATATTTAGGTTTTTCTATTTTTGAGAAATCAGTTTCTGATATAGGTGCACACGCATTGTGCGGGTCAGTGAAACATGGTATTCCTCTGGTTGTTGCTTCTAATGTTATGTTTGAATTATATGTAACAACTGCATAAGCATTGTCCCAATCGATTGGTTCACTAGGTTTTGTATTGTCCTTGCCTGTCACAATATAACCTCCGTCTTTGTCCAATCCTATAATAGGATTATAGCCTTTGTTCTTGACTATAATAGGTCTGTCAGTATTTGCCTTTAGTGTTTGTAGTGTTCGATCAAGCCAATTATGTACTCCAAAAAATTCTTGCATAGCATTAGATGGAGGACATACTATTATATTTTTGCCATCTTTCTTCCATGGGTGTATAGGCCACGGAAATGAATTTTTGAAACGATCATCTGGTCTGTTCTCTTGCCAGTTTTTTAGATGATTGTTTTTAACTATTTTTGTATAAAAAGGGGCGTTCCTTGTCTCCCCCCAATAAGGTCGGTCCATATAGTAGAAATCTATTTTATTTTTTTCGGCCCATTTATAAACTAAATGTGTCCCACGTAGCACACCAAATAGGACTGCTTTTGTGCAGTCTGTTTTGCCAATTATTTCTGTAGGCATTAATTTTTTAGAACCCGGTAAACCTTGTACCGCCCAGTCTACATATTTTTCAGTAAGTCTTCTGTTAGTTGCACTAACGTATATCATGGGTGAGTCTCTTGATATCTTCATTAACCATCAAAGCAATCATATCTTTGAATTCAGTTTTAGGTTCCCATCCTAATTTTTCTTTTGCTTTTGTATATGATCCATGCAGTGCATGTACTTCTGCTGGACGTTTGAAACGCGGATCAGACTCAACGTATTGTTCCCAATCTTCGATGTCAGCAGTTCTAAAAGCATGGGTTAATAATTCTCTTATAGAATGTTGCACTCCTGTGCATATTACGTAATCTCCTGGATCTTTCTGTTGTACCATTGTGTACATGGCTTCAACAAAGTCACCAGCAAATCCCCAATCTCTTTTTGCATCTAGATTTCCTAAAGTAAGTTTTTTTGCTAATCCTAATTTTATTCTGGCAACTCCGTCTGTAATTTTTCTTGTTACAAACTCTTTACCTCGTATAGGGGATTCATGATTGAATAGTATTCCGTTGGAAGCATGTATGCTGTAACTTTCTCTGAAGTTTACAGTCATCCAGTAAGCATAAAGTTTCGACACGCCGTATGGTGAACGTGGATGAAAAGGTGTGTTCTCATCTTGTACCCCTTCTATGTTGGCATTGCCATACAGTTCGCTTGTACTCGCTTGATAAAATCTTGTCAGAGGATTTTGATTTACTATTGCGTTTAGTATGTTTAGGACGCCCATGCCATTCACTTCACTTGTCTGTTTGTTTAGTTCCCAACTGGCACCAACAAAACTTTGTGCGGCCAAGTTATAAAATTCATTTGGACGTATAGTTCTTACCAAATGATTCATGTTGGCATCATCTGTTATGTCTCCTGTAATCAGTTCAACATCGTTTTCTATACCTAGGTAATTTAGATTTGTCAAATTTGGATTGCTGTATCTTTTTACCAAACCATAAACTTTATAATCTTTCTCTAATAGATGTTTGGCTAGGTAAGGACCATCTTGTCCTGTCATTCCTGTAACAAATGCAATCTTTTTCATTTAATGTAATTATGGTTGGTTACGCTGGTGGCACTTTTTTCCAGTAGTCTATGTCTAGATTCTGCTGTAGGTCTTTTCTAGTTGATGTGCGTTTTGTTTTTCTCATGCCTTTGAAATGGTCCATGTATAATCCTAGTACGCTGTTTACAAATACATGATGTCCTACAACACCTTGCGTGTAACCAATATCGTTTATTTTGATGTGTTTTTCCTGAATAAATTTTTTTGACAATTCCCAAAACACTGCCGAATCATGCCATTCCAACAAATTGAATACGTTGCCAGTTACGTACAACTGTTCCCATTCATTTATAAAATCTAATATGTGTTCATGCTTTAGATTATATCCTACGAATCCGCACTCGGGATAAACTTTTTCTCTGCCAAGATAAGTCAACATTGTGTCTGTTGGCAATATATTTGTAAGGAAATCAATGGGTACAGGTCTAAATGTAAATGTATCAGAATCCAACCAAACAACATAATCGTAGTCTTTAGAATTACGCACAGCATTTACAATGCAAAATACCTTATTAGAAAATCTCACTGCGTCCCAAAGAAATGATTCCTTGTCCTTGTCTAGTCCTTTTAGTTCAACAGGTCTACGCACTCCGCCGTCGATGGTTTGTAGTTTTCCATTGGCAACTGGGTCATCTTTATATTTGCTTTTGAAATTTAGGAGTTCAGGCTCGGCGTTATTCAAATCAATACAAGTGATCTTAGGATCAACGTCTGCTGGTTTTGGTTCTTCGCAATAAAGAAAGATATCTACACCTTCGGGTAAATTCTGTACCATCGAATGTATTCCACGTTTTGCAAATTGTTGCCATGTGCCTGGTTTGTAAGATGTAACCAATTTGATTTTCATTTTTGATATTTAAGTTGGCGTTGTTACCATACATAAATATTTTTCATGAAAAACCTTGTTATACAATACTACATTGATATAAACCTGTATGACAATCCAAAGTTTAATGGTATATCATCAAATACAGTAGAGAAATATTCTGAACATAGTTTTAGAAAATATTGTGATAAGTTTGGACACGATTTTAAAAGGATTACCAAACCAGTCTTTCATTATATGCACCCTACCTGGGAAAGATTTGATCTTTGGTTTAATTCTGATTGGCTAGACAAATATGACCAAGTGCTTTACGTAGACACAGATGTATTTGCACTGGACCATGCACCAGACATATTTGAAAAATATAACGATATTTCTAAATTTAAATCACCAGCATATAGGAAGTACAGAGGAAATACAGCATCTACAATAAAATCAAAATTCCAAAATACTATTTTGAAAGATTGCGATCCACAGAAAGTCAGCGATATATTTTTTCAAACCGGTGTATGGATATTGACCAAGCAGGCCAGAGATACAATGATGCCTTGGGTAAAACGTTTTATGGAGTTTGATGGACAATGTGATGATGGACAGTTTTTAAATTGGGCAGTAATAGAAAGTGGCGTGGGGTACCAAGACATGGATCCAATGTTCAATGTAAAAAACAATGGTTTGAAGAAAAATTGGAACTATGATAATACGTATTTCTTGCATTCAGCAGGCGGTGACAAGTATCATCAGTCGTCAAAAATACACAAATTTCTAAAAGAAAAATTTCCCGAAGTTAATCTAGATGACTGATTAAGTCCGGCACATTGACTTTGAAATGACCATCTTTATCTAACTTGCCTACACCCTTGGGTTTCTTTCCGTCTTGTAATTGAATAGGAACAGTATCAGCAAGATACAGTTCATGTGTTAGTCCTAGGTGATGAGACAGAACTGGATATACTTTCTTGTGTATCATTTTTGTATGTTGTATCTCGGTAACTTTTGTACCGGGACTACACCATAATAGATTTATTAATCCTGCACCATGTGCCGCAACAATATGCGTTGCTTCTGCAAATGTTTTCATCTGTTCTCGGATGGTCATTGTTTCTAATGCAACTGTTTCCCATCCTTTGAGTGCAAGAACAAGTTCTTCAGAGTTTGTTATTTTCCTTGTTTTTGCACCAGGTCGAAGAACAATTATTTTCCTAGACGGAGTGATGCCTTTTAACTTTACAAGTCCTTTAAAGTGTCTTAGCCATTGTGGCATATGCGGTGTGATGACTCCGTCTTTTGAATTACTAAGACTTGGAACCAATAGATGTTTGAATTGCCATGTTTCGTTCTTGGGCATCACGACCACTCTCACATCTGGAAATAATTCTTTCAAGACCTTTTCAAAATAAGCACTGTGATTCGCAAGTACATATGTATATCGAGCAAAATTTGTTGACCATCTTTTCTCCATTAGTCTAAATTTGCTTATGACATCTATCCATATATGCCATGGATTCTCAGCACTATCTTCGTCTATGGGCAACCAAACGTACTGATATGTTTCGTCAAAACTTCGTGTTACAGGTGGTAGATTGACTTCGACATGGTCTCCCCAGTCTTTCCACAGCCTATGTGATTTGTTTGGTTTAAATTTACTTTTATGTGTGAGATTCCATATGTAATTTGTTATCAATTTGTTCTGCATTGTAGCAAGTAAAGGACAACTGTGAATTTTGCAGTTATGAAACTCTGCAACAAATGTTGGTAAACTGGAAAAGTGTGGATCAACAGATTCATGATAAGGCACAGTGTAGTTGTAACTGTTGTCAACAGTTTCCCATCGGTCTAAAAAGTATTTGATAGAATCAATGTTTTTCATGTTTGCATTTTGCCAATAACTACTTTATAATTATACAACTAAAACACAGCATGAGCAAATTATTATCAAATGGATGCAGTTTCCTTACACCAAGAAACAAAGATGGTGTAGATACTTTTACCACAAAAATTTTAGCAGAAGATTACAAGTTGGACTTGATAAATCTTGCAATGGGTGGCAGGGGCAACACCAGGGTTAGTTTCTCGACCAAAGTTTGGTGTGAGCAGAATAAAGACAAGAATATCTTTGCCGTAATAGGCTGGTCCAGTGCAGTCAGAAATGATTATATCACTGATGATGGATGGAAGAAAGGACGTATTCCAGGCACAGAATTGACATGGAGGACCTGGAAAACATTAGATAATGTAAGTTTCATTCGAAGAAATAAAGGATGGGATATTGAAAATAATTTAACAATGAACTTCCTAGACAATGTGTTTGATTTACAAAATTACTTTGAACGTAACCGAATACCATATGTAATGTACAACTCTCTGCCTAATGACTTTGGCAACGGCACAGAAGATTTTACAGTGATTAGAAATGCAATCAATATGGACAGATTTTTTAGTCCAAAGGTTAGTCACCTCGAATTTATTTCTGATAAAAAATTAATAGTAAGTCCGAGTGATCCTCATCCGTCAGCGGAAGGACATATACAGTGGGCACAACAATTGAAAGAATTTATAGATGCTAACAATCTACGCACCATTTAGTAACAAAGACAGCAAAGCATACGAAGTTTTCAACGGTGTGCAGAAGTCTTGGCCGGAACAAACTGAAATGTTAGACAATCAAACTGAAATAGAGCCAGTTGCTAATTCAATGTTCTGGGGATTTGTAGGCAACAATATGTCCATGGTAAAAAAACTTGAAGCACGTAAGCATCAGTTTTGGTTTACAGATACTCCTTACTTTGGTAGATTTGATAACAACAATCTTAAGCCAAACAATCATTACTGGCGTATTTGTAAAAATAAAATTCATGCATCATACATCAAAATGTGTAAATCTGATAGGTTTGATAAATTTGGCATTAAAATTAAAGCACCAGACTTCAAAGGCAGTTATGTATTAGTGTGTCCTAGTTCCGACAGCATACACAATTATTTAGACAAGCCTAATTGGACAAATGACACAGTTGAGCAAATTAAAAGATATACAGATAGACCAATTAAAATTCGACACAAGCCACGGGGCAGGGGAACATCGGGACCAAGCGAAGCCAAGGTTCCCCTATCCGAGGATCTCAAAGATGCTTGGGTGGTTGTTACTAGTTGTTCTATTGTTGCCGTTGAAGCACAGTGTATGGGTATACCTGTGATATGTGACGAAAAAAGTTTTGCAAAAGAAGTTGGTGGACAGGAACTTGCAGATATCGAAAATCCATTTTTTGTTGGTTGCGAAGATTGGCTTTACAGTTTGGCATATCAGCAGTTCACACCAGAAGAAATAGCCAACGGGAAAGCAGTTGAAATACTAATGGACAAAGGACTTTTATAATGCCAAAATTAAAAAGTTACTCTAACGAACATTTTGTATTCAATACAAACAATAAAGAAATTTTATTTGCAAATAACAAGGATCAAAAAAATTATATTAAAAATAGAGTGGATAGGATTTTAAGCAAAGAACCAGAAACGATTAATTGGATAAAAAACTTTCCAAAAGACAGTGTATTTTTTGACGTAGGAGCCAATATTGGCATCTACACTTTATACAGTGCTGTAATGCAACAGAACAAGGTTTTTGCATTTGAACCACATGCGGCCAGTTATAAGAATTTACTAGACAGTATAAATTTAAACAAATTAGAAAATTGTAGTGCATATTGTATAGCACTTGGTGATAAAATTAGCCTCTCGACAATGAGGGTCACAAATATGCATGAAGGTGTAGCAAGTAATATTGTTGGAGAGAAGGGAGATTATTATCATGGATGTACACAACTGCCATTAAATTTTTTAGTAGAAAGAAAAATCTTGCCTCAACCTGATTATATTAAGATTGATGTTGATGGATATGAGGACAAAGTCATTGAAGGGTCAATGAATGTTTTTCAGAATGCAAAAGAAATATTAATCGAAATAGATAATAAGCATATTAACTATGTTGCAATGATAGAAGCATTAGGTTTTAAACTTAAATCACAGCATAAGCGTAACGAAAAAGAGTTTAATTATATTTTTACAAATGGAAATTGAAAAAGTAAATAATTTTTGGGTACCTAAAAATGATATACATTTTGATGAATGGAAAGCAGGTAAACCATTTACACAAAACAAATGCCTACTTAAATTTACTGACTACTGTGTTGATAAAGATAAAAGATTTAATCATATATTAGATATTGGTGCGTGGGTTGGTACATGGAGCATGGCTATGAATAAATTTTGTGGTAGGGTAGTTGCATTTGAGCCAGACAGTCTACACTACAAATGCCTGGTAAAAAATGTCAGTGATGATATAGAAACACATCAATTGGCCGTAGGATCCGAACAAAAATTAATTTCATTATCAGAAGATAATTTTACACAAAGCAAAAGGATAATAGGTGAAGGTAGTATTCCTATGATCACAATTGATAGTATGAAATTAGATGACGTTGATCTGATAAAGATCGATGTTGAAGGATACGAAATGGAAGTATTAAAGGGTGCTGTGAACACACTTGAGGGTGTTACTTATTTGATGATCGAACTGAATAACAATACAAAAAAATACGGAAGTAGCAATATAGAAATAGAAAAGCATATACAGTCCATGGGTTTCAGACCACTTATTGAGCATTGGCCTGACAAAGTTTTTGTCCGAAAGTAATCAAAATTAAATACTGCAAATGAAAATTTTTATAACAGGTGTTGCAGGATTTCTTGGCTCTCATCTAGCAGACTTGATGATAGCGGAAGGTCACACAGTGGCTGGTAATGATAACATGATAGGTGGCTACACTGACAACGTTCCGCAGAATGTTGAATTTCATCAAATAGATTGTTGTGATTTAGAAAATTTAACAAAAGCAATGGAAGGTTGTGATATTGTATATCACACTGCCGCGACAGCATACGAAGGATTATCGGTATTCTCTCCAGTGCTTGTTACAAGAAATATATTTGAAGCGTCAGTCACGACTATCACAGCGGCGATTAGAAACAAAGTTAAGCGTATTGTGTATTGTTCAAGTATGGCTAGGTACGGACACCACGATGAGATGCCATATAAAGAAGATTATGAATGTCGTCCACAAGATCCATACGGTATTGCAAAAAAAGCCGGTGAGGATGTATTAAGAAATTTGTGTGAAACACACGGAGTAGAATATGTGATTGCTGTACCACATAACATAGTTGGACCTAGACAGAAGTATGATGATCCGTTTAGGAACGTGATGTCTATTATGCTGAACAGAATGTTACAAGGCAAACAACCTATCATTTACGGTGATGGTGAACAACAGAGATGCTTCAGTTACATAGATGATTGTTTGTACTGTTTGAATGCACTTGCATTCCAAGATAATGTTGTGGGTGAGGTAATCAATATTGGTCCAGACGAAGAACCTATAACAATCAATGAGTTAGCAGAAGCCTGTGCAAATGAAACTGGACTTAATTTAGATCCTATACATCACAAAGATAGGCCCAAAGAAGTCAAGTTAGCAGTGTGTTCTTCAGATAAAGCAAGAGATTTATTAGGTTACAAAACAGCAACTAACATGCGACAGTCTGTCAAAAAGACAGCGGAATACATAAGAACCAGAGGCACAAAAAAATTTCAATATCATCTGCCATTAGAAATCATTAATGACCAAACACCAGATACTTGGAAGAAGAAATTGATATGATTTCTTTTTGTTGTCCATCAAGAGGCCGTCCGGAATATGCTAAACGTCTAGTACAAACCACTCAGGAAACACAAAAAGGTGACACAGAATTTCTTTTTTACCTTAACGATGACGATGACAAACTTGAACAATATAAAGATTTATTGGATGAAAAACATTATGTAGTTGGTCCAAATCAGTCAACTTGTTACAGTTGGAATTTAATGTGTGATAAGGCAAAACATGATGTTGTAATGCTAATGGGTGATGATGTACAAGTTAAGACACAACACTGGGATCAATTAATTGTTAACGAAATTAACCAATACGAAGACAGAATATTAATGGTAGTGCCTAGCGATGGTAGAATTAAGGGGAGCAAAAGATTAACGCAGAAAAAAACGTTATGGCCTGACAAACCATTACCTGCGCCTCACTTCGCAGTGCATAAAAATTGGACAAACACACTAGGGTGGTTGGCTCCTGTGGTATTTTGGCACTGGCATGTTGACACCTACACTCAAAAAGTGGCCCGTAAATTAAACAGATGTTTGTATCTTCCAACAGTAGAGTTCAAAGCAAAAAAAATTATAGACGACAATGCTGGAAGGCAGATTCGGTCAAATTTAAGTATAAATCAAAGAGACGGATATGTCTGGGAAAAAGTAAGAAACAGATATATCAAGGCTGATGTAACTGCCTTACAGGACTTTATAAACAACAATTAGATAAAACATTTTTTATTCTTTTTCATGAGGAAAAGATTCAAAGTAATTCGCTGTTCATTTTGATTACTCTCATAACTGTGCCATGTTTTATTTTGTTGTCCACAAAATATAAATGTTGTGTTAGGTATCCATTCTGCTTCTTTTACAAATGCATTCTCATCTTGTTTCGTGTACATCTTTGTTCCAATGTTTTTAGCGGGAGTAACATAAGTTACAGAACTCCATATCTTGTCAAGACCTTCTTGATGTATGTAGAACTTCCACGGTAATGGCGGTGTGATAGATATGTGTGCGTTCACTGATAGATCTTGAAACCATCTATAAGCAGGATACATTTCGCAAATTCGTTTTGCATTTTCTTTTATTTTTGTGCTGATATCGTGTATTTGATCGTAAAAAGAAATTTTATGATCATCAAATTCTCTTGGGTGTATATGTACTAGTTTGTCCTTTGGTACATCCAAGGATTCACATTCTCTACGCAATGTGTCGAAATCTTCAGCAGGTAATGTGTCTTTTATAATTTGATGAGGCCATGGATCATTGATAGTGCTGTTGTTTAAACATTTTTCTATAAATTTTTCACCAATCATTTGATTTTTTTCACTAACTCTTGATATATTTTTTTACTAAGGTCTATTTGAATAAAAGGTCTGTGTATGTATTGCCTTTTATTATTTTCACGAATTTCTATATCTTTACATTCAGTTATTAGGAAAGTGTTGTGGAAGTATGTAATTGTTTTACCAGCAATGACAATGTCATTTCCTTTACTCTGATCGTTGCGATCTCTAAAAAACCATAAACAAATCACTTCTTTGTTTGTGTTGATTTCCCTAATGTCTTGATATAGTTGGAAAGGTACCTTGTATTTCTCATCAAATTCCTGCCAAACTTTATGTGACAGGTCGTTCAAATTTTCATAAAGGATATCGTATTCTAATCTATCGAATAACTCTGAAGTATAAATGAATTCTACAGGTTCTTTGAAGTAATGTTGTTTTTTAAGTTTTAACCAATTCATTACGAACTAAAAAGATTTATTAATTCTTTTTTCCAATCATCGCCGTACTCACAATCTCGATAGCCGTCAAACCATGGCCCACCCTCTGTGTAGTGTAGTATTTTGGGAGTGCCGTCGTTTGGTTCTTTATACCAACCTACCAACCAGTTGTACTCTAATGGCAATGATCCTATTTCATTATCCTCTAACCAACTGAACCTGTGTAGAAATTTGGGTGATTCCTCGTTAAGTAATTCTGGAGTTAATATTTTATTCTTAGGATGTTCACAGTTCCAAAGTACCATGCTAGACCAGTTCTTTCGTGGATATACAGTCTGCACTTGTCCGTCCATTTTGGTTGTTTCTTTTGGAGTGTAATCATGTTGAACTACTACAACTGCTTTTGAATTATCACAATATTTTACAAGTTCATGAGATGGTATCTTCCAAAGAAAATCACAATCACAAAATACTGCCCACCCTTTGAAATCATTCATGTATGGTACAAAAAATCTTGTAAAAGTAAATTCGGTTGATGCAAGTTTATCTACAGGTCTGGTGTATAGACCTTGGTCTCTCATCTGTTTTTGTTTCAATGGAATAACTTCTGCAGATGGATCTCTACGTTTTATAGAATGTTCACAAACTTGGTATGCGATATCTTCTCTGCTGTCATGTCCTACGTATATTTTCATTTTCTTCCTGATAATATTCTATGAATGTCTTGCCAATTATTTACTCTGGTAATCTCAGGATGGTTAAAGTCTCGATTGTAAGGATGGTCAATTAATATAGGTTTTAAACCGTATTTGAGCCCGGCTAAAGCGTTGGCAGGCTTGTCCTCGACCCAATACAGTCCGGTACCGTGAAACTCCGATAAAGCGGAATCTTTGTCAAATCCTGTGTCTAGAATATGATAATTTTTAAAAATATGGTCACCAAATAATTCGCCTAGTCTTTTCTTACGCAAAAGTTGTGCAGGTATGTCTGAGGTTTGTGATGTGATTGGTATGAATGTCCAACCCTCTGCGGCCAATAGTTTAACCCAAGTTTGTGAGTCCGGAATTGGACATTGAGTACCCATCCAGGCACTTTTATTGAATTCTCTAATTTCTTTTCTTATTTGCGTCTTTGAAAGGCCAAAGCGTTCTGCCATTTCGTATGTATTTTGCTTATTGTCTAATAATTTGTAAGGATAAATTTTCTTACCCACATATCCTTCTCCAACTTCTTTTTCGTAATAAGATCTTTGTAGCATCCATTCTGTGAAATGGTTTTCCCATTCCAACAGAACTCCATCTACATCAGTAAGGATTATTCTACTATTTGATGTCGGCATCTTCCATTCCTGCAACTCGAAGTTTTACAATGTTCGTTATTTGCCATTGTTTTTGATCAAGTCCTTTAGTGATGCCTAGCCATTGATTTCTTAATAGTGCAAAATCATTTATGATTTTCGTCATATCTACAACATCATCTTCTCCGTCAACATACTTTTCTGCGTCTCTACTTGATAGTGCTCTGTTGTAATTTTCTAAAAACTTTCTAAAGGTTTTTGATCTTAGTCTTCTTAATTCTATGTTTAGGTATTCTAGTATTGCTTCTAGTTGCTGTAATTGTCCAAATCTTTCTTCTACTATTCCAGGCAATGCCGCACTTGCCTTTTCTAAATTGCCGTATATTTTACATTGTCTTTTTGCTTCTAGCAATTCTTTATCAAAATATGCCACGCAATCTGGAATCTTATCTAAATTTCTGCTGACTTCGTTATACCAATTAATCATCATCACCGTATCCGTCTGACTCATCGTCCTCTTCGAACACAGTGTTTATGGCTTCTTCAAGTTTTGGATCATATTCTGCTGACGCTTTAATTTCGTCAACTTCAACACCGATGTCCTCTAAACTTTTTATGAAATCTATCGCCATGTCCGATTTCTGTCTTTCTGGGACGTAATGCACAATCGCATTCCACAACCGTTCTATATCTTCGTGTGTGAAATCTATCATCTTATTCTTTTTCTTCTGTTGATTCGGCAGGTGCAGTTTCTTTGAACTCTGCCATTATCATATCTAGTTTATCACCGACCCATGCTTTTCTAAACTCTATGTGTTCCTTGCCTTTTGAATCAATATATTTGAGTCTGTTGCCCTGTTGTACAAGTAGACCTTTTTTCTCAAACAAATCCACTAGTCCACTGTATGGATCCATGCCTGTGTCGTAAGGAATTTTCACTTGTACGCCTTCGAAAGGCTTGGCATATCTTGTCTTCATCACTTTACAAGCGGCTCTGATACCCCTTACATCACTTACTTTGTTGCCTTTTTCGTCTTCTTTAAGTTTTAATTTTTTCATTGCAACAACGATACTTGATGCATAGATAAATCCTTGTCCACCAGATATCTTATCATCTGGATCAAACATATCCTGTGATGCATATGTGTGGTTAGTTGCTATAAGTCCTACGTTCCAACTTCCAAACATATTGACACAGTTTCTTACAAGTGCCGTCAATGCCTTAGGTTTCCTACCCAGGTCACCTTTCATCTCACCTGCTTCAAACTGATTAACATCTGTTGGTGTAAGCAACATGCCCAAACTGTCTATTACAAATAGTACTTTAGGTGCACCTTCTTTGTTATCTGCATGTTGGTCTTTGTAACCTTTCATGAACTCTGAAACAGTTTTTGCTACATCGTCGACCATGGACATACTTAATTTCATAAGTTTGTCTTCTGATGTGTCTACGTTCAACGCTTGTAACCACTGTTCATCTAATGCATTCTCTGTATCAATTAGTATTACGAATATACCTTGATCCTGTGCATTTTTAATAATGTTGCCTGATGCTATGTATGATTTACCCGCACCAGACTCACCGGCAAGTACTGTAACCTTGCCTAGGGGAATTCCTTTGTTGAAGTCACTAGTCATGAGATAATTCAGTGCGTAATTACCTGTTGATATCCAATCTGTTGGATCACTAAATCCTATACCTAGTCCTTGGATAGACTTCGTTATACTTTTTCTAAATTTTGTTGCGTCAAATACTTTTGTCATGATTTTAATTTACTCCTTCTATTATATCTATTTTACTGTGTTTTGTCAAATGTTCAGGTGGATCAAATGATGATATTTTACCAATTGGCAATAATCCCATACCATTTTCTTTTTTGTAGGCATCAATATCATGTGTCTTGCACCACTCTAAAAAATCATCTTCAAAGATTCTTTCTCTATCTACAAATGATATATCTATGTCAGCACCTATGTAATGTTTTTCTTTTGTTTTGGCATAATCGGCCGGTAATCCATCTCGCCATAAGTCCATATTATCTTTGCCAAGTTCGTTGTAGGCCAAATATACTTCGTTCTTTACCTTGTGGAATTGCATTAAATCATACTCTTCATCTTGCAACTTTATCCTAGGGGTGGTTTTTCTTGCTTTTGTCCATTGGACTCTGAGATTTGCACCGTCTCTATTGTTTTCGTTCTCTATTGCATGAATACAATAATTCAAATCCCTTATACTTTCTTGTACATCTACAGGAGCAATTTTCATTAATCTTGTTGGATTGTCATGTTCGCCTGATAGTTTTTCAAAAGCAATATGCAAGTCATTGTAAAAACTTTGATCATTCCAATCAATATTTTTTGGTACTTTTATAAAATCAGACTTAAGGAATTTGTTAATAATCTCAATGGCTTCTAAAAGCATATCTTGTATTTCTTGTATTGTTCTCAAGTGTAAAAATGTCCTCTTATGGTCTATATCATTACCGTCGCCAACATAAATGGATTGTATTAGTTTTTTCCATTTATGGGCGACGATATTATCATAAAGATCTATTCGAAAAGATGGTTTCGAATCTATTTCGAATAGCATGTCAGACTATTTTGCTTGTCTTGATCTAATCAACTTCAAGATGTCTTCTGCCCTTTTGGCACTGTCACCTGCAGGAGCCGTAGCCGCCGCTGGTTGTGGTGCTGGAGCAGTTTCAGTTACAGGTGCCACTGTTGGAGCCGCCTCTGTTACTGGAGCCGCCGGAGCCGATGCTGTTGGTACTGCTACCTGTGGTTTACCTTGGTAAGCCACGCCTGCTGGTCTGAAGTACTGTCCATACTGCTCGAGATCATAAGCCTCACCTTCTACAGATTTCTCAAATAATTCTTTGATTATTTTTACTTCTGCTTCCGTTGGTTCTTTTGGTCTGAAGTCACCTAGATTGTGTAAGCCATGTTTTTCAATAGCCGCTCTTTCTGATTCATCCAGAGCTCTTTCTCTTCTAGACCATTTCGATGTTGAGTAGTCAGCGTATCCACCTTTAGTTGTTTTAGTAATTCTAAAATCAACACCTTTAACGTAATCAGTTGGCATTTCTTCCATCTCTGGATCCATTAATGCTCCTCTGATGATATTAAAAATCTGAGGTCCAATTATGAATCTTCTGATTGGATTCTCAGGTGTTGTGTCCTCTGCTAGTGGATTTGTTGTGACAAAACCTTGGAAAATATAACTTTTCTTTTTCCAATATTTTCTGCCCATGTCTTCCATGCTCTTGTCTTTGAACCATGGTCTAACTTCCGTTAGTACTGGGCAAGTTTTGCCATACATCTCCATGCATGGTACTTGTACCTGTACTGGTCTTGAATCAGTTTGACCTTTGATACCTGCGAAAGGTAATTTGATCATGTTTCTTTCAGTCCAGAAAAATGTATTAGTTTCGTCCCTGTCCGGTAAGAATCTAACAACTGCTTCTGAGCCTTCTGATATGTTCCAGTGTGGGTAGATGGCGTTGTCTCCGCCTGTGTTGGAAGTGGAGCGATTCACTTCTTGAGATTTTAACTTCGCTCTTATTTCAGCCAATG